>Ga0209084_1004298_pt1 | contig 10059 bp, 12 predicted proteins | sample C_130820_MF_Meta_FD_187309 | JGI IMG/M metagenome (GOLD analysis project Ga0209084, IMG submission 187309) | Freshwater microbial communities from Lake Croche, Canada to study carbon cycling - C_130820_MF_MetaG (SPAdes) (version 2) | ecosystem: Environmental > Aquatic > Freshwater > Lake... | reverse complement strand
ACTAAATCAGTAGGTACTACAAAAGTGCCAACGAAGCGTCTCACTATTCGACCCACAAAAACTCAATCTCCAAGTCGTACAAATAACCCCACCAGAAGTCCAACCAAAAAGACACAAAAACCATCACATAATATAGATCCATACGATTCTGTCTGTCTGTCTTTTTTCTCGAACTTTTCAAAACGTCACAATTTTTATTCTCTTACATTATATCAATAAAAGTAAGTTTTTGTAATAAAAATACAAGGAACTTAAATTATACTAAAGACCGCCACGGTTTGAACAATACATACGAAAGATAATTGTATTTATTATCATCTTATTGAATTTATAATAGTTTTGACAATTGGAGCAATCTTTAGAAGCGAAAACTAATAGGACCATGTTAAGAACTAATAAACGTAAGTATTTTTGAAAGTTATAGTATTATTTTGCTTGAGTGATTAATATTATAGGATCAAAGATTAGGGCAGAAATATTGAATATTGAAAATATTCATTATAATACTGTTGCAGGATATTACAGTAGTGGACAATCATCTTTTCCAGAAAATATATGTAGTAAAAAAACTCTGCAAAGTTTTACTAGAAATCAGTATGAAAAGTTTGGTTTCTATCTGGGAACCATTTTTGACATGGAAAAACGAAAAGTCATTGACGATTTCATAGTTTTATTGAAAGAGAATGAGAGTTTGTTACAATTAGAAAATGCAACAAAGATTTTTAATACTATGGTAGAGGATGATGTCAACTATATAAAAATCAAGGAGATAGACCCAAATTGTTCAGTTGATATGGGTAGAAATCAACTAAAAGTACAATCATGCACAAATGATGCATTGAAAGAAAAAGCTAAGGAAGTGGGAACACTTTTTAGAGATCAAGTATGTGAAGAACTTAATATTGTTGGTGACAAAAAGACTGATATTGTTTTATCAATTTTAGAGACTGTAGCATCTCAAGGTTTTTTTTTTAGTTCACTATTTATTTTGTGCATTAATTTATGTATTAATGTTTTAGGTGATGCTAATGTATTGCCTCAGCTTATTCATACTGATGTAGACCCAGACAATCCTTTTTTTGGCGAACCACATATGTGGATTGGAATTCTTGGTTTGGAAGATTCTAACTTTTTGCGAGTACTTAAATACTCACATACTAAGTCGAAACCGGAAGTCTCCAAGTCGAACAAAAAGAAGAAACAATTGAAGGAAAGAACAGATACAAAATCGATATCTGTAGTTAAATATGAAAAGTATCAATATATTGTCCAACATCCACAGTTATCTCATGGAGGATATAATAGTCTTTCAACTAAAGGATTACGACTTCATGGTTTTCATGGGTTTCCAGAATCAGCTCAAGATACAACATACGTAGTAAATTTTAAATTATTTACTTCGAAAGACCATTTCAATGAAATTAGTTAGTACAATTTTTTGATTTGGTAGTAGTTATAAATAAATCAAATATGCTAAAATGTTATTTTGTTAGAGTGGAAGCAAAAAATTATTAAGTAGTAATGACATCATAATAGTAGCGTGAAACAGTATGAGTGGTTAACATTGATAGCATCAAATTATGCTGATGAGAAACAATATATACACAAGTATTATTCATCCTTCCTTATATAGTAGCGTGAAACAGTATGAATTCACATCATACAGTATCATTTTATGATGAAAAGCAATATATACACAAGCACGAACTAATCACCATTATTATTCGTTTTTCCTCAAAACAGAAACTGCCATATCACGTTCACACCTTTGGTTTCTTCTTGGGTTGAATTTTAGTTTCAGTAGGAACGTCTGGGGTTATGAAACTTGAAGATGGTATTGGTGTTGTTGGTGGTGGTGTATGCGGTGGTGTTGTCTTCGATACATTTTTAGTTTCAGCAGGAAGAAGGTCTTGAGTTTTGACATTTGAAGATTGTAGTTGTGTTGGTGGTGGTGTATGTGGTGGTGTTGTCTTTGATACCAATTGTTGTTCATCTTCTTCCTGCTCTGACCGATCAATTGTAAATTGACTTGAGTGTTCCTCCTTTATGTGTCGTATTGATGATGATGTGGTTGTTTTAGCTACCACAGTTCTTGGTTTGACACGTTTGATACACGGAACGAAATAGATGCTGTCTGCTAAACTCCAGTGCAAACAGAATTGATTTAGTGCTTGATAGCAGAATCCTTTAGTGTTTTTTTCCGGCGGCACTATTAATTTACAATAATTATTAAATCTTTTAAAATTACTAAAAACAAAAACTTATAGTACCGTCAACAATTTTGCACTTAGATTCTCCCAATCTGTGAGCAATTTCTTCTGCTATGGAGTCCAAGCACTTCGGTTGCCATTCGAGATAAAATTCAGAATTTGTGAGTTCCTCGTCAGAAACGTCGAACAATTCTTCTGAATGGTAGTCAGATCCATCTTCTCATCAATATTATAATATGTTTATAATTTTTGTATAAAGAATATAAGTAATTATTTGCTAAAGCTTACATGCAATTTCGGAAGCGGGCAGAACTGTGAATGGGTACTTGAAATCATATGTACTTCCAGGCTTAATTTCAAAAAGATTATACGGTATCATTTTTTGTACAAACTCTGGAACCGAGTCCATCATTTGTTTTACATATCTTTGTGCCGATGCTGCATATCTATTTTTAATGCAATACTCTCTTGCAATGATGGAGTTTTGATAATCCTTAGGATTGATGATCTGAAATATAAGAAATGTTGTTTTTTGAGCGATTTTGAATTTCAGTATATTCAAGGTGGTAGTTGTACTGTTACTGCTGGCAGTTATTGCATTTGGAAGTCCTCTACTAATAGATTTTTTTCCTGTTTGTTGCATAATAATAGTAATTTTTTAAGTATTTTTATAATTAATGATTTCACATCTCACTTTTTGGTTTTCACTCGAAGACTTCACACTTTACTTTTTACTTCGAATTGAATTAAAGGCTCAGAAACAACTCGCAAAACAAGAAAATAATCAGTAAAGTTGACATTTTCTCGTCGTTAAATCAGGTACGTTCAGAAACGACCGCCATGTTTTAAATTGTTATGTTGTTTTAAAATTAATTTCTGTAAATGATTTTTCAATTTTTAGAAAAAACTGCTATTGGAGCAATCAGAACGTAATTATGAATTCTAGCTTTCAACTATCAGTAGAAGAACAGAGGATAATTGAATCTGATTTATTATCTGCTGAATCTAATGCAAAAGATATTGAGACAACCTTTATGGATATGCTAGATGCATATTTGGATGCAAATTACGAAAATCCTAAATTTCGTTGTGTAAATGTTCCAGGAGATGGAAGTTGTTTCTATCATTCTGTGTTATTATCGTATCAATCAAAATATAAAGGTTTTCAATTAGAATTAAATGATAGAGATATGAGGAAACGAGTTAGTACTTTTTTGCTTCAGCATATGATGGAAGACAATCATTTAGAGAGATTTGGAAATTATAAACCAGCACTTCTATCTCATGGATCTAGAGAATTACCTCAAGAGTTGCGCAATCGTTATATTCAATATTTTCAGCAGCACAAACACGACACATCACAATGGCCGATTGAATTGTGTATCGAAACAGTAACTAAAATATATGGATTCGCAATTATTGTTGTGGGTGAAACTAATATTAATGGAATTCAAAGTAACCTAATCGAAAAAATATTTGAGTCAATACCAACAACTACTTCTGAATACACTACCATTGTCATTGGAAATCGATGGAATTTTCATTATTATGGAATAGGTTAATTAATAAATTAAATTACGAATCTTATAATTATTATATATATAATATAATATTATTACTTATACTACAGTACCGAAACTCTCCATGGAAGCTATGAAATCAAGTGCTGAAATCCGTTCTAAGAATCGATCTCATCTCTCTGAAGAGAAAAAAGATGACTTAAAGGCTGCAGATAGAGACTCACGATCGATTGCTCGATGTAACCTTTCTAAAAACAGAAAAGAATACTTAAAAACTGCAGATAGTGAATCCAGATCAACTGCTCGAATTCATCTTTCAAAAAAACGGAGATTAGATATTAAGATAACTGATACTCAACATAAACTTCGAAAGTGGATTAATATTGAACAAGAATGGGATGATAGTAACCCATGCAGGTAAGAATGTATAAAATAATCATATTATTAATTCTTCAATTTAATTCTTTTGTTTACTTTATTAATTACGATAGGTATTGTAATCGAGTGTGGCTGAAAAGTGTGGTTAAAGGTGCACGGTTCCGTTGTTGTTTCTTGGGAAAGGCTTGCGATATAGGTTCACTATGGCCTAAATTGAATCCTTTAAAAACAGAAATTATTCAAATGATCTTTGGACCACATTGCTTTGAGTTTTTTAAGCCAGATTCTTCTTCTATTTATCTGGCGCATTCAAATGAAAACAATATTGCTCATTTTAGCAGAAATTCAGCAAGATACAATGGGATTTTTTCTATATCTGCAACAGGAGTCGATAATGGAAAAGGCGGAGGATGGGAAAAATTGTCAGGGAATCACGGAGGTATTCTATCTACTAATTTGCGTATGATCGATAGTACTTAATATGTATATTATTATGTGCGCTATATATATTAGTTAAATTGAATGGAAGGACATATCACTTTATACCTCGATCAGACAACTTTGGTGGTTTGCATCATTTCATTTTGGATAATTATAACAGTGCACTTGCGCATGGAACATCGTTATCCATTGATAATAACCAAATTGATGCTTCATTAAAAGAGTCAATTATACAATTGTTTTGGTTTCTATTGGATAGAGATAATTGCTTTGTTCAGAGCTGCAAATTATTGGGAAAAGCTTTTACCGCAGTTAATGAACAAAATTATCCAGAAGATGCCTTAGAACCTGCGCAAGTTGCTTTCCCACCAAATGTTATCGCGGAAATAAATGAATGTGGAGAAAATCCTCATGCTTTAGACATTGCGGCAGTGACAGACGATACAATTATCGGCAACAGAGTAATACGATTCAAACTTAAGAACTCTAATTCGTGGAAACAAATACCTGTCACTCATCCTGATATAGAACCATTATCATATCCATTGCTTTTTTTGGAGGGAGAACAAGGATGGGGTGACAATATTGCAAAGGAAGTCCCATTTTGCAATTACATAGTTAGCAGAATGCTAATGCCAGAAGAGAATTGTTGGGTGCGAAACGCGGAGAACACTAAATGGATTTTAGCTAATAGATTCCAATTGTTTGCACGTTTAGCACAATATTGGTTGTGTGATAGTGTGTCAAGATCTATTGATAGAAGGTGAATTAATTTTAATACGTACATAAAATGATAAAATAATAAGACTATTTTAAATATATCAAAATTATTATACAGATTGGAATACGTTAGAAGAAATCAAGACTATATTTTAGGTTCTAAAATTGAAGATGTAAGTAATATTATTGACAATGAACTGGAACATGGTCAAGAAGGTGGTGGTGGAGAGGCGGATATACAAGATGATGATGTTCATCAATATGATCAGCCTAATGATGTACTTGTGGGACAAGTTTTGAACAATTTTACTCCTGATCAATCTGGATACAGAGAAACAACGTCTAAAACATTTCTTGGTTCAAATTTTCACGGAAGCAGAAGACACTTGCGAAACTTAGCTACTAATGGGTTAATAGTTGTATCGGAATTTGGAGAACCACATCTATTTATTACTTTGACATGCAACACTGAGTGGCCTGAAATTAAAGAGCAGTTATTCTATGGACAAACTGCTTTTGACCGGTATTTCATCATTCTTGCTCTTTTTGTTGTTTTAACCATAATGAATGGTTATATTTTGATAATTGATAGTCCAGATGTAACGGTTCAAGTATTCAATAGTCGATTAAAAGCATTTCTACACAATTTACGAGCTGGAAAATATTTTCGTAACATGCATCATAATAGTAATAATATGGAACGAATCTCAACTCACGCCATTGTATATGAAATGAAGTGTATCGAATATCAACATAGAGGACTTCCACATGCGCATATTGTACTTAGACTGACAGATATGCCTGATAAACATGAAGAGAATGAGCAATTCAAATGGATTGAACAACACATACATTCATGTTGTCCAAGAAATGAATATTGGTGCAAATACTATACAGTAGAATGTAGAGAACTCGTACGTAAACACATGTTGCATAAGTGCTCTACTGCTCAACCAAATGGTTGTAAAGGAAAAGATGGTATTTGTAATCGTGGATATGATGCTTTAGTTTTAAATGAAGGTAGGTGATATAATATTCAATACAATAATCATAAAATAAATTCTAAATATATTATATATAGGAAAAGTATCTCTTGGACCAATGAGATTTCCTATATATGGTCGTCGGGAAGCTGAAGATTTAAAGGTTGTACCGCATAACATATATATATTATTGGATTGGCGAGGACATGCTAATGTGGAATGGTGTGGAAGTGCATATACAACAGTTTACTTATATAAATATGTGTTCAAGGGTAAATGAAATAAATATATATATAAATATTTATAATATCTTAATATATATAAAGGCGCAAAGAAGGAGAAGTTAAGATTGAAAAACGCAGAAGATATTGATAATAATGATGAAATTAATTTATATCTTCGTGCAAGAATGCTACCAAGCATGGATGCCATGTGGAGAGTAATGGTATATTATAATATTATTAATTACTATTATTAGTAAATTTTATAAATACTCATAGGGATACGAAACTTATCCCGCTTCTATTCCATCAGTAATAATAGTTAAAACTCAACTACAACAACATCAAAATTTATATACAATAGACGGAAAAGTAACTGATCTCTACATCTACTTCAACAGACCACATACTGATACAATTGACAAATTAAAATATACTGAGTTTTATAAGGAATTCTGTTGGAGCAGAGTACTTCGAAAAAAAGTTTCAAAGTTACCAGAAAATGAAGGAAGTCTTTGGTGGTTCATTACTTTACCAAATGGAACAAGTATATACATTACGAAAAGATTGCAACCTCAGAAATGTGTGGTACGCATGCAAATGATGTTTTCAAGTGCAGGAGAAGTATATTATCTACGACTGCTATTATTGAATTATCCAACACGAGGATATGCAGAATTGTTGCAACTATGTTCAATTCAAGAAACAAATGATTCTAATAATAACGTACACATCAGTACTGTTCGTTCTCAACCCGAGGAAGAAATTTATTACAATAGTTTCCAGCAAGCGTGCTACCACCATAATCTACTGGATGAAAATACTCAAGCAACTCAATGTTTCGATGAAGCGAAAATCTTTTCAACTCCATCAGAATTGAGAAATGTTTTTGTTATACTTACCATTCAAGGATTTCCAACCAGACATATTTTCGATGATCCTACCATGTTTAAAGCAATGGCACTTGATTATATACAACGCAGAAATGATGGAGATGATAGTTTATTAGCACGTAACGATCTTTTAATGGATCTTTCTTCGAGACTTACATCCGAGAGCAAGTAATAAATCATATCATAAACAATGTTAAAATATTGTAACATATTTTCATCTCCAGGACACTATCTGAATTCGGTTTTCTGGAGCCAGATAATATTCAGACGGAATTGGATTTAGAATCGAAAAAATACAACCCTACATCCCAAGGCCATTTGTTACATCAATTAAATGAAAAATATCCAAACAATGCAGAACAAGATGAAGTATACAATTATATCAAGACTAAAATTGATAATTTAGAAGAGAATGATCCAGGAACATTCATTTTTATAAATGGACCCGCAGGTATAACTACTATTACTATTGCAAACAATACAATAATAACTACTATTATATTAAACGATGACTTCGTAAAGGCTCTGGAAAATCCACTCTTTGTCAAAAAGGTACTATTGCTCTTTTATTTTTGAATATTATATTTCACATAATAACAATCAATATTTATTGCACATAGTTATGGCATATGCACGATTTCAAAGCCTTATTGCGCTTGGAACAGCATCTACAAACCTTGCTGCTACGGTACAAATACGCAAAAATATAAATGCAAAATGAGAAATTAATTTTTCCTCTAAATATAAAATAGAATTTTGATGGATTCACTTCTTTTCATTTTTGTTTCGCCATACCAGTACTTGAAGACTATGAGATAGAAGACGGAGTTGAATTAAGATGCAACTTCAGTAAGAAAAAAGGACGGGAAGAACTGATAAATGCAGCAAAATTAATCCTTGTGGATGAGGTAAGCATTAAATCTGTATTAGAATATGTGTTAACTATAATAAATATTATTATAATATTTAATGTATAATAATAGTATCCTAATCTTCACAAGAACTGTACGGAAGCTGTTCTACAACATTTTAATCATTTGAAGGGCAAAATATTTATTGGTGTTGGAGATTTTAGGCAAATTGTTCCTATCGTTCACAGTGCAACGGTGCAAGATACGATTTCATCATGCATTCAAAACTCATATATATGGCAAAAATTTCATGTCATTTCATTGAAGATCAATATGAGGCTAGAGCGACTACGACTTCAGTTACTACAACAAATACTGAAAATCGACGAGAATATGACTATAGCTCAAGAACAAAACGACCTTTTGGTATTCGACATGTTAGAAACTCAAAAAATGCAAATTACATTGGATGAATCTGCTCAAAGAAAATATGCAAATATGATCATTCAAATCGGTAACGGTGTTGTAACTAATAGTCCACCAGAAATATGTTACTTGACTGAAAATACTTCATCAAAAACCAAAACATACAATTACAAAGTACAAAACTGTATGATATTACAAGATAAGACAGATACGGAAACAAAACATGAATACAATTCCCGATACCATCTAAAACAATTAGAAGCTGTTCAAGACTTTTATCCAGATGGATTTCAAACCCACCAAATGCAAGATAAGACGATATTAGCCGCCACAAATAACCAAATTGACAAGTGGAATTGTGTAGTACAACAACAAAATCCTAACTACAGCAGCAATGAAAATGACTTTTCAAATACAAATTGTAAAACCTACTTAAGTTCCGATGTTCTTAATGCAGTCGATGACCCAAGGGATATTATTTCCGGTATGCTCTCAGAAGAAATGCTGAATAAATACAATAGTGATAAATCACCACCGCATAAGATTACATTATGCATTGGCGATATATGCTACTTGATGAGGACATTAAGCAGACAATCGAGGTAATAATTACTATTATGAATTGTTACTAATAATAATTAACAAACAAACTCAATTAAAAATTAGATTGGCTGCAAATAAACGAGTTCGAATACTTGAATTGCATCAGCACTCAGTCAAAATACACACTATTGAAAATGACAATTCACCAGGATTAGTCTATATAATCCCTCGCATACGATTTCAATTCACTTTACCATTTGGCAACTCTTATGAAATAACAAGAACACAATTTCCACTACGGTATAATTTCATACGACTATAATATAAACGTATAATAATTAACAAATAATTAAATAGACTTGCCTACGCTGTGACAATCAATAAGTCTCAGGTAAATGTTAACATAATTCGTATATAAATAAATTCTTTTTTTACTATTATTATAATAATGAATTTACTAGGGTCAGCAATATAATAATATATTACTTGACACTACATTTCCTGCATTCACTCACGGACATCTATATGTAGCGCTATCCAGAATTACAAAGCATGATAAGATCAAGTTTTTTTCAATGCAATCCAAAATGAATGAAGATAATACATGCACACAATTGGACAATGTTGTATATACAGAATTACTTGAGGACATAATATAATGCTGTATATTTGAATCTAATTAAGCTAGCGGCTTTTTGTAATTTTAAAATTATTAGAAAAAGCAACTCCACTTCAAAATAAACTCTTATAGCCAGGGAAAAGAAAGGCGCGAGCCTTTCTTTTTTCTGGCTAGTATATTATAGATCGATACGTTTCTGTCCGTCTGTCTGTCTGTCACTTTTCTCATAATTTCGAAAACATCAGAAATTTAAT
>Ga0209084_1004297_pt1 | contig 10059 bp, 10 predicted proteins | sample C_130820_MF_Meta_FD_187309 | JGI IMG/M metagenome (GOLD analysis project Ga0209084, IMG submission 187309) | Freshwater microbial communities from Lake Croche, Canada to study carbon cycling - C_130820_MF_MetaG (SPAdes) (version 2) | ecosystem: Environmental > Aquatic > Freshwater > Lake... | reverse complement strand
TGCCAATCTCTTTTCCTGTTGGTCTCTTCGATATGGAATCAAATCACCAGGAACAAACTCACCATTTTCATTTTCATAAAATGTTGGTACATCATTATTTGGTCCATACTCATTCATTAGCGTCTGCACATCAATTCCAAGCTCTTCAACCGCCTTGGTTTCAAGTTGCTCAATGCGTAGCCGCTGCTCCGCTCGAGCAATCTCATCCTTATGAACGCTTGAAGTTAGTCGTTCTAATTCAATTGCTAATTCTCTACTAATTGTGCGCAAACTTAATATCTCACCCTCACGTTGTGATCTTGAAATCTCTAACCGCTCGCGCTCTGCTCCAGCACGTGAAATTGAAAGCTCAATTTGAATCAGTGCTTCATAAGCGGTGTCTGCAATCTCTTGCGCAGTTATCGCCGCTTGAGCACGATTTTCACGGCGTGAAATTGATTTAGATGCTGCTTCTCGCTCTGACCTCGCTTGATTCTCTAATGCAATAGCGCGCTGCTCTACAGCATCCTTTCGCTCTTCAATTGTTCGAAGATTTAATCTTGCTTCAACCTCTTTGGATCTCGCGGCAGAGACCTGTGAGCGAAGATCCTCTAGATGAGTTAAATCTGGCTCCACTGGAGTCTGGTGTGATTCAAATTGAGCAATTGCGGCGGCGAGATCTCGTTCATCAAAGGTTCGTTGTTCATTTGCAGCATTTAATGCAGTTATTAATCGGTCCGCTTCCTCACTTGAGTTCTTAACATTTTGGCCAGCAACTGCTAATTGTTCAGCATAGCCAGTCATTGCCGCATCTGAATCATTTAGTTTTGAAAGTGCTGTTTCATACTCTTTATTAACATTATTAAAGCTATCTTGAGAGGTACTTAACTCAAACTTAATCCGATCACAATCTGCTGAAACTTTAGTTACCTCAACCTCACAATTTGAGGTCAAAACTGAGATCTTTTCAATCAAATCAGCATTCGCAGATGATTGAACCAAATCAGTAATTTCTTTGAATGCAGTTAATCTACCGAGTGAGCCAGCACGTAGTTTTTCAGTTGATTGCAGTTTTTCAGTAAGTACTTTTATTTCACCTTCTGCCGCTTTTAAATCTATCTTTAATTTATTAAATATCCCATCTAAGCCAGGTTCAGAGGCTGTTAAGGATGAAATTTGAGTTTCAATTATTGCAAAACTTTCTCGATAACTTTTTAATCTATTCTCTGCTGAATTCTTAGCCTCAGTTAAACGATTTATCTCTCCCATTGTTGCATCAATTCGAGAACGCAAACCATTGATATGTCCTTCTTGGCGTGCTGTTCCTTCACGTTGATCTGCAATCGCTCGCAGAGATGCTGAAACTCGGTTTTCTTCAAGTGCTAATTGATCTTCAATTGCTTTTAGTGAGTTTGAATCAACAGTTAGCTGCTCTTGGGAAATTCGAACCTGACTTGCCAAAGTTGATTCTTCAGTGCGCAGTAATTTTGCTTCATCCTCTAATGCTTTAGGATCACGGCCAGTTGCTTTTGCTTCTTCAGCCTCTTCGGCTAAAAATCTTGCTCGCTCTGAAGATAGATTTTGCACACCACGTATTTGCTCACGTTGTGAAGTCAATCGGTAAAAATTCTCTTGAGCAGTGATTAACTGTGGGTTCTCACTTGCGGCAATTGCATCTAATTCAATCTCTCGAGTGCGTGCGGTATTTAATTCCCGCTCAACCTGTTCTTTTCGCTCACGTAATACAGTTTCATCTGCAACCTCAACATCCATCTCAGAGCGCATCCGAACAAGATCTTCAGCCAGCAAACGTAATCTGGCATCTCTAACATCAGATTGAATTACCGTTGCTTTACGTGCAACCTCAGCTTGCTTGCCAAGTGGTCGAAGTTGACGTCGAAGTTCAACTGTTAGATCTTGAATACGCGCAAGGTTTGTCTGCATTGAATCTAATTTACGCAGCGCCTTCTCTTTACGCTTTCGGTGCTTAAGCACACCTGCTGCCTCTTCAATAAATGCTCTTCGCTCCTCTGGGTTTGCTAATAAAATTGCATCTAACTGTCCTTGTCCAACAATTACATGCATCTCTCGGCCAATTCCACTATCACTCAGTAGTTCTTGGATATCTAATAACCTGGTGGTTTCGCCATTTAATAAATACTCAGATGATCCGTTCCTAAATAAAACACGAGTAATAGTTACTTCAGAAAAATCGATTGGCAGTACCCCATCTGCATTATCAATTGTTACTGAAACTTCAGCGCGACCTAATGGTGCTCGACCTGAGGTACCGGCAAAAATAACATCTTCCATTTTTCCACCGCGCAGTGATTTAGCACCTTGCTCTCCCATAACCCAAGAAAGTGCGTCAACTACATTTGATTTACCAGAACCATTTGGTCCAACCACGCAGGTAATACCTTGCTCAAAGTTTAGGGTTGTTGATGAGGCAAAGGATTTGAACCCCTTTAGGTTCATACTCTTTAAATACATAGCTTCGCCCAATCACTGTACATAGGCGCAAACCTATCTAAAAATGGGTTGAAATCGGTGCTACCTAACGTTGGCAACGCGGGCAAAAATGGGAGGAGCGATTAGCAAAGGCGATTCTGGCAATTGGTGTGCGGCACCTGGAACATGGCTCACCTTGGCGCCCATAAACGCTCAGAGACCTAGAAAAGTAACCACTCTCACCATTTACATTTTTATACTGCTCATCAAAGGATGTGCCGCCGGCTTTAATTGCAGATTTCATGACCGAAACTGCTGACGAAATTACTTTTCTTATCTCTGCCTCAGATAAATCTTCACAAATAATCTCCGGATGAATCTTTGCCCGCCAAAGTGACTCATCTGCATATATATTTCCAATACCACTTATGACCTCTTGATTTAGAATTGCGGTTTTAATTGAAGTTCTTTTCGCCCTAATTTTTGCAACTACTTGCTTAGGGTTAAATTCTGGTTCAAATGGATCATATGCAATATGGAAGGCTGAAGTTGGCACACCATTATTTAGTTCCTCTACTGACAACCAACCAAATGTCCGTTGATCAATAAATCTAATCTCATCTGCTTTCCCCTTGCTAAATTTCAGGCTATTAATACTTAACTTTGCTCTTAGGTGTGTTTGGGCTGGGTAGTTGCTAGGTTGAACAAGTAATTGACCGCTCATTCCAAGGTGGGCAGCTAAGGTGAAATCTCGATCGAGTCCGAGCCAAAGAAATTTACCCCGTCGGTTTACCGACTTAATTTTCGCTCCAACTATAGCTGAAAGAGGTGCGATTGAATCAGGTTTAATTGCCCGTGAGTGAAAGCTACTTGCTTCAGTTATTTTTCTGCCAATTACATAGCTTTCTAGTCCAGCACGGACGGTTTCAACCTCTGGTAACTCTGGCATTACTTTTTAGAATTTACTACTTTTTATTACTTCTAATGCTTAAAAGTTCATGAGCAATTTTTGCTGCCGCTTGCTCAGCCTCTCGCTTACTTTTTCCATGTCCAGTTGGAAATTTTTCACCACTTAAGATCGCCGCAGCAATAAAACTTTTGTCATGGTCTGGCCCAGACTCGGTTATTTCATACTCGGGTGCAGAAAGATTTAAAGTCGCAGCAAGTTCTTGTAGTGCCGTTTTGCCATCAAGGCCAGCACCTTGAGTAGTCGCATTAGCAATTGCTGGTTCTATCCACTTTAAAACAATTTGTGCACTTTTTGTGTAACCATGTTCTAGATAAATTGCACCAACTAATGCTTCTAATGAATCTGCCAGAATTGAATTCTTATCTCTACCGTTAGTGCTTTCTTCTCCCTTACCAATTCGAAGAAACTCACCTAATTTAAGATCACGCGCAATTTGAGCAAGTGCTCTCATATTTACAACCCCAGAGCGCAGTGGACTTAATCTACTTTCATCTAAATCTGGAAACTTTTTATAAAGCTCGTCAGTAACAATTAATCCAAGAACTGAATCACCTAAAAACTCTAAGCGCTCATTTGTTGGGATTCCACCAGCTTCATAAGAAAAAGAGCGGTGAGTTAGTGCAAGTTCAAGCAACTCATCCTTAACCGAAATTCCGAGTTGCTCGGTTAGGCCAGAGTACAGATCAGACCTCTAAAACCTGGCGACGGTTATAAGTTCCACAGGTAGGACATGCAGTGTGTTGCAATTTTGGTTGCTGACATTGTTCACATGTTGCAAGGTGTGCTGGAGTTGTCTTCCACATGCTGCGACGAGAGCGAGTGCGTGCTCGCGACATTTTTCGCTTTGGTACTGGCATGGTTTTTACTCCTTTATGAATGCACTTTGTGCAGGTGAGAATTATCTACGAAAAGTTCGTAGTTGTAAAAACGGCTTAGCTTTTAAGCGGAAAATCCTTCAGGGCTGACCATCTCGGGTCATCTGGGGTATGGGCGTGATCTACTGGCAGATTGATCCATTTTTCACCACACCCCGGGCATAGACCTGCACAATCTTCAGTACAGAGCGGATTAATATCCAAATTCAAAATAACTGCATCTCTGATAGCAAGTTCTAAATCAATCTCATCGCCAACCATAAAACTTAAATCATCTTCTTCTAAATCAATTTCCTCTTCTTTGCGAGATCTCTCTTTACTTTTTTTCTTTCCCCCACTTTTACTTGCGGCGCTCTCGTAGTAGTAAAGCTCAGTAAAGCTCTCATTAATTGGCCACTGGATCGGTTCAAGACACCTGGTGCACTCACCAGTGGCAGTTGCTACTACCTGCCCAGTTGCAAGCACGCCTTCATCGACAGATTGGATTCTAAGATCTAGCTCAATTACCTCACCAGGCTTTACTGAAAGTAAATCAACACCTACCGCTTCAGTAATCTTTAGATTTAACTCGTACTCACGCATCTCACCAGCGCGGTGTGGCAGATCATGGGTATTGAAGATAAATATTGAACGAGCCATGAACTACTTATTTAAAGTAGAGAGTGCGTGTTTTGTATCAGCTCCACCTAATTGATCTCGGCCTTTACTAATAACATCTAGAGTCTTATTTAGAATAACCTCTAAAGTTGCAAGTCTTGAGTCAATATATGCCTCAATCTCTTCTCGATCCTTCTTGCTATCAGCATTAGCATCAGCCAAAATACGAGTTGCCTCTTTACGGGCAGATGAAACAATTGTGGTTTGTTCTACCAGTCTTGCTACTTCATCCCGTGCTTGAGCAATAATTGCATCTGCTTGTTCATGCGCATCCTCTAAAATATCTTCTTTTTCACGTTGAATAGATATTGCCTTTGCTAGATCGTTTGGAAAAGAAACTTTTATTCGATCTAATAACTGCAGCATCTCACTTCGATTTATAACGCAGGAAGCCGAAAGTGGAACAGAACGAGCTTCCTCAACAGCAGCAATTGCTGATTCTAAACTCTCAACTACATCCATCGCTATTCCTTCCGATCAAGTCTAGATTTTAACTTATCAACGATCGCAGCGGGCATATATGCCGATACATCCCCACCATAACTTGCAATTTCTTTAACTAGAGAAGAAGACAAAAATGAATGTGATGGGGCGGTGGACATAAACAGTGTCTCAACCCCTTGTAGTTGAAGATTTACCTGGCTCATTTGAAGCTCATAATCAAAATCGCTGACTGCCCGCAATCCTTTAACAATTGTTGGAATTTTATTCGCTCTGCAGTAATCAACAAGTAAGCCAGACCAAGAATCTACCGTGACATTCTTATACCGAGTCGTTACCTCTTTAATCATTTCAATTCGCTCTTCGACGGTAAATAAAGAGCTCTTTGTTTGATTAACTAAAACAGCAATTACCACCTCATCAAATAATGTACAGGCCCTAGCGATAATATCTAGGTGCCCATTGGTGATTGGATCAAAAGATCCAGGACAAACAACACGTCTCATGGTTAAAACGCTAGCAACTAATTGCTAAGTTAGCCATTTTCTCTCACGCTGTGCGCTCAGTTAGCGCGCCATAGTGAATACTGCCGGCACCATATGAGCGAACCTTCACCTCAGTAAATCCATCAGGCCAGATAAATGATTTAACTTTTCCATCTCGCTCAATTGCAACTACTCCATGTTTATTTAACAAATTTAAAGTAAGTATTTTTTTCAGTATTTTCTCAATTTCCGAATTTGCTACTTCATATGGTGGATCTATGTAAATAATTTCATAAGGTTCACTAGCGGTATGGTTTAAGAATTCAAAGGTAGTTTTACAATGAACTCTAAATTTGCCGACTTCAGGCTGATTATTTAGCAATTCAAAATTTTGTTTACAAACATCTGCGCTAACTGAATTGCTCTCAACCGCCTCTACCAAAGCAGCACCACGTGAGAGTGCCTCTACTCCAACCGCACCAGAACCAGCAAAGAGATCTAAGAAATGCAGTCCCTCTAATGAAGTAAATGTTGAAATCAATGATGAAAATAATCCTTCCCGGGCACGATCAGAGGTTGGCCTGGTAATTGAGGGAGGAGAAAATAATTTTCTTCCCTTACCGATACCGGCAATAATTCGCATACTCATGATTTATCCATAAATCTTGCAGCTTCATCACTTTGTAATTTTGCAACCTCATTTTTTAACTCTGGTAAGTGATCTAGATTTGAATTGATTGCTAAAATTTTAAGTGCAACCTCCCTAGCTCTTTGAATTAAATCTTCATCTCGCAAAACTCGAAGTAATCTTAGATGTGATCTACCACCAGATTGAGATCGGCCCAGTACATCACCCTCTTTTCGCTGCTCTAGATCAATTCTGGCTAATTCAAACCCATCCAATGTTGCAGCGACAGAACTAAGGCGGTTCATACTTTGTGAATCCTCTTGCGCATTACTTACTAATAGACAAAGACCTGGAACACTGCCACGACCAACTCGACCACGAAGTTGATGAAGTTGAGAAACGCCAAATCGGTCAGCATCCATAATTACCATCATTGATGCGTTTGGAACATCAACGCCAACCTCAATTACAGTTGTGGCAACTAATACTTGGATCTCACCACGAGCAAATGCGCTCATGGTCTGTTCTTTAACCTCACTTGAAAGCCTTCCATGCAAGACAGCAATTTTTAATCCTTTAAGCGCACCAGTTGCTAGTTGTGGTGCTAACTCCTCAACGGCAGTCATTTCTTCGTTGTCTAATAATTCCTCACCTAATAACTGAGCGGCGGCAATTTCTCGTTCGGTTAGCTTTTTATTGGGATTAATAATCCGAGGGGCAACAATATAAATCTGATGTCCTTTAGCTGCCTCTTCCTTAACTCGCTCCCATGCTCTATTTAAAAAATGAGGTTTTTCAAGTACTGGAATTAAATGAGTTGTGATCGCAACTCGACCACCTGGTAATTCACGTAAAGTTGAAATATCTAAATCACCAAAGACTGTCATGGCAACGGTCCGAGGAATTGGTGTTGCAGTCATTACAAGTAAGTGAGGTGGCTGCTTTGCCTTCATGCGCAGCGCATCTCGTTGCTCAACGCCAAATCTATGTTGCTCATCAACAATTACTAATCCAAGATCATTGAAGGTAACACCATCAGATATGAGTGCATGGGTACCGATAACAATTCCAGTTTGTCCGCTTGAAAGCTTTGCGTGAATCTCTTTTTTAGCAGCAGCAGATAATGAGCCAGTTAATAATTCAACTTGTGTGCCGATCGCACCGGCTTGCAACGTACCTGCTTGGGCTAATTCACCAAGAAGTTTTGTAATTGTTCGATAATGTTGCTGTGCTAAAACCTCAGTAGGTGCAAGCAGTGCTGCCTGACCAGATGAATCAACTACAGATAACATTGCTCGAAGGGCTACTACAGTTTTTCCAGAACCTACCTCGCCTTGTAAAAGCCTGTGCATTGGGTATTTATTTGATAAATCCTTTTCAATCTCCGCATTTACCTCAATTTGACCAGATGTGTACTTAAAGGGCAATTTGGCTTCAAAGGCTGCAACTAAGACCGGTGTATTAGGGGTGCGTGATTTAGTACTTAGCTTAAGAATTTCATTTCGTCGCTGACCAAGTAGTAATTGCAACAATAGTGCCTCATCAAATGTAAGCCGCTGCCTGGCATTTTCAGCTGAATCTAAATCTGGTGGTTGATGAATATCATGAAAAGCTTTTTCTAAACTTGGATATTTAAACTCCTGTGCTATCTCAACTGGAAGGTAATCTGGTAAATCATCCATTGAGTTAAGCGCTAAATTCACACACTGCATTACTTTCCAAGAAGGTAACTTTGCCGTAGCCGGATATACCGGTAAAAACTTTCCAGCAAATTCGGCAACTGCTGCATCAACATCATTTCCATCCGGAATTAATTGATAATCAGGATGCGATAACTGACGTTTGCCTTTAAAAACTCCAACTTTGCCCGCAAAAAGCCCAACCCGACCAACTTTTAGATCTTTCTCACGCCAGGCTTGGTTAAAGAAAGTTAATGATAATTTTGCACTTCCATCTGTAACTACTACCTCAAGAATATTCTTGCCATTAGCTCGCCTTAGATTAACTGCTTGAATCTCGGCCAAGATAGTTACTTCATCATCGGCTAATAATGTTGAAATATCAGTTAACTCACCTCTAACCACATACCTGCGTGGATAATGTCTAAGCAGTTCATTGACGGTTGTGATTCCAAATGACTTTTCTAATACCTGCGCAGTGCGATCGCCGACGATATTTGTTAATCGGGTAGAGAGGGAGGCCATGGTGGAAGTATCCAAGACCAACTAGCCAACTGCGCGTAATTACCCACCGGATTAGCCATTTAATACCTTTGCGAGGTAATCTTTCGCCTCTAAATAAGAAACCAGCGAAATAAAGGGAGTTTTAAAGTGTCTTCAGTATGCGATCTATGTGGAAAAGCACCAAGCTTTGGCAACAATGTCTCCCACTCAAAGCGTGCTACCCGCCGTCGTTGGAATCCAAATATTCAAAGAATTCGCACAATTATTAACGGTCAAACTAAGCGCAAGAATGTTTGTGCCTCATGTCTTAAGGCAGGTAAAGCAGTTCGTTAATTAAAAGTGCTGGTACCCAGCCTTTTGAATATTTTCACCATCAACTGTTATTTGGTTTTTGCCTTCTTTTACAACACCAATTTGAATTCCTAGGTCATTATTAGCATTTTTAGGATCAACCGTTGCTAAAAAGAAGTGATCCTCTCCACCAGAAAGAATCCAATCAAAGACATCTTCGCCAAGTTCATTTGCTAGCTCTAACAAATCCTTAAATCCATCTGCATTCGATATTAGTTGCTTACTCAAATCAATATTTACCCCAGATGCATTAGCAATATTAGAGCCATCTGTCGCAATTCCATCGCTGATATCACACATTGAAGTTGCGACCGCTATTAGTTCTTTAGGAGCAGTAAGTTTTGGATTCAAATGTGCTTCAACCACATACCTAGGTCTATCTAAACCTCTGCTTAAAATTGCAAGGCCAGCAGCTGAAAGACCAGGAAGTGCTGACACATAAACAAGATCTCCTACTTTTGCCCCACTGCGTAAGATTGGATTTTTATTCAAATGCCCAAGGGCTGTGATACTAAGACTCATTTTTTCACTCTTACTTAAATCTCCCCCAATTACTGTAACTTCAAACTTATCTGCAACAGATTTAATCCCGTTCGCTAATTCAGTAACTACCTCCAAATTATTTACCTCTGTTATTGCAGCAGCTACAAGTAGATATTTTGGAGTCGCTCCCATTGCAAATATATCTGCAAGATTTGCAGTAGTTAACTTTGCGCCAATTTGAAATGGTGTTGACCAGTCTCGCCGAAAATGAACACCTTCGATTGCCATATCCACTGTTGCAACTAATTTGCTACTCGATGGGGAAATAACGGCAGCATCATCCCCTATGCCTACTTCAACACCTGTTTGTAATCCGGTGTGAAATAGCTCGCGTAGCCGCTGGATCAGCGTTGCTTCAGATTCAATCAATGGCACTCCCCAATTAACTCGCTATAGGCTACCCTTTAATATCGCTTTGGTTCATTGCTGAACACGAGGCTATAAATTGAAAGGCAAGAAATGTCTGTTCAGGCTTACATTCTTATTCAAACTGAAG
>Ga0209084_1004295_pt1 | contig 10063 bp, 10 predicted proteins | sample C_130820_MF_Meta_FD_187309 | JGI IMG/M metagenome (GOLD analysis project Ga0209084, IMG submission 187309) | Freshwater microbial communities from Lake Croche, Canada to study carbon cycling - C_130820_MF_MetaG (SPAdes) (version 2) | ecosystem: Environmental > Aquatic > Freshwater > Lake... | reverse complement strand
ACATCGGCGACAAACGCTTCTGGTCGTTCGAAGGCGGCGAAGTGTCCGCCGCGCGCCTCTTCGGCCCAGTACACGAGGTTGTACCGCTTCTCGCCCCATGCCCTGGGGGTCTGCAGGAGTTCGTACGGGTAGACGGTGTGGCCCGTTGGCGCGCTCACGGTTCCGGCCCAGGCCTGCGCGGCACCGGTGCCCGCCCGGGATGATTCGGCATAGAGCCGGGCTGCGGAGCCCACGGTGTTGGTCACCCAATAGACCATGAGATTGTCGAGGAGTCGATCGATGCCGAAGGTGGCGATGGCGCTGTCGTCGTCGAGATCGCTCCAGGCCTGGAACTTCTCGAGGATCCATGCAGCGAGCCCGGTCGGGGAATCGGTGAGTCCGTAGGCGAGGGTCTGTGGCCGCGTGCTCTGGATGGCCATGTAGCCGGTGCCATCGGCGATGCGGGCCCCGGCGGTGGCGAGACGCGCGCTGTCGGCTTCGGTCACGCCGGCCATGGGATCGGCGTCGTCAGGACCGGGGAACGCGAACAGCATGTTGACGTGGATGCCGAGGAGTCGTTCGGCGTAGGCCTCGCCCAGGCGTCGGGTGACGATCGCACCCCAGTCGCCACCCTGCGCGATGTAGCGGTCGTAGCCCAACTGCTCCATGACCTCGGCAATGGCGTCGGCCACCCGGTTCACATCGAATCCGGGTTGAACCGTCGGGCCGGAGAATCCGTAGCCGGGCATGGACGGCACGACCACATGGAATGCATCGGCGGCATCGCCACCGTGCGCGACCGGATCCGTGAGTGGACCGATGACATCGAGGAACTCCACGAACGATCCGGGCCAGCCGTGGGTGAGCACCATCGGGGTGGCGTCGGGTTCAGCGGAGCGCATATGGATGAAATGCACCTGCTCGCCGGCGGCCTGCGTGATGAAGTGCGGCCACTGATTCATGGCTGCTTCGCGGGCCCGCCAGTCGTAGTGGTTGCGCCAGTGGGCCACTGCGGCCTGTACCTCGCTCACCGGAATGCCGAGCGACCACGGTTCGCCGGGGGCCTGATCGGGCCAGCGGGCATGGTCGAGGCGGCGATGGAGGTCCTCGATGACCTTGTCGGGAATGGCGATGGTGAAGGGCTGCGGCGTCATGGCCGGAACGCTACGACAGCGGTGCTCACCGTGACACCACCCACCACCGCACGAAGGCGGAGTTCGAGTCGGGCACTGTCGGGATCGGTGACCTCCGCGGATCCTTCGGTGACGAAGTTGATCCTGTCTCCGGCACAGATTGGCGCTCGCATGCGCAGTTCGACCGAGCTCACGCGGTGCTCGGTTCCGAGCAGTGCCTCGGCCCGCGTTCGGAATAGCGCGATCTGCGTGGCGGTGTCGAGGAAGATGTCACGCGCACCGGCGGCCTGCGCTGCGTCGGAGTCATGGTGAACTGCGACTGTCACCGCGTTGGCCGTTGCGTTGGAGCGCACGAACTCCTCCGTGATGAGAAGTTCATCGATCGCAACTTCTGGGGTGGGTTCGTTGCTCGTTGCTGAGGGCTCGCGTTCGGCGCGCGCCGAGTTGCTCGGGTAGCCGAACATCGACCATCGCTCGATCGACACGAGCGCTCCATCACTGGTTCGTCGTTCGACATCGATCACCCAGGGTCGACCTGTGCCCACAGAGTTGGTGATTTCGTCACCCAACTCGACGAGACGTTCTTCAACGAGATCGTCGGAGATGGGTGCACGAGGCTCGACCTCACCGTAGGTGGTGCGGTACGAGCGCACGATGCCGCGATCGAAGCCGAAACGCTCCTTGAGCGAGTCATGCAGTTCGATGCCACTGCTGCTCATCGCATGGCCCGGCTTCTCATCGCCTGCTCGTCGGTTGTTCATCCGGCGATCTCGTGAACGATCAGCGGGCCATGGCTCCGGCGGTGATCCCGCCGTCGACGTAGATGATCTGGCCGTTCACGTATCGCGAGTCGTTGCCGCACAGGAACGACACAACATCGGCGATATCGGCGGGTGCCCCGACCCGACCCATCGGCACGCCCTTCGCTCGTTCGGCAGCACGATCACCCTGAAAATTGGCGGCCGTGCCATCGCTCACGATGAGTCCGGGACCGATCGCGTTGGTGCGGATGTTGTCGCGTCCGAGTTCGAGAGCAAGGGTCTTGGTGAGCGATTCCACTGCGGCCTTCGTAGCCGGGTAGATGCCGACGTTGGGCGAGTTGGTCCATGCCGCGCCCGAGGACATGTTGACGATGCTGCCGCCACCGCCGATACGCATCTTGGGTACGAAGGCTTGACAGCACCACACGATGCCCTTGATGTTCACCTCGATCACCGACTGCAACTGGTGCTCGGTGACCTCGAGGATGGACGGGAAGTTCCAGATGCCGGCGTTGTTCACGAGCGCGAAGCACGAAGGGATCTGTTCGGCCACAGCCATCACCGCGTCGCGGTCAGTGACATCGCACGCGAATGCCGTTCCGCCACACAGCTCGGCGGTCTCGGTTGCTGCGTCGAGGTTGAGATCGAGACACACGACGTCGAATCCATCGATCGCCAGACGCAGCGCGTCGGCTCGTCCCAGTCCCTGTCCGGCCCCGGTTATCACTGCGACTGCCATTGGTCCCCCACGGTGTTGGACGTTGCGCATTGGACGTCGAGATGTTGCCCGGTGATCTTGTCACCCACACGAGCGGCGTCGAATGTGAATGTTCCGCACAGTCGCGCCGACCGGCAACGGGGCGTCCGCGAATCGTGACCGATAGGGTTTCTCACTGTGACCGAACGACGCCCACGTGGCGCGACCTCCACGTCGACCTTCGGGGTGTCCCGACGCGAGAGCCACGACGCCTCGGCGTTCTACGAACGATTCCCCGCTCCCACACTGCTCACCGATTCCACGGTGGTCGATTGTCCGGTCAAGGACAGCATTTTCACCGGCGATGCGCGCGACCTCTCAGTCATCCCCGACAACTCCGTCGCCCTCGTGGTCACCTCACCCCCGTACTTCGCGGGTAAGGCCTACGAGACCGAACTCGGTGAGGGAGCGGTGCCGGCCTCGTACCTCGACTATCTGCAGATGCTTCATGACGTGTTCGCCGAATGTTGGCGGGTGCTCGAACCGGGCGGTCGTATTGCCATCAACGTGGCCAATCTCGGTCGCAAGCCGTATCGCTCGCTCGCGGGCGATGTCACCACCATCCTGCAGGACGACCTCGGATTCCTGCTGCGCGGGGAGATCGTCTGGATCAAAGCCGAGGGAGCCTCCGGAAACTGTGCGTGGGGCTCGTATGCCTCGGCCGCGAATCCGGTGTTCCGTGATCTCACCGAGCGCATCGTGGTGGCCAGCAAGGGTCGGTTCGATCGAGCGCTCACCCGGGCGCAGCGTCAGAAGCAGGGTCTGCCTTTCGAGAACACGATCGCCCCTGAGGACTTCATGGCCTGGACCCTCGACACCTGGCGTATCGCCCCGGAGTCGGCCAAGCGGGTCGGTCATCCGGCGCCCTATCCGGTTGAACTGCCGCGTCGGGCCATCGAACTGTTCACCTATGTGGGCGACACCGTGCTTGACCCGTTCATGGGTGCCGGTCAGACCGCCATTGCCGCGCTGCGTACCGGCCGTCACTACGTCGGTATGGAACTCGATCCCGAGTATGTGGCGTTGGCCGAGGGCCGGATAGCCGCGGAGCGAGCCGCTCTCAGCGCCGCTGGCGAAACTGCCAGCTGACTCAGTGAGCAGCGGCGACGGCTGCGGCCATCGCAATAGCGATACCCCGACTGTTGCTCGAGGCCCCGAGTTCCATCTTGTTCATCATGTAGGCCACGGTGAGCTGCTCGTCGAGGTCCATGACGACCACTGATCCACCGAACCCACCCCAGTAGCAGGCCCTTGGCCCAATTGGCATCGACTCGTTCGAGAGTCCGTAGCCCATGCCCATATGACTCTCGCGACCGAGCACCGGATCGAAGCCGCGTATTTGGGTCTCCAGGACGCCTTCAACGGTTGCGCTCGAGAGGAACCGACGTCCGCTGGTTTCGCCGCGGTTGGCGATGATCGACTGCACCAATGCCACCGAACGCGCGTTGCCATGACCATTGGCAGCAGGGATCTCGGCGGCTCGCCACCAACGGTGATGCGGTGTTTTCGCACCCATGTGCACCGAGGTGAAGGTGCGAATGGCCAACTCGCTGGCGGTGATGGTACCGGGTTCGGGTTTCGGTGGCGCGATGACGAGGCCGACACGCGGCTCCTCGCTTTCAGGCAGTCCGATGTGGAAGTCGGCGCCGAGTGGCTCGGCGACTTCGCGTCGGAAGAAGGTGCCGATGGTGTCGCCGGTGATCCGACGCACGATTTCACCAATGAGATAGCCCTGTGTGATGGCGTGGTACCCGGGCATCGTGCCCGGTTCCCACCACGGTTCCTGCGCGGCAAGGATGCCCACGCACTTCTCCCAGTCGCCAAGGTCCTCGGGGGCGATGCGCTCACCGAACCCGGAGAGCCCCGCGGTGTGGCTCATCACATGGCGCACTTCGATGCCGGCCTTGCCGTTGGCAGCGAACTCGGGCCAATAGGTGGCCACCGGTGCGTCGAAGTCGAGTTCGCCACGATCGGCGAGGATGAGCGCCACCAAAAACGTCATGGTCTTCGTGGTCGACCACACATTGGTGATGGTGTCGGACTCCCACGGCGTGGTGCGATCAGTGTCGGTGTGTCCGCCCCAGATATCAACGACAACCTCACCGCGATGATGCACACACACGGACGCGCCCACATCGGCGCCACTGGTCAACTGCGCGTCGAGCACCTCGCGCACGCCGGCGAACTTCTCCGTGGTGAACCCCTGTGTGACCATCTGGCGATTCCCCTGTCGATCGGTGTCGACATGATGGCCGATGTCGAACTGTCCGCGCACGGAAAAGCTTGGTGGAACGCAGACCGCACGGTTCCGGATCAGTCGTGTTGGTGCACGGCCAGGGCCTGGAACAACTCGAGGGTGTTCTGCAGATGGCGACACAGTTCATCGGCAGCGCCAGCGGCATCGCCGGCCATGACCAAGTTGAACAGCGGCTCATGCGCAGCGATCACGTCGTAGTCGACTTCGAAGCCCACATGACCATGGGCGATCATCAGCCCGGCCCGATCGGCGAGCTGGAGGGTGACCCGCAGCAGCCAAGCCGAGTCGCAGGCCGAGAGCAATTCGCGATGGAACGCGGCGTGGAGCGCGTACGAGCGCTCGCTGCTCCCGATGATGGAGTTCCACGCCGACTCCACGCGCGACCGGTACGCCGAGTCGCCCTTGGCCACGGATCGCTCCAATGCCGAGGGTTCGAGCAGGAGTCGGATCTCGTAGAGCTCGGCGGCTTCGGCGGTGTCGACGCTGGCCACCCGGGCCGAACCATGGGAGTGAAGTTCCACCAGACCGTCGGTGGCCAGATTGCGCAGAGCCTCCCGCAGCGGTGTCGCCGAAACATTGAGCTGCTTCTCGAGCGCAGAGATCTTCAGCACCTCGCCGGGCACGAAATCGCCGCGCAGGATGGCCTTACGCAATTGTTGATCGGCCCATTCGGATCGTGTGGCCGGTTGTTGTTCGTCGAACATGCAGTGAACCCTCGGACGTGTGGGCAGCGGTGGCAGCAACTCCGGTATGTTTGCAGATCGGATCCTATAGGACCCAAGATCCATGACCTCAGGAGATGCAATGGGATTCAGGCTGGCGAATGTCAACGGTCGAGCGGCGCTGGTCCACGACCAATCCTTCTTCGATCTCGAGACCGTGAGTGAGGGCGCATTCGGGCCCGATCCCATGGCTGCTCTCGGCCGGGTCTCCGAATTGTCGGACCTGGCCACCACCCTCGGCGATCATGCGCCCACCGGTTCGCTGGCCGATGCGGTACTTGGCGCTCCGGTGCCCCGACCCCGCAACTGTTTCGCCATCGGCCTCAACTACCAGAGCCATGCCGACGAGAGCGGTATGGAGGTTCCGGCCGTGCCGCTGACCTTCACCAAGTTTCCGTCCTGCATCGTGGGGCCTGACGCCGCTGTCGAACTTCGCAGCGACGCCGTTGATTACGAGGGCGAGCTCGTGGCGGTGATCGGAACCGCCGGCCGAGACATTTCTGTCACCGATGCTTGGAAGCATGTGGCCGGACTCACTGTCGGACAGGACATCTCCGATCGGCCGGCCCAGTTCGCCGCCGCACCGCCGCATTTCGATCTCGGCAAGTCCTTCGACACCTTCGGTCCGATGGGCCCGGTGCTCGTATCGGTCGACTCGTTCGACAATCCCGATGACCTGCGCATCACCACCCTCATCAACGGCGAGGTCCGTCAGGACGACTCCACCGCCATGATGATCTTCAACGTGCCCACCTTGGTGAGCTACCTCTCGCGCTTCACCACATTGCAGCCCGGCGATGTCATCTTCACCGGCACCCCCGACGGCATCGGAATGGCCACCGGCCGGTTCCTCGCCGACGGCGATGTCATCACCACCACGATCGAGGGCATCGGCACCATGACCAATCCATGCGTACGGGTCAGCGATTACGTCAAGGAAGCGAACTGAATCATGGATCTCGGAATCTCCGGCCGTTCGGCCATTCTCATTGCTTCGAGTCGGGGTCTGGGCCGGGCCTGTGCCGAGAGCATCGCCCGTGAGGGCGTCAATGTCGTCATCAACGGTCGTACCGAGGCCGATGTCACCCAGGCAGTCGACGAACTGCGCGCCGCGTACTCCGTCATCGCCACCGGCGTTGTTGCCGATGCCACCACTGCGGAGGGTCGCACTGCACTGCTCGCCGCGTGTCCCGATCCCGACATCGTGCTGCTCAACGGCGAGGGCCCCAGCCCGGCGACGTTCAACACGTTGAGCGAAGAGCAGTGGGCAGAGACCGCGCAACGCTCGATGATCGCTCCGCTGCTGTTCGTCCAGGCCGTGTTGCCGGGCATGTGTGAACGGGGCTTCGGTCGCATCGTGGCCATTTCCTCGGCCATGGTGAAGTCGCCGAACGCGATCATGAGCCTTTCCCATGGCCCCCGCCTCGGACTCACCGGCGTGCTCAAGGGAATCTCGAAGGATGTCGTGAAACACAACGTCACTGTCAATCAGTTGTTGCCCGAACGATTCGACACCGGACGTCAGCGGCAGATGGCCGAGCTGGCCATGCTCATCAAGGGCATCACCTATGAAGAGGCCCGGGCCGACATCATCGCCACCATCAATGCCGGTCGCCTCGGTCGTCCCGAGGAGTTCGGCGATGCGTTCGCGTTCCTGTGCTCGGCGAACGCCGGCTACATGAGCGGACAGAACCTGCAGCTCGACGGCGGCAGTTACGACGGGGTGTTCTGATGACTGCCGAAACAGCTGATATCGGCGAGACCAGCGGCATCGAGACGGTCGATGTTGTCATCGTCGGCGCTGGTCCCACGGGCCTCACCGCTGCGCATCTCTGTGCGCAGCTCGGCCTCAGCGCCATCGTGCTCGAGCGTCGTGATGGCCCGCAGCGATCGCCGGCCGCCCATGTTGTCAATGCCCGCACCTTCGAGATCTGGCGTCAGGCCGGTGTCGACATGGCCTCGGTGCTGGCCGCGGCGCAGTCGCCGAACGAGGCTGGTCGCGCCCAGTGGGTTACCAAGCTCGGCGGTGAGGTGATCGGTTCATTGCCCTTCGAACATCAGGGCGATGACATGCTCGCCATCACCCCCACCCCGCTGCGCAACCTCAGCCAGCACCGGCTCGAACCGCTGCTGTTGGCCGGGCTCGAATCAGTCCGCTACCAGCACCGATGGGTTGGTGGGCAACAACATGACGACCACGTCGTGGTCGAGGTCGAATCGCCCGAGGGCAACTACTCGGTGCGCGCCTCATATTTGCTGGCCGCTGATGGTGCCGGTAGTCGCGTGCGCGGTTGGCTCGGCATCGAGCCCATCGGACCGGCTTCCATCCAGACCTTCGTCATGGTGCATTTCGCCGCCGATCTCACCGATCTCACCTCGCCGAACCTGGGCGTGCTGCATTTCATCGTGGATCCCGCCAGCGGTGGCACGTTCGTGTGTCACGGGCTGCGCACCGACTGGGTCTACATGTGCCCGTTCGATCCCGAAACTGATCCGGTTGAGTCCTTCGACGAGGAGCGTGCCCGTTCCATCGTGCTCGCGGCGATGGAACACGAGGTTCCCTTCGAGATCCTCGGTATCAGTTCGTGGAACATGAGCGCCCAGATCGCCGAGCGCTATCGCGACGGCCGGGTGTTCCTCATCGGCGACGCCGCTCATAGGTTCCCTCCCACCGGTGGCCTTGGTCTCAACACCGGGGTGGCCGATGTGCACAACCTGCTCTGGAAGATCGCTGCGGTCGAGGCGGGTCGGGCGACGGAGTCCATCCTCGAGACCTACGAAGCCGAGCGTCGACCGGTGGCCCAGTTCAACTCCGATCAGTCGCTGATCAACGCGTTCAAGCTCATCGAGATCCCGATCGCTTTCGGTGTCACCGATGACATCGAGGCCTCAGTGGTGGCGATGCACGAAACCCTCGCCGATCCCGATCGACGGGCCGGCGTCGAGGCCGCCATCGCCAATCAGGCGATCCATTTCGATCTGCTCGGCCTGCAGTTGGGTCATTCCTACAGCGGCGATCTGGTGATCGACGACGGCTCCGAGGCCCTGGTGCTCGAGGAACCGGCCCGTGATTATGTGCCGTCGTCGCGCCCCGGATCCCGCCTCCCCCATGGTTGGCTTCCCGACGGTCGATCCACCCTCGATCTCATCGCTCCCGATGTGCCGACACTGCTGCTCGCGGCGGGTACCGAAGCCCCGGCGCTCGACCCATCGGTCCCGGTGAAGGTCGTCGAGGTCCCGGTCGAGATCTGGTCCGGAGCCTTCGCCATCGACGCTGCGACCGCTCTGCTCGTGCGTCCCGATCAGCACGTCGCCTTCCGGGGACCGGCTGCCGGGGTGCCCGGCGCGCTGCGGGCCATGTTCGCCACCAACGCTGACCGATAGAGTGTCGGGACGCCCGCACGTTCTGGAGGAACCCATGGAGCAGACGCTCGAAGTCACCGAAGCAACCGCCGCTGACACCACCGGCACCGAAGAGGTCCTCGAAGAGGAACTGCTCGTCGAGGAGATCTCCATCGACGGCATGTGCGGCGTCTACTAGACCGCTTTCGCGAAGCGGTCTTCGGGCCGCTGCGAACCACATGACCGCGACCGCCACGATCTTCGACGCTGACGCGCATTGGCGTCTGCATGAGCGGGTTGCTCTGCGACCCGAGCCGTTCGGCGCGCTCGTGTACCACTACGGCAACCGTCGTCTCACGTTCCTGCGTTCGCATGATCTCGTCACCGTGGTCGAAACAATCGGTGATGCTCCCAGCGCCCGGGCGGCGTTCGATGCTGCCGGGCTCGATCCTCGCCGATGGCCCTCGTTCGAGAAGGCGCTCACCTCTTTGGTGGCCGGAAACTTCCTCGTCGACGATTCGCATGTCCCCGAACAGACCGACCTCGACACCGACAACATCGACATCAACGCCGGCAACATCGATGTCGATACCACCGCTTCCGAACCCCACTCCCTCACCACCGAAGGCTGACATGACCGCTCTCACCGATCAGCTCGCCGCTGGGCTCAACTCGCCCATCTGTCTCACCTGGGAATGGACCTACGCCTGCGATCTGCAGTGCGTGCATTGCCTGTCCTCCTCGGGTCGGCGTGACCCCAACGAGCTCTCCACCGAGCAGATGAAAGCCGTTGTCGATCAGCTGGCCGAGATGCAGGTGTTCTACGTGAACATCGGCGGCGGCGAGCCCATGTTGCGCCCTGATTTCTTCGAGATCGTCGAATACTGCGTCGCCAAGGGCGTGGGCGTGAAGTTCTCCACCAACGGCGGCCGCATCAACGCCGAGACCGCCAAACGCCTCGCATCGATGGACTACGTCGACATCCAGATCTCGCTCGATGGCGCCGACGCTGTCACCAACGACGCCGTGCGCGGCGAAGGCACTTATGCCCGGGTGCGCACCGCCATGAACCATTTGCGCGATGCCGAGTTCGGTCAGTTCAAGTTGTCCGT
>Ga0209084_1004294_pt1 | contig 10063 bp, 8 predicted proteins | sample C_130820_MF_Meta_FD_187309 | JGI IMG/M metagenome (GOLD analysis project Ga0209084, IMG submission 187309) | Freshwater microbial communities from Lake Croche, Canada to study carbon cycling - C_130820_MF_MetaG (SPAdes) (version 2) | ecosystem: Environmental > Aquatic > Freshwater > Lake | place... | reverse complement strand
GTCCTCTCCTGCCTGCCCGTAGTCGATCGTGAGGATGATGCCTCGATTGAGCTTGGTATGCAGGGTGGAGAGCCACTGTTGGATGGCCTGGTTGATCTCGACGCGGAAGCCCTTGCTGAGATGAGTAGGAAGGTTGTCTGCCGCTGATTTGAGTTCACTGTCTTGGATCGGTCTTGTGGTCCATGTCAGCTTCCCATCGTGACAGGCGACGCACTCCTCCTCCCATGCGACTCCGTTCCAGCGGACCGAATCGACGGAAAAGGCATCCAGCAGTTCGTTGGAGAGATGGATGCCAGTGAACTCGGGCAACTCCTCCAAGGTGGAAACCCAAGTGACGTTTGTGAATCTCGTCAACTTTTGTTTCTGAAGATCCCGATTCACGGGAAAGGGCTCCACGATTATGAACCGAACCACCTTGCAGAAAGCCGCATTATCATTGTTGAGGGAACTCAGAATATCGGCAGCCATCCTTCCGTCATTCGCTCCCTGCTCGACGATCGTGAATTCAGCGGGTTTTCCTAAGCGCTCCCAGACTTCACAACAGACTGAGGCAAGAAGACGGCCGTAGATGCTGCCCACGCTGACGCTTGTGAAGAAGTCTCCCTCCTTGCCTACCTTGGCCCGACCGGAGGCATAGTAGCCATGCTCCGGATGATAAAGTGCCAGCTCCATGAAATGGCGGAACGGGATGGCGCCTCCTGCCGTTCTGATTTCCTTTTTTATCGATGAGAGAAGATCGAGTGAGGAAACCTGAAGTTCTGAGTTCATAAAGAGAAGCGAGGCTCCAAGACTAGAGCAGTTTCAGAGAAGGTTTAGCCACAAAAAGCACAAAAAGCACAAAGGGTAGAACCGAAGTTATCAACGCCTATCTAGTGATGGATTAGTGCGATGGACTGGTTGCTGGAGCAGAGCTTCAGAAAGCCATTAAGGACGGGAAGTCGTTATTTGGTGAAACCATCTCTCCCGGGAGCTTTTTTCTGTGCCTCTAGTGCATTCTGTGGTCATGACTTATCCCTCGGCTTGTAGCCGCTCACTCACTGCCCGCGCGTGATTTCGCGGGCGTAGATGTTGATCTGACCATCGTCTCCCTTCTTTACCGAGGTGATTTGGAAGGGGCGGAGGTTATCCCTGGAAATGGTGTTCCCCTCACTGGGAGGAATCGCTCCGGCGGGAAACTCTACGATCACACGCACCTTCGCATTAGGTCCAAGAGGAACCCCTGCGATGGCCCCCTGCGGCCGCAGTACCGCGCGTCCATTGCCAGAGGCCGTGACGGCAAAGTGCCCCTTGAGGTAATGACGTTCCCCTCCGATACCCCGGGAGGCGATATCTTGCGCATCCGAGGATTCCACAAGTCGTCCACGCGGCATTTTCCCTGGCTCAAATACAGGCCATATTTCTGAGGGAGTGGTGGCAACGGGTAGGTTAGTCGCTGTCATCGCAGCAGCGTTTGTCGGAAGTGGGGATGCGGGTGATGGGCTCGGTGTGAGTGTGGGCGTTGCTTTCGGAGTCGGTGGAGTCGGCAACGGAGTCGGAGTTGGTGGAGTCGCGATAGAAGTAGGTGTTGGTATCGGTAGCGGTGTTCCCACAGGTATGGCCCTAGGCACTGCTGTGGAGGAGTCACCTCCAATCGGCGTGCTCACGGGAATAGCCGGCAATACAGTCGGTTCATTCACGGGAATAGCCCGTGCGATCGCGGGGGTGGATTCTTCTACAGTTTGGGACTGCTTGACTGGAATGGCCTTTGCAATCCTGGGTTCGGGAGTGGGTGTCGCCATTTCCTCGGCGATTCTACTCAGGTGACCTGATGGTTTCTCGCCATTCTTGACCTCCATCTCTTTGTCGCCGGTGATCTTTCCACCTGTGAGTTTGGTGATATTGGCCGAGGAGATAATCGGTAATCCCGCTTCCAGATTCAGTACTTCTGGAGGTTCGAGTGAGAAGCTGGCCTCACCCTTGGCTGCACCGTAGGTGCCGTAGAGCAGGGGCATTGTCGTCAGCAGAATTTTATTTTCCGAAAGCCGCTCAATATGAACTACAGCCGATAGATCGAGAGGCTTCTCAAGTTTGATCTGCTGGCCTGTCACCAGGGATCGTTTGAGTCCGGGGAGATCCTTCTCCTGGGCTGTGAAGGGTTGCTCCAGAAGTACCTCGGGCTGTTCCACTGCCTGGAGCAGGGCGAGCAATCCCGGTTTGCAGAATGTCTCGTCCGTCAGGGGCAAGGTTCCGAGCACTCGATAGGTACCAACGGCATAGGGAACAAGTTCGCGGATCTGATGGTAGTTGCGAATGAAGTGGCGCAGAAGCTTCGAATTGGCCCTGCGGACTTCTGAGCTTGTCATCGATCCGAATCTCTCGAGGAGCTGACCCGGCTTTAGGAATTCACCACGTGGCGCCATCGTGATCTCAAATCTGATGGGGGGCTCGATCTTGTGCATCCGAATGAGCAACCGGTAGTTGGCGGCTTTTTCGGGATTGGCGAAGATGTAGTAACTTCCCATCCAGCAGAGAAAGACGAAACCGAGCAGGAGAAAGATGAAGACTGTCCACCCGAAGAGACCATCTTTTGTTCCGGCCCCCCTTCGGTGCCCTGACCCTCCTTGATATCCGTAATAGCGTTTGCCTGACATGAATCGCTTAAGAAGAGCGAGGCTCTCGATGGGTGGCAACCGAAAACAGGGAAATCCCTCCTGACTTTACAGAGGTTTTTCTTGAGGTGCCGGCTCGAACGAGGTGCCGCAGCCGCAGCTCCGCGCCGCATGCGGGTTGATCACCCGGAAACCCGCGCCCGTGAGCTCGTCGACATAGTCGATAGTACAGCCATCGAGTTGTTCGCTGCTCTCCGGATCGATGGCCACCACAGCGCCGTTCTGTTGGGTCACTTCGTCACCCGGCAGGGGGCCGCCCAGACTCATGGCATATTGTAAGCCAGCGCACCCCCCTTTTTCCACAGCGAGGCGTAGCCCCGGAGAGGCTTTTTCAGAGGCAAGCTCCTTGAGCTGTTTCGCCGCCGACTCTGTGATATGAATCATGAACTTACCTTTCAGGATGCATCACCTGAAGTCAACCGGAGTCCTTTGGGTTTTGAGAGCCGATTCGACCAGTACTTTCTAAAAATAGAGCTTTTTTCCATTTTGGCTTGTCCGCTTAGCCGGTTGGCCCGATTTTCCTTAGCTCATGAAAGCCGTCGTCACCGTCATGCCGAAACCCGCCATTCTTGATCCCGCCGGAGTAGCCACCGGTCGTGCCATGGAGCACCTTGGTCTCAAGGGAGTCCGCTCCGTCCGCATCGGAAAATCGATCGAGATCGAAGTCGATGGCGCCGACGAGAAACAGCTCCACGAGATTGCCCACGACCTTCTCTCCAATCCCGTGGTCGAGGATTACAAGCTCGAGATTCTTTCCTAAGGTGGGCGTCACGATCTCCTCGGTCATGAAGGTTGCCGTCATTCAGTTTCCCGGATCGAACTGCGACACCGACTGCCAAGCGGCACTTCTTTCCTTCCCTGGCGTCCAGGCCGAGACCGTCTGGCACAAGGAGACTTCTCTTGCCGGTTACGATGCCGTGGTCCTTCCTGGCGGATTCTCCTATGGGGATTACCTCCGCTGCGGATCGATCGCCCGGTTCTCCCCGATTATGGGTGCCGTCCGGGCCGCGGCCGATGCAGGCGTACTAGTACTAGGTATCTGCAACGGATTTCAGATCCTCTGCGAGGCAGGACTTCTGCCCGGTACGCTGATGCGCAATAACGGACTTCTATTCCGCTGCGAGCATCTCCATCTCCGCGTCGAAAATACCGACACACCATTCACCTCCGTACTTCATCAAGGACAGGTTCTCGATATCCCGATCGCTCATGGTGAGGGGAACTATTTTGCTGAACCAGAGACCCTGAAGGCCCTTCAGGCCAATAACCAGATCCTAGTCCGCTACTGCGACGCCTCGGGCAATGTGACCGCCGAAGCCAATCCTAACGGTTCTCTCAAGAACATCGCCGGCATCTGCAGCCACGGCCGGAATGTCTTCGGCCTCATGCCTCACCCGGAGCGCGTCTGTGATCAGATGCTGGGAGGCGTTGATGGGCGCGGTATCTTTCAGTCGATGATCGAGGCCGTGACAAAGGCCAAGGCCTGAACCCTAACGGTCCTCTTTCCCGACAGTCTTCAGTCTAATAGCCTTCCACTCATGTCCAATCCTGCGATTACTCCCGAACTCATTGCCAAGCACGGACTCTCCCCTGAAGAGTACGAAAAGGTTCTTTCCATCCTCGGCCGCGAGCCGAGCTTCGAAGAGCTGGGTGTTTTCTCCGTCATGTGGAGCGAGCACTGCTCCTACAAGAATTCCCGCCCCGAACTCCGCAAGTTCCCGACCACTGGCCCCAGCGTCCTAGTCAAGGCTGGTGAGGAGAATGCCGGCGTCATCGATATCGGCGATGGATGGGCCGTGGCGTTCAAGATCGAGAGTCACAATCACCCCAGCGCTGTCGAGCCCTTCCAGGGTGCAGCCACGGGAGTCGGCGGCATCATTCGCGACATTTTCACCATGGGTGCGCGTCCCGTCTTCCTTATGGATTCCCTCCGCTTTGGTTCCATTGTGGGTGATAGCGAGCAGGCAAAGACCAACCGCCGACTCTTCGCGGGAGTGGTCGCCGGCATCGCTCATTACGGCAACTGCATCGGCCTTCCGACGATCGCCGGTGAGGTCTATTTCGATGAGAGCTACAGTGGCAATCCACTGGTGAATGCCTTCTGCCTCGGCATCCTCCGCCATGATCAGATCGCCCGTGGCGCGGCTGAGGGCATTGGGAATCCCGTTTTCTATGTTGGGGCTGAGACTGGACGCGACGGGTTGGCCGGGGCCGCCTTCGCCTCGCGCGAACTGACCGAAGAGTCTAAGGCCGACCGACCCGCCGTTCAAGTCGGTGACCCCTTTCGAGAGAAGCTTCTCCTTGAGGCCTGTCTCGAGTTGCTCGCCACAGACGCCGTCGCCGGCATTCAGGACATGGGTGCCGCGGGACTCACCTGCTCCACCTGCGAGACAGCCAGTCGTGGTGGCACGGGTGTTGAGATCGACATCCAGCTTGTTCCCCAGCGGGCCAAGGGACAGACCCCGTACGAGGTTCTCCTGAGTGAATCCCAAGAGCGCATGCTCGTGATCGTGAAGAAGGGCCGCGAGGATGTCGTGAAGCGGATCTTCGAGAAGTGGGATCTCCCGTATGCCGAGATTGGCAAGGTCACCGACGACGGCATGATGCGTGTGAGAAACGGGAATGACGTCGTCGTCAATGTCCCTGCCCGTTCCCTTGCTGATGACGGCCCGCTCTATTCCCGGGAGGCCGCTACGTTCACTTCCCCTGCTGCGCCTGATCTTACCACGGTGCCCCAGGCTAATCCCGAGACCTCTCTGCCGAAGCTTCTCGCCCATCCCAGCATCGCCAGCAAGCGATGGGTCTGGCGCCAGTACGACCACATGGTTCGGACCGGAACAGCCGTGCTTCCCGGTTCGGATGCTGCAGTCTTCATTGTTCGTGAGGCGAACAAGATCCTGGCCGCCGCCACTGATTGTAATGCGATCTACTGCAAACTCGATCCGGGTGTAGGAGCGCGTATTGCTGTCGCCGAGTGCGCCCGCAATCTTGCCTGCTCCGGTGCCGTGCCGATCGGCGTCACCGACAACCTGAATTTCGGCAATCCCCACAAGCCCGAGAATTTCTATCAACTCCGCGCCGCCGTGGAGGGGATCTCTGAAGGGTGCCGTGCATTTGGTGTGCCGGTCACGGGCGGCAACGTCAGCCTTTACAACGAGAGCCCCGCAGGTGCGATCGACCCAACCCCAACCATCTCCATGGTGGGAACCATCGCCGATGCCGCCCACATCACCACCCAGGCCTTCAAGGAGGCCGGTGACCAGATCTTCCTGATCGGCGAGACCGGCAGTGAGCTTGGTGCTTCCCATTATCTCTTGGCTATTCATGGCCGCAAGGAAGGGGCTCCTCCAGCGATGGACTTCGCTAAGGAAATCGCCATCCACAACGCCCTCCTAGGCGTTATCCGCAAGGGACTCGTCCGGAGTGCCCACGATTGCTCGGAGGGTGGTCTTGGCGTGGCGATCGCGGAGTCCTGTTTCGGCAACTCCCTTGGTGCCTCCATCGATTTCGGTGCCACTGATCAACGTCCTGATGTTGTTCTCTTCAATGAGACCCAGGGACGCATCGTCATCTCGGTGAAGTCAGCTGATGCTTCTGCTCTTGAGAAAGAGCTCTCCACCACAGGTGTCCCATTCCGAAATATCGGCGAGGTTACCGACAAGGCTGACCTTTCCATCAAGACGGGAGCAAATTCCTATAGCTGGTCGGTTTCTTCGCTGAATGAGATCTTTGAAGTAGCTATTCCGAAGCTGATGGAAGGGTAACAAAGGGCTGTTTTTTTAGAATGCTTCGGGTGTGTCGACACCCCGTACTGTTTGGTGAGGGTTATTTACGTTCGGCCAGATGATCACTGATGGCTGAGATAAAGGTCTCGCCGAATTCGGAGAGCTTTTTCTGACCGATGCCACTGATCGAGGACATCAGAACGAGAGTACTTGGCTGCTCTCGGGCCATGAGTCGGAGAGTCACATCCGAGAAGATGACGTAGGCGGGCACATTCCGTTCGTCGGCGAGTGTACGTCGGAGGGTTCGGAGCGCATTGAAGAGTTGCTCGTCGCAGACGATGTCACCCCGGTCTAACGTCTTAGAGTGAGTCCGTGTTGCTTCAGTGTTTGGCGTTATGGGTTTGGTGAGGCGGATCTGACGACGATCTCTGAGGATGGCCATTCCTTCAGAGCTCAATTCGATGGTGGCAAAGCCGCTACTTGTTGACTGCTGTTGGAGGATCCCCATGCGAAGAAGTTGGCGTCCTATTTCTTGCCACTGGCGACGGTCGATGTCCCTGCCTATGCCGTAGGTAGAAAGCTGATCATGGTGCCAGCGGATGATCTTCTCAGTTTTAGCTCCGACCAGGACCTCGGCAATGTGGGCCATGCCGACAGAGAACCCAGCTGCCTGCCGGATGCGCAAAACGCAGGAGAGTAATTTCTGAGCGAGGAGCGTTCCTCCGTCGCCGGGATACGGTTCACGCGGCAGGATGCAGTTATCGCAGCCGCCACAGTTTCCCTTGCTACCCGTCTCGCCGAAATAATCCAAAAGAGTGGCGCGTCTACACAGCTCAGCCTCGGCGTAGTGCAGGATCTGCTGGAGTTGCTCAAGCGCGATCCTTCTTTCCTCGGGATCGGTTTTTTCGTCGATAAAGCGGCGCTGTTTGACAGCGTCACCGGGGCTGTAAAGCATCAGGCACTCGGAGGGAAGACCGTCGCGCCCAGCGCGTCCCGTCTCTTGATAGTAGCCCTCGATGTTTTTAGGTAGATCGTAATGGATCACGAAGCGGACATTCGATTTGTTTATCCCCATGCCAAAGGCGATGGTGGCACAGATCACATTTGTCTTATCTCGCAGGAACAGCTCTTGATTCTTCGCCCGTTCTTTAGTGGTGAGTCCCGCGTGGTAGGGGAGAGCAGGGATGCCGTCGTCGGCCAGTTTGCTGGCCAGCTCTTCGGCCCCTTTGCGGCTCTGGCAGTATATAATGCCGGCTTCGCTGCGGCGGGATTTAATGAAAAATCTAACCTTTTCGTATGCCTTCGCCTTCGCCTCAACCCGGTAGGTGAGATTTGGCCGGTTGAAGCTGGCCACAAAGCGGTGAGCCTTCTCAAGCCGGAGTTGCGTTACGATATCTTCCCGGACGCGAGGTGTCGCGGTGGCGGTTAGGGCAAGGAGCGGTGTTTTTGGGAAGAGATTACGCAGTGCGGCTATCTGCCTGTATTCGGGCCGGAAATCGTGGCCCCACTCACTGATGCAGTGGGCCTCATCGATGGCAAGCAGGCTGACGCCCCAACGCTGAAGATCCTCCAGGACGCCGGAGAGCATCAGGCGCTCCGGTGCAAGGTAGAGCAACTTGTATTGGCCGGCATGAAGACCTCGGAGACGCGCGCTCGACTCCGCCGCAGTGAGCGAAGAGTTCAGATAGGTCGCCGCCACGCCCGCCGCATGGAGGGAATCGACCTGATCCTTCATCAGAGCTATGAGAGGGGAGACCACAACGGTAAGTCTTGGCAGGAGGAGTCCGGGAAGCTGAAAGCAGAGAGATTTTCCTCCCCCTGTCGGCAGAAGCGCAAAAGCATCCCTGCCTGCAAGGATCTCCTCCATGATCTCCCGCTGAAGGGGGCGGAATGTATCAAATCCGAAGATCTGCTTGAGTAGGTCAGCAAGCGGATCGGGAGGCTCAGTAGGCATCAATAGGTGCTTAACAATTGCCCGATGATTTTCTTTTAGCCCAGCGGAATCTCCGCAACCACCTTGGCGTAAGCTTCCCTGGGGTTTTCTGCCGCTGTGATTGGGCGGCCGATCACGAGCCAGTCAGAACCTGCTTTCACTGCTTCCGCAGGGGTCATCACCCGCTTCTGATCTCCTGCAGCGGCCCAGATGGGACGGACGCCTGGAGTGACGATCCGGAGTTGTTCATCAAAGGAATCGCGAATTGCCAAGATCTCCAAGGGACTGCAGACAATGCCTCCGATGCCTGCCTTTGCGGCGAGTCCTGCAAGACGCAGAACCTGCTCCTTTGGTTCCACATTGATGCCTGTTGCCGAGAGTTGTGCCGAGTCCATGCTAGTGAGGACTGTGACGGCAAGGATCAGAAGCTCCATTTTCTCGGCGGCCTTTGCGGCAGCCTCCATCATGACGGGTCCACCCACAGCATGGATTGTCGTCATCGCGACACCAAGGCCTGCCGCCGAGCGGATGGCATGGGCGACGGTGTTCGGAATGTCATGAAATTTCAGATCGAGAAAGATCTCGCACCCACGCGCCTTTACCGCCTTGACCACAGAGGGACCCTCGGCCGTAAAGAGCTCCAGGCCAATCTTGCAGAGTGCTGGGGGTTCGCCGTGATCAGCTATGGAATCAATGAGTCTCAGGGCTCCATCGGTATCGGGAACATCGAGGGCGATGATGATTTTGTCTTGGGGTTGGGACGGTAGTTTCACACGATGAGAGTTCAAAGGTTCTAAAGGACGTAACGTGACTCAGACCATCTCACTCATGGCTCCGGCCAAGATCAACCTTTCTCTCCGCATCCTTGGGAAGAGGGCCGACGGTTTCCATGAACTGGAGACACTCATGGTTCCCATTGGTCTGGCCGATGCTGTCGAAGTCTCCCATGGAACGGGACACGGCATTACCCTGACCTGCAATGATCCCGAACTCCCCACAGGAGCCGAGAACCTTTGCGTGAAAGCTGCCGAGGCCTTCCGCGCCGCTACAGGACTCGATCACGGGATCGCCATCACGCTGATGAAACGGATCCCTCACGGAGCCGGTCTGGGTGGAGGAAGTAGTGACGCCGCCGCTGTTCTGAAAGGATTGAACGAACTCTTCGATCATCCCCTGGTAGTGGAAGAACTCCATCAGATCGCCGCGACTCTCGGCTCCGATATTCCGTTCTTCTTGGGGAGTGGCCCAGCCTGGTGCCGGGGGAGGGGTGAGATTTTGGAAACGGCTTCCGCTATTCCCCAGCGAAGACTCCTGCTCATCAATCCACCCTTCCCAGTGCCGACCGCATGGGCCTACAAAAAATATGCCGAGCTGAAGGAATCAGGAAAACTTCCAGATCAGCCTGAAAAACAGTGCCTCGATGATTTGGAAATCATCAACGATCTGGAGGCACCGGTCTTTCACAAGCATCTCCTCCTGCCGGTCATGAAAACTTGGCTGCGTCATCAACTCGGCGTCGAGTCAGCCTTCATGACTGGTTCCGGTTCCACGATGGTGGCGGTGATCTCGCCTGGAACCTCTGACGAGGAAATTACTGTTTTAAAACAGGGTATCCTTTTCGAATTCGGAGAGACGATGTGGATAATGGAAACTTGTTTTTGCGGATCCTAAATCATTTTTCCCGCAGAGGCGTTTTCCCGCAGAGGCGTAGAGGCGTAGAGGGGTAGAGGGGTAGAGTAAGAGGGATGAAGTGAGAA
>Ga0209084_1004291_pt1 | contig 10066 bp, 16 predicted proteins | sample C_130820_MF_Meta_FD_187309 | JGI IMG/M metagenome (GOLD analysis project Ga0209084, IMG submission 187309) | Freshwater microbial communities from Lake Croche, Canada to study carbon cycling - C_130820_MF_MetaG (SPAdes) (version 2) | ecosystem: Environmental > Aquatic > Freshwater > Lake... | reverse complement strand
TAGACCAAAGAATAACCAAAATGCTACTATACTAATAAATAAAGACACTGGATACCTGATAAATATTAACCAGAATGGGTCATCTACAACAGTACAGTCAAAAGATAGCACTACTAATACTATAACGATTAATCAAAAGGGTAATTAATGATACCGTTTAAGTTTAAATCTAAACACCGTAAGACATGGTTCATTGATCTTGATGGCACTATATTAAGATATAACCTATTAAAGTCTGCAGTGTGTCAAGATAAGTTACTGCCTGGGGTAAAAGAGTTATGGGATACTATACCTAAGAAGGATCATATAGTCTTAATTACTGCTCGACCTAAATATCTTAAGAAACATACCATAAGATTCTTAGAAAAGCACGGGATTAGGTATGATGATATCCTCTTTGACTTACCAAATGGTGAACGAATACTTATGAACGATGATAAACCTGATGGAACAAAGATGTCTTTTGTATGGGCTGTAAAGCGCAATGAGGGATTTTAAATAATTTTACATTAATTATTAATTAGGATATAATAAACCAATGAAGATAAAACAACTAATCATGAAGATGTACAAGGCATGTGTTGAACATAAGCCTAAAAAAGAAAAGAAACTCTGGAAGAAAGCTATAAAAAAGAGTTTAAAACATAAGAATACTCAGATCATACAGTGAAACGGTTATTATCACCGTGGTTTGCACTACTAACTTTAGTTATATTAGTAGGTATTAGAGCAGCAGACCCATCATTTGTACAGTCGGTTAGGCTTAGATACTTTGATACACTCATAACAAGCAAACCACAGACAGTTTCCAAGCAAGTCCATGTCGTAAATATCGATGATGCATCTATTGAAAGACTTGGTCAATTTCCATTCCCAAGGAGCCAATATGCAAACATTATCGAGGACCTTTACCAACGCAATGCTGGTCTTGTTGTTTTTAATATCTTTATGCCTGACGCTGATCGCTTTGGACGCGATGCCAACTTGGCTGATAGTCTTGCTAGACACCCTGTCGTCTTACCTCAGGTAGCAACAGATCAGAAACAAAAAGCTTTAGCATTTAGACCTGGAGTCTCTGAGATCGGATCACCAGCTCATGACTTCACTGTAGATTACCCTGGGATCCAACCTAATATATCATTATTTAACACCAGCGCTGCTGGAATAGGAGTCGTAAATGTCTTACCCGAAATTGATGGCGTTACTCGTCGTATCCCTATGGTCGTATCAAGCGGAGGCTTGCTCTACCCAAGTATTAGTCTCGAAACTTTGCGTGTCGCAGTCGGAGACCCAAGTTTCCAAGTTAAATCTTCCGTTTCCGGAATCGAAGCTGTTCGCATCCCCAAGTTCGCCAAAATTGCCACAGACCCAATGGGTAGAATATGGATCGACTGGAGTTCCAAGCCGATTGAACACTCCCTTGTGGACCTACCAAAATCTTTCGATGGAAACATCGTTATCGTTGGACTCTCGGCCCGTGGACTCAATAATCCCGTCGCAACCCCTCGTGGGGCAGCCTTCCCTCATTATGTTCAGGCTTCAATTTTAGACACGATCACCTCAGGTACAAGCATCTCTCGTCCTGATTGGGCAGATGGTGCTGAAGTACTAGCAATCATAATATTATCAATCCTAATAATCTTCTTAACGAGGTGGAAATATGCTATCGCTCCTATTCTTATTATTATTGGCTCTATATATTACGTGTCTCGCTATGTATTCTCCCATCAAGGTATTTTGTTGGACGGGATTTATCCTATTATTGCTTTATCCACTGTATATGGTCATGCGTATACCGTTAAATTTATTAGCGAACTAAATCAAAAGCTACAGATCAAGAAACAGTTTGGAACATACCTATCACCAGCGATGGTTGAGAAGTTACAGAAAGACCCATCGCTACTTAAGCTTGGTGGTGATTCAAGAGAACTAAGCATCATGTTTACAGATGTTCGCGGGTTCACTACTATATCTGAACACTATGGTAAGGATGTGCAAGGCTTGACTAAGATCATGAACCGTTATATGACAGCTATGACACGTAAGATCATAGACAACAACGGTACACTTGATAAGTACATCGGTGATGCGCAGATGGCTTTTTGGAATGCACCACTCGATGACAAAGATCATGCTATCAATGCAGTTAAAACAGGATTGGAGATGTTAGATGACTTGGATAGATTCAACGAAGAGATTACTAAAGAAGGTATCCCTGCTTTTGGTATGGGCTTGGGTATTAATACCGGGATCGTCGTTGTGGGTAATATGGGCAGTGAGCAACGTTTTGACTATACCTGCCTCGGTGACGCAGTCAATCTCGCAAGCCGTCTTGAAGGTCAATCAAAGAATTATGGAGTTCGAATCGTCCTTGGTACAGACACAGCCAAATACGCAAAAGAAAAATACCCAGTAGTCGAGATGGATTGTATAGCGGTTAAAGGTAAGACTGAAGGTGTTAAGATCTACACGATCGGCAATACAGTTAAACACGCTCATGATGAATACCTAAAAGAATACTATCGTGGAAACTGGGATAAAGCTATCAAGTGGGCCAAAGACTTGGTCGAAGATGACAGCGTTACCATTAAGCAATACTATATGAACATGATTGAACGTATGGAAGAGGGCCTCCCGGCGAACTGGGATGGCACTTTCAGAGCTACCTCTAAGTAGCATATATCCTCCAACCCGCGCTGTCCCAGGAGCTCCCGGGCACACCCAAAACAAAGTCCAATATAATCAATAACTTGCATAATACGTAAGTTATTGATCTATATACCTTATTTATTTTAAGGGGGCCTATGTACTTTAATTAGCTAATCCGGTATAATGGTTATATTAAATCAACAAACGGAGAGAAACAAATGAGAGACTTATCAAGTGAAATTAAGATGTTTGGCTGTACAGAAGCTCAACTAGCTACAGCAGTAAAGCAACAATGTTTTCCTGGTGAAGAGCTAATGTTTGCAGCTGGTATCTTATCAGATGCACAAGAAGTTATGTCAGGTGAGTTCGGTGAACCAGACGTTGAGACAGCACGTCAATATATCAACCGCGCTAAGCATATCATGTTTAGTTTAATGAGAGACGAAAGAGAGGCTGCTTAATGAGTAGTTATGATGATTTCGAAAAGATTGTATTAGCGAACGTAGGTTCGTTATTAGGTCCAGTAAAAGCTGAGTTCGTTAACGGTACATTATTCGTAGAGACCAATAGTGTTGGTGCTACGGTGTTGATGAACCACTTCGCTGGCATCTACAGACCTGAACAGTTAGGTCTTAATTATATCGGCAATGAAATTGCCATTGACTTTCAATAGGAGAATATTATGGGTTTAGATATGTACGCGTACAGTCGCGCTAAAGAAAAGCAAGAAGCAACAGAGCTCCAATACTGGAGAAAACACAACGCCCTTCATGGTCTCTTAGAAGACATGTGGAACGATAAGGGTCAACCGATCCCTCAGTGGATGCGTGATGAATATCCCGATGACTTTGCAGACGAACGTGCTATCCCGTTCAATGGTATCGAGATGGAACTCACTGAGGCTGACATCAACTATATTGAGTCAGTGGTCCTTAACAACGAGTTACCTATGACAGAAGGTTTCTTCTTTGGTCAAGACACACGGTTCAGCGAAGGTGATAAAGTTGCAGATCTTGATTTTATTAAAAAGGCTAGAGAAGCTTTGGCCAAAGGCGAAGAAGTATTTTACACTAGTTCGTGGTAAGCATGTACATTAATTAACTAATTTGGTATAATAACATTATGGAAAATAAAAAAGAAAAACTAATAGTAAGCGTTAAGGACATTAAAACCGGCCGCATGTATGCGACACCAGATCCAATCGACTATGATGATATATCAGAAGACGAACGCGAACTATTAAATGCCATGGCCGATACTCACTTTAACGGTCCTGGCTTTGACGAATAGACTCTACGCCAATCAATAAAATATATGCGGACTTAGTCCTCGAGGTCAGTTTCCGATGGGTCAGTACGGATACGTGCGTGTAGAGTCTTTTTTAAAGTGCATTAGAGAGGTCAAACTAAGGGTACCTATATTTTACCTAGTGCACTTTAAAAAATAAACCTAATCATAGGTAGGTAGTCCTATGACTTGAGTGGACAGGATCCAAAAACGGAACGTAACGAGCCATTTCGACTAGCTGGTATGGCAAGATTCCACAATACCAGGCAGCAGGGGACTTAAAACGTCCCCGCCTTAATTTAAACTTGGAGATATTATGCAATTACTTGAAGCAGATAAAAAGAAAATCAAAGGCGCGCTTAGCGAGATCTCTGATTCTATGACACGCGTTGAGGCTGAGAAGGACTTTGTAAGAGAAGTACTTAAGAACCTTTATGACGAGTTTAAGATCCCTAAGAAGACTTTAGCTAAGCTTGCTAATACGTATCATAAGCAAAACTTCAACGAAGAAGTAGCTTTGAACGATGAGTTTGAGACAATCTATCAAAACGTTACTAATCAAGAAGCAGAATAATTGTACATTATTAATTAATTATGGTATACTGCCAATATGAAAACTAAAAAACCAACCAAAGAATGGCAAGAAAAAGCTATCGCTAAAGGCAGAGGTGACGGTGCTCCTGTGGTAACACAAGACGAGTATCGCACATCCCTTATGAAAGCTTTAGGATACTATAACCTTAATATGGATAATAGTCAACGAGCTAAGGTTTCTCTTGCCTATATTAGGAAACTTAATAAGAAGTACTATGATATCTTATCAAAGGCACCTGACTATGAGTTCTTATCATTAGGATCCATCATCACTATACTTAATAAAGGTGAATACTTATCTGATAAAGATAAGAAAGGCATCGAAGAAAAGATCATTGAGTTGTATATTAAGTATGAGGCTGGTGCACCAGAAGATGAAGACACTCGTCCTAAGGCTCCTGTAATATCTATTGAGAAGCGTGTCATCGATGTTGCACGTACTGCATCTGAAGACATCGACTATGCTATCGATAAGTTTGTGCATTCAAAGGTGTGGGACTTTAATACTAAGGCGCATCTATTATCTAATAACGTATCAGGTATGGTAGCTAAGAAAATCGGTGAATACTATAAGCTTAACGTCGACGAGATCGATGAAGCCATGGCTGGTACTGATGAACAACTTACTGAAGGCTATTCATTCCTTACTAAGACAGAACTTAAGAAGTTCCGAGCTGCATTGCAATCTATCGTAGATGACTGTGCTCAACATCAGGTTACAGTTAAGAAACCTAGAGCCGTTAAGGTTAAATCCCCAGCATTGGTGGTTAAGAAACTTAAGTACATGTTTAAGCATGATCTATTAAACCTTAAGTCTATCAACCCAGCAGACATCGTCGGTGCTAAAGAGTTATGGGTATACAACATTAAGTATCGTAAACTTGTAGCTTATGTAGCTGATGACTCTGATAGCTTAACAGTTAAAGGTACAACGATCATTAACTATAGTATCGCTAAGTCATGGGCATGGACTCTTAGGAATCCTGAGAAGTTCTTTAAAGATACTCAGATCGGCAAGCGTCCATTGAATGCTGCAGCAAAAGCATTGACTACAAAGCCTGTGGCTCCAAACGGCAGAATTAATGAAGAAACAATATTATTAGGTGCATTTTAATGATTATACTAGATTATAGCCAAATCGCATTAAGTAACATCTTACCCTTTCAGAAAGATATAAAGAACCAAACTCCTGAAGAGATCAAGAACTTGATCCGTCATACTACACTAGCAACCATCAAGTCTTATAAGAAGAAGTATAAAGAGTATGGTGAAGTGGTGATTGCGTGTGATGGTCGTAATTATTGGCGTAAGTCAATATTTCCACATTATAAAGCACACCGTAAGGCTAACAGAGATAAGTCAGACCTTGATTGGGCACTTATATTTGATACTCTTGCAGAACTACGTACAGACCTTATCAATGAATTCCCTTATAAAGTATTATTAATTGATACTGCAGAGGCTGATGATATCATTGCTATACTTACAGAGTATACACAAGAAAACTTATTAGTGGAACAAGGACTGTTCTCTGAACCACAAAAGGTGTTGATTGTATCATCTGATAAGGACTTCATCCAACTACAACGCAATAAGAATGTTCGCCAATGGTCACCTATGCAACGTAAGTTTGTAGAAGGATCTCAGAAGGAAATACAAGAGTATACTATACAGCACATAGTTAAAGGTGATTCAGGTGATGGTATACCAAACATCCTATCAAGAGACGATGTGTTCGTATCAGGTGACAGACAAAAGCCTTTCTCAGCAAAACGTTTACCTGAATTCTTTGAGAAGGGTATTGAGGCTTGTAAAAACGATGAAGAGAGACGTAACTATCAACGTAACCAACAGTTAGTTAACTTTGACTTCATACCGGAAGAACTAGCTAAAACTATTATAGATATATATGAGAAGACTGTCCCTTTAGGTGACAAGAATTCTGTCATGAACTACCTTATAAAAAACCAATGTCGACTATTACTCGACGAAATTGAGGACTTTTAAAATGGCAACAACATTTTTACCAGAGATACTTGATGAGATCAACACAGATCCCAAGTTATTATCAACAAAGTTTAAAGGCAATACCGCACTTAAGATCGTATTTGAATATGCTTTCTTACCTGAGAAGAAGTTCGCCCTTCCAGAGGATGAACCTCCTTACAGACCAGATGCAGCACCGATTGGTATGAGTCCAGCTATCCTTACACAGGAGCTTAGACGCTTCTATGTATTTCTTAGGACTGACCTAAAGCCTATCAAACGCGAGGCATTATTCATATCCTTATTAGAGTCTGTACACCCCTCCGAGGCTAAACTAATCATAGCTATCAAGGATCAGAAGTTACCTAAGCTATATAAGAAGATCACCCGTAAGCTTGTAGAGGAAGCAGGATTCATCGCACCCGCAGCGCCCAAAGCATAGATCTATATAAATAGATAGTAAGCTATATATCAGGTATTTTATGAGCCTGGGTGTGTTTTAAATTGTCTTTATAATCAATAAGTTATGTTAGCATGTACTTTAATTAAAGGATGTGGTAGTATATTAGATATGATAAGACAAATATTACTTTATAAAACGGATAAGATCTCGGTCTATTGCACACCTGCAGTTGAGAAGATATCTCCACGCAGGCTTACTACGTTTGTAAAGCAATGTATAGCAGCTGAAAAGACTCTTATCAAAGACATAACTAAGAAGTACCCTAAAAAATCTAAGGATGTTAAGTACACATTCTTATTTAAAAACTATAAGACTGATGACATGTTAGGTTCCTGCGACCAGGAATATGATGATGACATCATGATCGAACTAAACGCAAAAAATACAGTTAGCTTGAGCAAGACCATTGCTCATGAGCTAGTCCACGCCAGGCAATTTATATCTGGTCAACTTAAATACAACGTTAAGATCCAATACTTAACATATGAAGACGATAAACATAGATACATATATCGTCGCCAACCATGGGAAATTGAAGCATATGCATTGCAAGATAAAGGTGCATTGAAGATGAAAAGATGGCTATTAGATCATGTACACTTTAGACCTCAACTCGAGAAACCAATCCAACTATAATCATGTTTAATATCAACGATAGCGTTAAGCGTAACGTACTAGTGTCTTGCGACCACGGTTTAATGGTCATCAATAGATTTGATACTACTGCATGTTCAGTAGGAGGATTCTTATTAGATCATGGTAATAATAACACGGTAGAGGCAGATGTAACCATCCGTGCATTGACAGGCATTGATGATCCTGTCATCTTTGATATTGGTGCAAACATCGGTACATACACCACATGGGTTGCAAAGTTCTTTAAGAATGGTAAAGTATATGCATTCGAGCCACAGAGAGAAGTATTCCAGATGTTATGTGCAAACATGGCAATCAATAACATATTCAACGTACATGCACATCAAATAGGTTTATCAGACGAAGAGGATTATGTTGAAGTCAATACTATAGACTATGAAAAGGTTGGCAGCTTTGCGGCATTCTCGCTTAATCATGATCCAGGTAGATATAAGTCTACTGATAAGAAAGAACGATTTAAAGTAACCACAGTAGATAAGTTCGTAGAGGAACATCAGGTTCAAAAGGTGGACTTCATCAAGATAGATGCCGAAGGTTTGGATCTCGAAGTATTATGTGGTGCATATAATACAATCAATAAGTTTAAACCAGACTTATACGTCGAGTACTTAAACTTAGGTCCATCTGGTGACGAGGATACTTCCGATCAAGGCTATGAGAAGCTTGATAAGATACTAAAGGAAATGGGATATAATACCATGAAAGTACATCATGACATATATGCGACAATGAAAGAATTAAAATGAACATATTCTATTTAGATAAAGATCCGCAGTTAGCTGCGCAATACCACGTAGATAAGCACTGTGTCAAGATGATATTAGAATCTGCACAACTATTATCTACTGCGCATCGTATATTAGACGGATTAGGAGCTCAAAAAGTATACAATCCTGAAACTAATAGAAGCGTAACTCGATACTGGATACCAGATGACCGTGAAATATTATTGTATAATGCTACACACGTGAATCATCCATCTGCAAAGTGGTGTAGAGAAACTAATATGAATTACTATTGGTTATGGCAACTAATGCGAGAACTTTGTACAGAATACACATATCGATATGAAAAGATTCATAAGTGTGAATCAACAGGTTTACTAGCTAGACTCAGATTTTGGCCTAAAAATATACCTATTGGAGAATTTACTGACCCAACTCCAGCAATGCCTGATCAATATAAGATCCCTGGAGATGGTGTACAGTCATATCGTAACTATTATATAGGTGAAAAGCAAAGAATGTTCTCTTGGAAGAAAAGGCCAGTCCCAGAGTTTATAAATAAAACTACAGGGGAAAATTATGCCAACATATGATTTTAGAAACAAAGACACTGGTGAGGTATTTGAGAGGATCATGAGTATCGCTGCAAAGGCAGAGTTCCTCGAAGCTAACCCAAATCTTGAACCATTAATTACTGGTCTCAATCCATTAATAGATCCAGTAAGACTAGGTATTCATAAAGCTGACAACGGATTTAAAGAAGTACTACAACGCATCCATGAGAAATCTCCTGGAAGCACATTAAATAAGACTAGTAAATACATCTAGGATATATTATGCCAATAAATAAAAAGACTGGTAAAATAATTAGACCTAAATCTTTAACACAAAAGATGAAGGCTGCAGCAACAAGGAAATCTAATTTAATATCAGGTAAAACAAAACCTCGTAAAAGAAAATAAAATATGGGCTCGCTGAATCCCATAATAAGTTCAGCTGTTAACCAAAAAGGAGAACTATATGTTAACAAACATTATTGTATTTTTAGTAGGAGCACATTTGGGTGCAAAATACCCACAATATGCAACACTAATCGTTGACAAAGCACTAGCTTTAGCAAAAGCAGCATGGGCTAAAGTAGCTGGATTAGTGGCTAAAAAATAATGGCATTCGAATTCGATTTTACTGAGCAAAAACTAGGCCAAATACTTACTCGCAACAAGAACGTCCATGAGTGGTATGAAGCGATGGTTGTGCAGTTACCTCAATTTGAAGTAACAACAGCAAAACGCGTTGCTGCTTTTGTGGCTCAGTGTGCTCATGAATCCGCGGACTTCACGACTCTCCAAGAAAACCTAAACTACTCTGCTGATGCATTGAACAAACTATTTGGTAAGTACTTTGTTAAAGCTGGTAGAGACTCTGCTCCTTATCACCGTAAACCTGAAATGATCGCTAACGTAATATATGCTGGTCGTATGGGTAACGGAGATACTGCATCAGGCGAAGGTTATAAGTTTAGAGGTCGTGGTCCAATTCAACTAACAGGTAAAGCTAACTATCAAGCGTTTGCTACAGACTTCTTTGAAGATCCTGAAACCGTGATAAATGATCCTGACCTCGTGACAGATGACGTACCAACTTCCTTATATTCAGCACTTTGGTTTTGGAATAAAAACAAACTAAATAAGTATGCTGATGCAAG
>Ga0209084_1004290_pt1 | contig 10066 bp, 17 predicted proteins | sample C_130820_MF_Meta_FD_187309 | JGI IMG/M metagenome (GOLD analysis project Ga0209084, IMG submission 187309) | Freshwater microbial communities from Lake Croche, Canada to study carbon cycling - C_130820_MF_MetaG (SPAdes) (version 2) | ecosystem: Environmental > Aquatic > Freshwater > Lake... | reverse complement strand
CTTTACTTGGTACATATTGAGTCTCCCTAACAAAACTGTAGTCTACTTTGAGTCTAGCTGGTTTGGTGGGTGCTTTGGTCAATGAACCGGTTAGTTCTTTCTTCCAAGCCAAATATGATTCATGTTGCCGTTTCTCCTCCGCATTCTTGAATTTTATCTTACGCTTACGGGTATTAGTTGTGGTCAACCCTGGACCAACAAGGTGCATAGTCATTACACGATCTCCAACTGTCCTGCCATTGCTACAAAATAACCAGCGTCAAAACCACCCATACTATCGGCATAGTCTATTGCTGATGAACGATCATTGGTGACATAATCAAAGTAAGGAATCTTGCCAAGAAGATCATTCTGCCAATCTTCCAGTTTGGGATAATGGTAAACTACATAACCTTTCATATTTCTATCTCCAAAGGGTTGTCTAACACTATGGGAGTATTGTAGACTAAAAGTTACAAGATGTCAAGCTTTTTTTGAAAATACTCCTTTTATTTCTTTAAATAGTTTTGGCGTACAACCACCGAGTCCACTTAAAGAATTAGAAATATCCCACTCATATACCCTTGATTCAAGGTCTATAATAAGGTCAATATCATCATTTTCCCACAAAACACTACGGATATTTTCCTCAATACGCTTCTGGTATCGTCCAGAATCCGTCATATCATCGTCGTCTTCAATTTTAAGATTCAGATGAATTGAATAAGCAATGCAAACTGATAATGCAATATCCTCTGAGTATTCCTCTTTAACAGCAGCGTATAATTTATTATAATTCATCTTTCTATCTCCAATCAATGTTTCTTCAATAATATCATAGTATGTGCATGGTAACATCAAATACCACGGTTTCATATTCTACACCATAAGATTCAAAATCTTTGGTTTCGATGAAATCCTCAACATCCTCAATATCAGATTTGTATAGGTATTCGTCTGATATTTCACTAATAAACTTTTTATATTCAGTTTTCATTTTCATTTCCTAGTTAGGGGTTTTGAATGAGGTCGTTCCCCCATTCGTTAGAGACAGTATACTAGAAAGTTTAAAAAATGTCAAGTTATTTTGTAAAATAGTCGTACAAAAATGAGATTATTTTGTACACTTGATCTTCCTCATTAAAAATTTTGGTTATTTCACGATGAAGTTTTTCTATCTCAGATATGATGTCATTCAACACATCGGGATGAAATAGTTCATACGCCTCATAGGTAAATCCATTCGTTAATTTATGAGTTCTACGATATTCATGGTATACGTCTATCGACAATTCATGACGTAGAATTTCATACGTTATAGCAGCATCATCGAAATTAAATTCAATCTCGTTTATTCTCATCTTTGACCCTTTCTGCTTTGTTCAATAGTTGACCCAAACGACGACAAGATTTTTTTATTTCTTTTAAAATTTTTATTTTTTTAGTTATGTCGTCGATTGATCCAGAGTTATGATTTTCAAATTTTTTGTCACTCATATTTTTCTCCTATTTTAACCAAATTTAGATATTGTTAGCAAAGATTGATGATCGTGATCGTCAGGATGAAAATCACGTCTAAAAAGATCAAGCCACGGTAGAAATGACCGACGAACCACACCGTTAGATCTATTGAATAAAAAATGAACCATGTCTGACCAAGTTTGCCACCGCCACAATTGACCGTCACGATGTAAAAAGACCAGCGTAGTGCTACCTACTACCCACATATAGGTTGGCAGCACCAATAACATAGCAATTCGTTTTAACCACTCACCACCACCAATCTGATTCCATAGATTCATGGTCACAGACTTATGTTCAATCTCCTCTACAGCATGATATTGCCATAGTGAACGAAAATGAGGGGACATCTTATCTAAAATCTCTGGTTGAGATAAAAATACAGCAGCATAACAAACGGTGATGTGTTCAACACAGATGGTGATAGCAAGACGATTCTTTAGACTTAGATGACGACGAACCCATCGCCATTTTTTATTAGAAGTCTTCTGAAGATGACTAACCTGCAATCCACCCTCTTCCAACCAATCATTGTAATGAGTATGGGCGTAACTATGATTTCCTTCTTGACGAATAAATTCAATCAGTTCGGGTTTGAGTTCAGGGTTAGCAGATTTAAGATAGGGTTTGACAGTGTCAATGAAAAAGCGTTCACACGCAGGTAAAGTAATGCTCAAGGCATTTAGAAAATGAGTCTTGAAAGCACTATTATCGTTCCAATACCAGTCTAGGTCGCTATCCCATTTTTGGCGTAGGCGTTCAGCACGAAACATAGGATTATTTATCCCCATGGATACAGGCGTCGTAAAAATTTCTGACTCGATTTGTTTAACATAAATAGACATATGATAAATCTCAAGTACAAGTATCGGATGTATCCGACGCCAGCCCAAGAGCAGAAGCTATTGGGCATACTTGGCTCTTGTAGATTTATCTGGAATCACTTCCTTGCAGGTGAACAAGCCAGATACCAAATCGATCAAAAGTTCAACTTTTTCAATAGCAATTCAGCTCAACTCACCAAATTAAAGCAGGAATTGGATTGGCTTCGTCAATCCCCTGCTACTGCACTACAACAGACCCTGCGTAACTTGGATGCTGCACTAAAGCAATCATTTAAGCGCAATACAAATCGCAGGGGATTCCCGAACTGGAAAACCAAGAGGAACTGGTCGGGCGGATTTCCACTTGCTATGATCGGCAAAAATGCCGGTCAGGAATCAGGCAAATTCAAGATTCCAAATGTCGGACTTGTTAAAACCAAATACCACAGACCTATTCCAAGTGAATTTAGTACTGCAAATGTCAAATATGAAGCAGGTCAGTGGTATTTGGTTTTGACTGTCAAAGTCAAAAAACACAAAAAATCTTCAGGTTCAAATTCCGTTGGTATTGACCTCAATTCCTTGTCATATGTGACAAGTGATGCCGAAGTCATTGATATTCCGCGATTCCTGGGCGAAAGCCAAGCCCAAATCGCCAGATTACAACGCAGTTTGAGCCGGAAGACCAACGGTTCTGTCAATAGGGCTCGGGCTCAGCTACAACTGGCCCGAGCTCATATTCGTATCAAACGACGGCGACTTGATTATTTTCATAAACTTGCTATGATGTTTGTCAAGACATACGACGTGATTTGTCTGGAAGACTTAAATGTCAAGGGAATTCAGCAATTCAACGGTCATATTGTCAAGGACAACGCAATGGCTGGATTCCGAAATATGCTGGAATACAAAGCCGAGTTGCTTGGCAAGGAAGTGGTAATAGTCGACCGTTGGTATCCAAGTACCAAGACGTGTTCGTGCTGCGGCCACGTACAAGATATGAAGTTGTCAGATAGAACCTACAAGTGTCACAATTGCGGAGTCGAACTCGACCGCGATTTCAATTCGGCACTCAATATTCATAGGGCAGGAACTGCCCGAATTTACGCCTGTGGAGATCAGAGCTCTACATCAGCACCAGTGGTTGATGCAACTCAGATCGTTGAAGCAGGAAGCTACGTCCTTTAGGGAGTAGTAGTTCACCCCCACCGTAATATGTAATATGTCCATAGTGGATCAGAAATATATCCACGAATAACAATGGTGGTGGTCATCATTGTCATCGGACTAGAAAAACAATCGTAACTAATGCCGTGACAATTCTTCATACACCATTCACCGGCCTCAGTGATCATCCATCGGTCAACAAACAACTCCCGATAATTTGTGCGATCATAATCGGTTCCAATTGCTTTTAGAATTTCTTGAAAGTCGTCTACTTCAAACTGATGTAATATCCGTCGTTCGTGAATTTCATCATTGATTACCTTACACCGATCTTTGCTGGTATCTTCAAAACCGTCAATGTCAATCATTAGTCCATGCACAAAATAGCAAAAGTCAACATTTCTTCGTGAGTAACTCCTATCCAAAAAGGTTTACCCATCTTACTACGATAACTTTTCCAACGATACTCTGAAGGAACACCATCAATCTGATGAGGATAAGCCTTGTTCAAGATATCAAATAATACCAGAGCATCAAGTGATTTACGGTTGAAACGAGCTCCATACACAAATCCCAAGTGGTATAGACGATGAGTCTTATTTAATCTTACGATTCTCATAACCATTTAATCATATACCACATGAATAATTCTTCACTATTGAAACTGACCAATAAAGTATTATCCAATTGAATAATAGAACCATAGTTCAATAGATCAACATCCATAATATCTTGAAGTTCATTATCATTGAACTCAGTGATGGCAGCCAGAAATTTGTGATCGGTTAGTTCAGGTAGTTCACTGTAAAAACTAACCTTCACCGTTTTATAAGTTTACCCACTGTACAAGTAATAGATGCTACATCTGGGTCTTTTCTAAATTGAGCAATTGCTACTGGCATAGCTGCTCTACATTCATCTTCAGTTTTGTAAACTGCTACTTTTGAGTCCATATGTGAAAAAAATGTCACTACTAAAAACCAAGTTTTCAAGCAAGTCTCCTATTGTTAGTCCAACCATCGTAAAGAAAATAGTACATAGTAACTATCTTCCCAAAAAATCAATCGATTTCCGTCCACTAACCAGTCTTCACCGACTCCACCTTGTCCGAAACTGTACTCGCACCAAGATATTATCTGGTTACGAAAACCAGGGTCAGTGTAGGGTGATATTGTTATGTACTTCATAGACAACCATCATAACACACTTTTTTGACGATGTCAAGCTCAATCTCATAAATATCGTTATGTCAAAAAATACAAAAATTCTAACCATCTTGGGGACTCGTCCCGAAATTATCAGACTTAGTCGAGTCATTCCTAAGTTAGATAAGTTTACCACACACAATATTCTTCACACCGGACAAAACTACACTGACAGTTTAAATGACATCTTTTTCAAACAATTAAGAATTCGTCAACCCAACCATAGTATCAACAGTCAAAGTCCAACATTTGCAGAACAATTAAGTAAAATAATGACGGGTGTTGAGGAGTATGTTACTAAGTTTAAACCAGACAAGGTATTGATTCTAGGAGATACTAATAGTGGTTTATCTTCTATTATTGTAGAACGAATGGGTATTCCAGTTTATCATATGGAAGCTGGCAATAGATGTTATGACTTAGAAGTACCCGAAGAAAAAAATCGACGAATAATTGATAGTATTTCAACTATTAATTTACCATACACCAGAAATAGTTTTGATATTCTACTTCGTGAAGGTCATAATAATGATAATACTAAAATAACAGGTAATCCTATTGGAGAGGTTATTAAATTTTATCAATCGGATATTGATCGTTCAACTATTATTAAAGATTTAGGATTAACTATTAATAGGTATGTGGTAGTAACAGCACACAGAGCAGAAAATGTTGATAACCCAGAACGATTAAAGGAATTATTCCATGCTCTAACAGTATTATCACAGGAACAACCAGTTGTTTTTAGTTGTCACCCACGAACTGCACAAAAATTAGAACAATACAACATTGATACCAGTAGAATAAAAATTCTAGAACCCCTAGGTTTCTTTGATTTTATTAAATTAGAAACTTTTGCCTCGTTAATAGTTACAGATAGTGGTACAGTATCTGAAGAAGGATGTATTCTTAGAGTACCCGTTGTAACCAGTCGCAACAGTACTGAACGACCAGAAACGGTCAAGGTTGGTGCTAATCGTGTGGCAGGAGTCACCAGTGATGGTATTACTAGTGCAGCATATGCTATGAAAATTAGAGAAAAAAACTGGACAATACCTGACGAGTACACTTGGGATGATGTTTCAGATAGAGTAGTTGAACTATTGGTAGATTAATATGTTTAATAATAAAGTTATTTTTATTCCTGGTGGAACAGGAAGTTGGGGTCATACCCTAACAAGAATATTACTTGATAAATTTAATCCTAAGGAAATTATTATTTTTAGTAGAGGAGAATTAGCTCAAGTATTAATGTCAAGAAAATTTAATGATACTAGAATACGGTATGTTATCGGTGATATCAGAGATTATGAAGCGGTAGAACGAGCTACTAGGGGAGTTGATATTTGTTTTTATCTAAGTGCTCTAAAACATGTACCCGTATGTGAGGATAATCCACAAGAAGCAGTAAAAACCAATGTAAATGGTACTGTTAATATTATCAATGCTGCTATTGCTAATAAACTAGAACGAGTTATTGATGTAAGTACTGATAAAGCGGTTGAACCGAATAATCTTTACGGTATGACCAAAGCAGTTGGTGAAAAACTTATTATTCAAGCTAATGACCTATCCCAACATACTAGATTTATGGTTATTCGTGCTGGTAATGTTATGGGTTCAAACGGGTCGGTTATTCCATACTTTATTGAACAGATTAAATCTGGTGGACCATTAACCATTACTAATAAGGAAATGACCAGATTTTTCCTTACCCTAGAACAGGCCATTTATTTGTTATTTACTGCAATAGAAACATCTATTGGTGGTGAAATATTCGTTATGAAAATGCCAGCATGTAAGATAACTGAGTTAGCTGAAGTTATCATGGAACACTATGGTGTAGTACCTGTAATAGAAACTGGTACTAGACCTGGTGAAAAACTTCATGAAGCATTAGTATCAAAGTATGAGGCTCCACTGACCAGAGTGTATGATGATAACTATTATGTTATTTTACCTCCAACTGGAGTTATTGAACAACATTATAACCACTTACCAAAATTTCCTATGAAAGAGTTTGACTCAAATACCTTTCCTATGACCAGAGAAGATGTTAGAGTAATGTTGGAAAAAGGTGGTTTTTTAATTGGAGAAACAAAATGAAGGTGTTGGTTTTAGGTAGTTGTGGTATGGCAGGTCATATTATTGTTGACCAGTTAGCTGATAAACATGATGTTGAAACAGTTGCTAGAAAGTACAGCGACTATAAACTTGATATTGAAGATGTACGGGCGGTAGAAGACTTTTTTAAAGAACATAATAACTATGACTTTGTAATTAATGCCATTGGACTATTGGTAAAGAATAGTGAAGATAGAATGGACCGTGCTATTATGATTAATAGTTGGTTCCCTCAGTTTTTGGCAAACCAGTTGAATGGTACTAGAACAAGATTAATTCATATATCTACCGACTGTTTGTTTGATGGTTCTACTGGTTATTATCGTGAAGATAGCCAACCAACAGCATACAATAACTATGGTCGTTCAAAAGCACTAGGTGAAGTAAGAAATAATAAAGATATTACTTTTAGAACCAGTATTATTGGTCCAGAACTAAAAGAAGATGGTACTGGGTTATTAGAATGGTTGATAAAGAACCAGTCAAATATTATTCCTGGATGGATAGACCATTGGTGGAATGGTATTACTACTCTAGAACTAGCTAAGGCTATTGAATACTACATTGATAATAGTTCTATTACTGGACTGTATCATCTAGTAAGTAATGACTATGGAGTAACTAAGTATGACTTATTATCTAGAATTAATCGGATATTTGGGTTAAATAAAAATATCGTTCATACCACTTCTGAAGTTCCTTGTAATAGAATATTAGTTAATAATAGGGTTGACTTTGGATATAAAGTTCAACCATTAGATACTCAGTTGGAAGAACTTAGGGACTATATGGTTGACTATTATTCGTAGTCATCATTAAACTTATTATCAACATCACCGAGATTAATGATAACCACCTCGTTGGTCTCGATGATGTTTTTTATTTTAAACATATTATAACTAGCATACACCAGTACTGGTACATCATTTCCTCGTCTTGCTAATATTGCTTTTAAGTCACCAACTGTTTTTACTGTCACTGTATTTCTCCTTATAAGTCTATCATTTTTCGTAGTCGTCTGACTTCTTCTGCTAAAATAATAATATCCCAGTCTTCTGGATATGGTAATACTTTCTCTGGCATGTATGACTCTAGGTCGTCTGCATGTTTTAGAGCATGGTCTACATTCCGAATATTCTTTGGTGGTCTGCGACGAAAAAGTTCTTGAACTTCGCCAGTTACAAAGTTATCGTTCATTTTGCGTACCTCTAGTAGTAGTTATATCATTATAACACAGTTGTAACAAAAAGTCAAGATGTTTTTTACATCCATTTTAAAACGAAGATGGTTGCATCTAGACCGTTTTTGAACCTAAAGTCAAACCCTTCTGTTTTTAAATATCCACTTAAATGGTAACCATCACCACTAGTGGAGTCTATCCATTTTAACATATCTTGCACTTTAATATCGTGGTCAATAATATATTCCCAAGTTATAATAATAGAATGCCAGTCGGGTGGTGGCCATTGGTTAAATTTTTTCATTGTTTTATATTATTTAAAAAGATAAATACTTCCAAGATATAATATTATGACTGGTATAGTCATAAATATTTACTAAATTTAATTCATTGAGGAGATATAATGAAGAAAGGTATTTTAACTAGTGCTGCTGGTAGCGGTGGGGTTTCTGGTAGTCTAACATCTTTGGGTACTATTAGTAGTGGTAGTGGTCCACAAGGTATTTGTATCTCAGGGGATGGTACTAGTGTATATTGTACTAATTTTAGTGGTAATACCATCTCCCAATACTCAAGAAATACTACTACTGGTGTACTAACAGCTCTAGGTACTCCTACTATTGCAACGGGTACTAATCCATACGGTATTTGTATATCACCCGATGGTACTAGTGTATATTGTACCAATCAGAGTAGTAATACTATTAGTATGTATTCAAGAAATACTAGTACTGGTGCATTAACAGCACTAGGTACTCCTACTATTCCGAGTACTATTCCATACGATATTTGTATCTCAGGGGATGGTACTAGTGTATATTGTGTTAATAATGGTAGTAATACCATATCTCAATATTCAAGAAATACTAGCACTGGTGCACTAACAGCACTAGGTACTCCTACTATTGCAACGGGTGGTACTCCAGTTGGTATTTGTATATCACCTGATGGTACTAGTGTATATTGTACTAATTATACTAGTGGTAACATAGGAATGTATTCAAGAAATACAACCACTGGTGCACTAACAGCATTAGGTACTCCTACTATTGCCACTGGTACTAATCCATATGGTGTTTGTGTATCCCCTGATGGTACTAGTGTATATTGTGCTAATATTACTAGTAATACTATATCCCAATATTCGAGAAATACTACCACTGGTGCATTAACAGCACTAGGTACACCTACTATTGCAGCGGGGAGTAGTCCAAACGGTATTTGTATCTCCCAAGATGGTACTAGTGTATACTGTACTAATAATACTAGTAATACCATATCCCAATATTCAAGAAATACTAGTACTGGTGCATTAACGACATTGAGTCCTTCTACTATTGCAACGGGTACTGGTCCAGTTGGTATTTGTATCTCCAGTGATGGTACCAGCATATATTGTGTTAATAACGGTAGTAATACCATATCCCAATATACCAGAGTCGTACCTTCAGGATTAGGTAACCCAACCTTCGTTCAGTATCTCGTCGTTGCTGGCGGTGGTAGTGGTGGTTATACGATGGGATGTTGTGGTTCCGGTGGTGGTGGTGGTGGTGGTGGCATGCTCACTGGAACTGCTTTGGTGTATTCTGGGACATCATACACGGTAACAACTGGGTCAGGCGGTACAGCAGGAACATCCGGAAACAAAGGAACAAACGGTACTAACTCATCAGCGTTGGGATTTACAGGAATCGGTGGTGGTGCTGGTGGGGCAAGTGGATCTGGACAACAACCAGGTAATGCAGGTGGTTCCGGTGGTGGTGGTGGTGGTGACACTTCAATAACTGGTAGCTATCCAGGTGGTTCAGGAACATCTGGACAAGGTTTTGCCGGGGCAACTGGTGGTTCCACTGGTGGATCAACCTACTCTGGTGGTGGTGGTGGTGCTGCACAAGCAGCACCATCTACAGGTCAAGGTTTCGGTGGGTGTGGAGCAAATGGTCGAGGATCAGTCATCACTGGGTCCTTCAATTATTATGCAGGTGGAGGTGTCGGTGGTTCGGGTGGTGCTGGGAGTCATTCAAGTACCAATGGTTTAGGCGGAGGGGGTAATCCAAATACAGGGG
>Ga0209084_1004289_pt1 | contig 10068 bp, 9 predicted proteins | sample C_130820_MF_Meta_FD_187309 | JGI IMG/M metagenome (GOLD analysis project Ga0209084, IMG submission 187309) | Freshwater microbial communities from Lake Croche, Canada to study carbon cycling - C_130820_MF_MetaG (SPAdes) (version 2) | ecosystem: Environmental > Aquatic > Freshwater > Lake | place... | reverse complement strand
GATTCGGAAGGGGGGCCCTCCACGTGCTGGACCCATTGAAGTTGTAGGGCGCGAAAGAACTCCTTCAAGTCGCGACACGCTTTCGCAAGAACCGATCGTGCGGTTTGAATCTGCGAGTCGAGGTCCTCCACGTTGGAAGGACCCAGGCGAAGCACCATTTCAGGCTTCAAGGGGTGTGGAATCGAGTAGCCGACGTAATTCAGTTTTATTTCTGCCCCTTCGTCTTCGACAAAGTACTTACAGATATGAGTCTCCAGCAAATTGCCCAAGGTGTGGCTTTCGTTTTGAAAGATAATGTCGATGGTCGGAAAGCGTGAATCTCCCTGTTGAACACGAACGTTCGGGGGGAGTTGGTGGTCCACATCGACGTACTTGGTCACCAGACTCTCACAGGCAGCAATACCCATCTTGACGATGAGTCCCACCGGTTGTACACCGACTGATTCGACTGTGAAGGAGTAACTGGCAGGATCCCCACGCTCGTCCTTCACGTAGCATCGCTGAATCTCCATTGTCTTGAACTCAGCGTCCAACGAGGCCTTTTTGAGTTCGTCCATCTCTTCCCAAATCTGGTAGCGGGCCTTCTTCGCCTCCACAATGGCCGCTTCATCCGGCAAACTTGCCATCATACGCGTCTTCTTATTGTTAAGCAACCAGGCTTCCTTGACTTCGGCGATCTTGGTCTCATCATGATCCAAGGTGTAGAAATACGACGCCTGTGCCACGGGCGAGTAGCGCATGTTTTCGGCACCAGTACTCAAGGATGCCTTTGCCTTGAGAAAGAGACGCTCCTTGGGGGCCGTCGGATTCCACTGAGGTCTCAGGAGTGTGATAAGACTCGTGTCGCCGGTAATGGGGTCGGGAGGAAAGAACTCTTCCGTCGGAACCTGGACGGACTCGCCGGAATCGGGGTCCTTCTTGAACACCTTGAAATCAGACGCGTGGACAGGAAGGTCTTCGGTCCCTGTATTCTCGACATCCAGAACAAAGGAATACGTGTCGGGATCAAAGGTCAAGGGGTCCGCACGCACCGGAATCATTCCGACACGGTGGGCGAGCATATCATTCACAAGGGGACCCGTGTTGGTCACGATTTCGACGTCGGACGAGTCAAAGGGTTCGGTGCGAAATCCAATGGAGGGTGTCAAGGTTTCAAAGGCGCGACGGAGCGTATTCGCGATTGTCACATCTGTGTTTTCAAGTCGAAAGGTGCCTTGAAGTTTGTGGCTCTTGTCGCCTAAAAGAGGGGGTCCGGCTTCTACGTACTCGGCAAACATGCTTGCTATACTCTTCTGGGAAGATGTTTAAGTGAATCAATTTTAGGCCATTGGCCGCGGCCCGTAGAATCTAGACCCGTGATGGAAACATCCCTCCACTTGTAGGATGGTCTTGGAACTTCAGTATACTCCAAGTAAGACACACGACTACAAGGTCCCCGAGTCTGTGACGATTGAATACAAGGGTGTTACCTATACCTTGCCGATTCGAAAGATGGAAAAAGGAGAGTACGAAGACTCAACGTTGCGATTAATGTCTGGAACGGAAGACCTTGGCTCGTGTCTCTTTTATCCGGAAAAGGGAGCACTTCAGATCAGTACGCTGATGTCAAGAAATATGATACGGAATGATGTCCATATGATAAAGTTCCAAGACGCGATTCGACCCGCAGACCGTGTTCCGGTGGGGACCCTACTTGTGGAGGCCATCAAACAGATTGCTCAGCACAATGGTGTCGAGAAAATCCAATTGATCTCGATGGAAGACCCCAAACTCTTTTACGAGAAAAAGGGATTCCGAGAGGTGAACGGTAAGCCATTGGTATATGAATACAGTGTTCCGACCAAAAAGGCTCGTCGGTCTTCGTCCGAAAAGACGCGACGAAGAAGAAGACAAAGACAAAGATGCCATTCGTTATTTTCGCGTCCTTGAAATCGATGGGTCTATCAATAGGATGAGCAAGCACCGGCTTTACTACAGCGCGCGATGTCGGTTTTGCCAAGCCTTTCTGGAAGAATTGGCAGCGACGTCCTTTGTTCCGGAATTTCAATTGATCTGCGTCGATCCATCTCCCGGACGCCCCCCTCTTCCCGGTTGGTTGAAAACGGTTCCCTCCCTGGTCGTAGCGGGCGAAGATGTGGCACGCGTCGGTCCCGGTCCCGTCAACAATTGGCTCTTTGAACGAAAACTGGGAGGAGGAGGATCCTCCAAATCGGCACAGGCCATGCTAACGGAACGCAACGAAATGATTTCCATGCCGGTCTACAATCCCGACATGGCTCCTCGTCCTGATGCTACGGCTCGCATGGCGACGCCTGCCCGCAACGCAGGAACCATGGCCATGCCTCCTTCCATCTCCGGATCCACCAAGGCGGATCCCTCGATGGGACCTCCCGGAAGCGCTGGAGGGGGTGCTGACGGTCCCTCAGCCTATCATATGACGGAAATGAGCGGGTCCAAGTGGTCCGACAACTACTCCTTTCTAGGAGGTGCCGAATTCACATCCGACAAGGGCTACGATCCCATCTCTCGCAACTTTGAATCCCTCCTGCCCGCGGGGATGATAGGAGGTGCCCCTGCTTCCACCGCCGCACCCGCTCCCAAGCGTTCCGCGAAGGAGGACGAACTCCTCCGACAATTCGAGGCCTTCTCCAAGGCCCGCGACAGCGAAGTCGCCGGTCCCATCGCACGTAGGTAAAAATTGACATTTTCATCTAAACCCTATGACTAGATAGTTCCCCAAATGACAACTCCCATCGCGTCCTTCAACAACCAGCTCCTCGCCTTTGTCGAGGAACTCGCTGAAACCTACACAGAAGAAACGATGCTTCGCACGGCCCTCGACGCTCTGAAGGCCCTCAAGAAGGCGAATCCCAAGATGCTTCACACAGGGTTTATGGAATACGTCTACCCTGACTTTCATACACCTGTTATGGCAGAAGACGAGGGTACATTGATTACCAAGGCCAAAACCATCTTGGAAACGGATCAAAAAGAGTACGCCTTTGCCTACGTCATCTTTGACCGCTACTGGTCCACAATGTCGGAAAACAATAAGAAGGCGATTTGGAAGTATTGTAAGGTGCTCGTGATCTTGGCGGAGAAGGCAGCGGGGCTCCGTGCCTAATTTGGAGCGTGCTAGTAGAAATGAAGACCCCGAGTCTCAAACAAGTGGAGGTGGCGATCGAGAGTGTGGCCTCCGAGGCAGTGGAAATTACGGGCCCCATCTTGGCGATTAGTTTGATTTCGGCGGTAGTCTTTGGAGTGGTGGATGCGCTGAATTTTTTACTAGTGGAAGAAACCTTGACGGAGACGCTTCGCTCCTGGAAGATTTTTCCAAAAGGAACCATTCCTCTGGTCGTGGGAGGTCTCTCCGCCGCCGTGTCCATCCTAGTAGCCGTGTACATTCGTCAAATCTTGGCGGGGTACTCGCATCTGTTGGAATCTCCCTTTTTGGATGCGACGGGAGTGATTATTGGAACCATTATGGTGATTTTGGGAATGAAACTGTACACGAACCTGTTTCCTACGATCCTTCATCGTCGAAAGGTGGACTAGACACGTTAGTATTCGAATTCAATCAAGCCTCTTGGCTGAATTCGTATGTGTTGATACGTCTTACGCATTGGGACGATTAACGACGCCAACGTTTACGGCCGCTGGCTTGGTCTTTGTGACTGAGAAAGCTTCCGTATTTCCGTTAGGAGACCTGGGTGTGAACCAAGGACCGTTTTCATTGTTTTCGAGATTGCTTTCGTTCCACAAATTGTTGGGGCGATTGTACACGACTTCCAACTTTTGTCCAGGTTTCGGATGAAGCGTTGAGATATGGCCTTCGTCGTTCTCGATGTTCAAATTCCCTGTGGAACTAATTTCGGCAATGCTTCCTCGTTCATTGGGGATGAGGGTGTTGACACCGGAACGGAATTCGTAGGGAAAATTGTTACCGGAACCGTTGCGAGCCCGTGCTGCTTGAATACGAGACGCGCGACGATTATTACGTGTGAGGAGATTCACACCGCTGAGACGATTGAACGACGTGCGGTTGGCTTTGCCGGGTCTTCGTGGTGTGTTGTTATTGAGGTTGTTCCTGCCACGGTTGGGCACCATGGCAATGGGACCGGCAGACGCAGGGCTCATCCCCGTGGAAGGTCGTGTAGGAGAGGACATCTTTCCAAGAATATTGGGATGGCGGGTGATGCCGAGCACCTTGTTTTCGGCAACGCCAATCACATCAGACGCGTTACGCATATTGACACCGTTCCTCAACCAAGTAGAACCGCTGGGGTGATACCTGGAGGGGGACGACATTGCACCAAGGCGATTAGGCATCCCAGGTTGAAGAGGGCTGTAAGACTTTTGAAGGGCCCCATTACGTCGGGTCAAGTTTAGTCGAGGACCGACGGCACTGACGTTCTTGCCAGCAGGAAGATTGATTCCATGGTCCTCTTCCTCATCGCGATGAGACAGGTTCAACTTGGTGCCAACCATTCCGAAATTCTTGCCCGCGGGCATGTTGACACCGTGGCGCTCATAATTCGTGTTCTTGGGGGAACGGTTCAACTTGGTGCCGACCATTCCGAAATTCTTGCCCGAGGGCATGTTGACGCCGTGACGGGCATAGTTTGTATTGTTCTTCTTCAAGGTCAACTTCTTGGCAACCTGGCTGACGTTCTTGCCCGCGGGCATGTTGACGCCGTGACGGGCATAGTTTGTATTGTTCTTCTTCAAGGTCAACTTCTTAGCAACCTGACTCGTGTTCTTGTTTTTGGGAACATTGACCTTGCTAGTTCCGCTAAATTTCTTCTTCAAGTTGGCGACGCTAGGCATTCTACTCAAGAGGTGGGAAATAAATTGCGTTCTTATGAGGAAAATCATGTCTCGGTGCGGGGTAGATGGCCACATTCGATTCCACGTTTACGCAATTTCTGGACGATTTGTCCAGAACCTTTCCAGAATTCGCCGGAGCGATCACCGCGGCACGCACGGCAGCCGATAAACAAGCCACGTTTCTGGCGACCTGGAGTCCCCTCACCTCCGAAGTAGCTGCGAAACGCGACGCAGTCTTCACGGCCGAAGGAGTGGACCTCATCCCGGGAGCCCGTCTCACGGCCGCTCTTTGGTCCGAGTTAAGTGGAACCACCCGCGACGCCCTTTGGAAATACATCAGTTCCTTGCTTCTTCTGGCCGCCGCCGAGTCCAAGAAGGAGATGTGGGACATGTCCGGGTTCGCACACGATATGGAAGAAATGATGAAGAATCTCAAGGCCACCGACGGAGAGTCACCAGCGATGATGAAGGAGTTGTTTGAAAAACTCGGGGAGATGGCGAAGGGGATGGGACTGCCGGATTTGAGCGGTGCGACAGCAGGAGCAGCAGCAGGAAAGGGATTCAAGATTCCGGAGCGACTATTCAAAGGCCACATTGCCAAAATCGCCGAGGAACTTGTCAAGGAGTTCAAGCCCGAAGATTTTGGAATTTCTCCTGAATTGCTTACATCCGACGATCCCGCCCGCGTATTTACCTACCTTCAGGAGGTCTTCACCAAGAAACCTGAAATGTTGATGGCGGCCGCACAAAAGATCGCCAAGCGCATTCAGGCCAAGTTCCAGCGGGGGGAAATCAAGCGCGAGGATATTATTCGTGAGGCGGAAGAACTGATGGCGGAATTTTCGGAAAACGAGGCCTTCTCGTCGATGTTTGGGTCGCTGAGCGAGATGATGAAGGGGAACGAAAAGGAGACGGGGCAGGACGGGTCCGCACGTCTTCGCGAAACGCGGGAACGCATGCGAAAGAAGCAGGCAGAAAAAGCAGAAAAGGCAGAAAAGGCAGAAAAGGCAGCAGCAGCGGGAACAGGTGTGGCAAGGAACGTGATTGTGAGTGCCGAAGCGACGCGATTGGCCGCGGCAGCGGAGGCTGCGCTTCTGCTCGAAGCAGTGTCAGAAGAAGCAGATAAGAAGAAAAAGAAGACGGCAGCTCCCAAGTCCCAGAAACGCTGAGGCACCGACCTTGATTAAAATACTCGTCCCTCCCTAGAAGATGAATCCCTCCGGATGCGATCCTTTTTGGGCTGAATCTCCGCGAATCCTGTATGAACAGGCCCTGGACTTTTATCCGTTTACGGAACAGTCGCGCGTCTGCTCCTCAACAGCACTGAATTCCCTCACACGTTTCGGTCTCTATCTTGGCGTCTTGCTGGCCGTCATCTTTCTAAATCCCGCCTATTTGTTGCTATCGGTCGGAATCGCCATTGTCGCTCTAGCCACCTACTTTGGAATGAAGAAGCGTGGGGCTTTGCGCGAGGGGTTCGAAGGCGGGACTGCCGTAAAACCTCTTGGAATTGTGGGTCCCACAATGTTCACGGTACCCGGTGCCCGCCTTCCTCCCTTTGTAGGAGGCAGAGACGCCGAGGGAAAGCCCGTCGCGGACGTGATTGGGACGACCGACCGCACCTTGCCAACGGGCCCCAATCCCTTTATGAATGTGCTGGTGAATGAGGTGCTAGACAATCCGACCAAGGGTCCTGCCAAAAATCTAAACACTCCCGACATGGCCCGCTTCGCATCGGATCAGTTCCAAACGCGTATTTACGGGGACCCCACCGACGTGTTTCAACACACGCAGAATCAGCGCACCTGGGTCACCCAACCCTCTACCAGCATTCCGAACGACCGAGGATCCTTCCAAGATTGGTTGTTTCGCGTGCCAGGCAAAACCTGTAAGGAGGGCAACAATGCGGCCTGTCGCACGGCTACGGAGGGAGGGACCGTCACCTGGCTGTCGTCACCTTGAGACTGCGATAGAAACGTCATTCATACGGTATTCTATACCGTGCGAATCACATACTCCAAACAAAAGGTTAGGCATTGAGACGAAGGTTTGATGGGGAATGACGCGTGTATCCGTTCAAGGTACGATTGTAGGTATACACATTGGGTTTGGCTTGTTTGTTTGCGAAGGATTCGACAATAGTGCCGTCACACACCAAGTTGTCAGTAAAGTAGTTGGGAGCTTCAAAGTGATAGTAGGTCATCTTTGTTCCAATACCATATTGGACGAGTTTGGGGTTCGTTTCTGCCATCGTAGCTGGTTTTTGCCAGACGCCTTTGCGAACCTGGATCGCGTGCCAGGGAGACAGACGAAGATCCTGTTCCGGTGCTCCCTTGCCAAAAGATCCGGCAGGGATGAGGTAGGGTGCGCTTCCGTAATCTACCCTTTGGGTGGTATTGTAGGCTTTGACGGCAACAGTACGGCCATCCGCAGTCGTGACAAGATCTCCGTTCTTGATATCTTTGGCGAGCCTGTATCCTGTAGGAGTCAAGATACGACTGGATTCAGTGAAGCAAGCCCCACCATTTCCTCCACCGCCTAATGAACCTGCCGCGAAAATTTGGAGAAAGTATCCATTTCCAACAGGGTTCAATTCAAGACTTTGGCCAGGTTTATAGGAATGAGAAGGATCTGAGGAGTCAAGTGCCTCGTATTGATCGATGGTGCTTGTAGTAGGGTTAAACGCTAAATAAGTAGGATTCGTGCTGTCTCCCAAATACGTAAACGTATATATATGGCCATCGTTCGCAGAGGTATGCGGTTTCATAATAAAATAGGACGGCGACGATAGACTTGTTATATTATACACATTTGTATCCGTCTTGAATACAGTCAAATTGGTTGGAAGATTTACCGTATCTAAATTGGCTACCGAGGCAAGCAAGGCGGTCGTTTGAGTTGGCGTTAATGCGACGGAAGCAGGAAGAGACGACGAGGCAATCGTATCAATACCACTTGCTGCAATGGTAGGTCCATTTCCACCACTATTTTTTACCGTGTTGATGGCAATTAACCCGTTGACAAACGCGTCTCCTACAAGCACTGTACTATCAGAAGTTAAATTTGTGATCATACCAGACATATAACCCTTTTGAACATCCGTCGCATTGGCACCTGTAACACCCGACAACGTCGTGAGCAGATTGGTGGCGTTCGTGGTTGCCGACCCATTGACGGGGAACAGAGTGGCAGCTGCGGTCTGAGCCGCGGAAGCAAGTGTTGTAGGACTTGCTGCTGCAATATCGTTCAACTTTGCGTTTATTGTACTAGCATTTGTATCACTGTAACTACCGCTGATGGGAATCACTGTCACAGAGGTAGGCTCCCCCATTGTTCCATCTGTTGCCTTTACAAAGAAATAGTAGATGATAGGAACCCCAGTAGTCAATCCTGAAAACGTTTTGGTATACCTAGTATTATTGAACGAAACTGTATAAAGATACGAGTTTATATCGGTTTTATCAGAGGAACTGCTGATGATGTAACTCTGAATGCCGGTTGTAGCTGGATTGCCCCAATTAAACAATACCGAGGTCGATGATGGTTTACTCGTAATGTTAGATACGACTGGAATACTTGAGAGCGTAAAGGAAGTTGTTGCGGTAGAGGAAGGTCCAGCCGCATTTACAGCCGTCACTCCAAACGTATAACTAGTTCCAAACGTATTTGATTTAATCGCCGCAGATAGCGTTCTCACGTTCAATAAGTAGTTAGTACCATTCTTAGTTATATTATAGGCTGTGATCGCACTCCCATTCGACGCAGGTGCTGTCCAACTCAATGTGACGGTCGTATTTGACTGAATACAGGTGAGACCGGTTGGTGTACCAGGGGCTGTCATAGGAGTCGCACTATTGGTGGAAGGAAGGCTGGGAGGACTTACCTGTCCACCTATGTTTGTGGCAGAGATAGTAAAGGTGTAAGGTGTTCCGAGTGTCAAACCAGTGACTATGATAGGTGAAGAAGATCCAGTGGCTGTAATTTCGTCTGGGTGTGACGTCACCGTATAGGTGTACGGTCCTCCCAAAGGCGTAGGCGTAAACGAAACGGTTACTGTACCGTCTGTATTAGCAGTAGATCTCACATTAGTCGGGGCGTTTACTGTTGGAGCCACAGGGGTTACATCTACCGAATTACTTGGGTCGCTGAATACATTGTTATACGCCCTTAGATAAATTGAATAAGTTGTACCATTTGTCCACATCGAATCACTAAAAGAGATCGGTGATGATACACCACTCCCAATCAATTTAGTGTTGGTATAGACCTTATATCCTTGGATTGTCTGTCCTCCTGTGTTTGTAGGAGGAGTAAAAAACACCAAACCACCTTTATTCAGTGGAGTAATACTAATGATGGTAGGAGATCCTGGTTTCCCCGGTACAATGAATGAGCTGGGGTTACTCGCAGGTCCGGTTCCAATCGATGTTGTGGCAGTGACCGTGAAGGTATACGCCGTACCATTTGTTAGATTTTTGAATAACACAGGAGACACTGTATCACTTACTGTTCTTCCACCTGGAGAGGATGTGACTGTATATCCTGTAATGGCAGAACCACCGTTGTTGGCGGGAGCATTGAATGAAACCAGCGCAGACGTATTCCCAGGAGACGCTGACACTCCTGTGGGGGCTCCTGGAAGATTCGAGTAGGTAACAGAATTACTAGCTGAACTGGCAGAACTTGCTCCGTTAATGTTAGTTGCCCTCACTGTGAAGCTGTAAGTACCACTGCTTGGAAGGGTGATATTCACTGGACTGCTAGCATTAGAACTTGTATATCCACCAGGAGAAGAGGTCACTGTGTAACTCGTAATGGCAGATCCTCCATTACTTCCAGGCGTGAAGGAAATCGTTGCCACATTGGAGGAAATCGTGGCTGACACTCCCGTGGGGGCACTAGGAACCGTTGAGGGTGTCACAGATGTGCTTGCGCTACTTGCGGAACCTGTTCCAGCGGTGTTGGTGGCACTGACCGTAAAGGTATAGGCCGTTCCGTTGGTGAGTCCTGAAACTGATATGGGAGAGGAAGATCCTGTTCCTGTGATTCCTCCAGGAGAGGACGTGACCGTGTATACTGTAATGGCAGATCCACCGTCACTGGCTGGGGCCGTGAAAGAGACCGATGCGGAGGCATTTCCTGCTGTAGCAGAAACACCCGTGGGAGCACCAGGAACCGTTGCGGGTGTCACGGATGCACTTGCACTACTTGCGGAACCTGTTCCGACCGTGTTGGTAGCAC
>Ga0209084_1004288_pt1 | contig 10069 bp, 9 predicted proteins | sample C_130820_MF_Meta_FD_187309 | JGI IMG/M metagenome (GOLD analysis project Ga0209084, IMG submission 187309) | Freshwater microbial communities from Lake Croche, Canada to study carbon cycling - C_130820_MF_MetaG (SPAdes) (version 2) | ecosystem: Environmental > Aquatic > Freshwater > Lake | place... | reverse complement strand
TTGATAGCCAACGATATGGCCTTCATTGATTACCTTTGGCAGTATTGGTGCGTCCCAGGTTACCAAGACCCTGAACACATTGCCAAGGTGAAATCGTGTTTGCGTGAACCGGGCGTGCTTCAAACCGCGTTGGCCTATTACCGTGCCATGTTTAATTCGGGCCCAGCCAATCCCGCATTGTTGGGTTTGCATGAAGCCATGCAGCGCAGCATCACGGTACCCACCTTGGCCCTGTGTGGAGCAGACGATCTGCGAGCCGAATTGATGCGTGAACAAGCTCCATTTTTTAAGGGGCCCTATACCTACACAGAAGTACCCCGCGCCGGGCATTTTCTGCATCGCGAACAAAGCAGCGTTGTCAACAGCTTGGTACTTGCTTGGTTGTCGAATTCATAAGCGACAGACTGGGGTTTACCATAGGTAAACGCTTCCTTTCCAGCATCGAAGATAGCGAGTTGCATAAATCTGTCGTGAATAGGCGCTGAAGATGGTTGATGATGTCATCCTAGAAACCCAACAGTTGGTGAAAGAGTTCAAAGGATTTGTGGCAGTCAACCATGTCGATTTGAAAATACAGCGTGGCAACATCCACGCCTTGATTGGACCCAACGGCGCAGGCAAAACGACTTTCTTTAATTTGCTCACCAAATTTTTGATACCCACCAGCGGTCGTATTGTTTACAACCAGCAAGACATCACCTCTGAAAAGCCCGCGCAAGTCGCTCGTCGAGGCATTGTTCGCTCATTCCAAATTTCTGCCACCTTTCCGCATTTGACCGTGCTGGAGAACGTCCGTATTGCGCTGCAGCGCTCGGTGGGTTCTTCTTATGATTTTTGGCGCTCACAAAACAGATTAAACCGTCTTAACGATCGCGCCATGCATTTGCTTGGCGAGGTAGAACTGTCAGACTTTGCTTCTGTGCAAGCTGTCGAGCTGTCTTACGGCAGAAAGCGGGCGTTGGAAATCGCCACCACTTTGGCCACCGAGCCCGAGCTCATGCTGTTGGACGAACCCACGCAAGGCATGGGCCATGAAGATGTGGACAAGGTCACTCAGCTGATCAAAAAAGTCAGTGCCAACCGAACCGTCTTGATGGTTGAGCACAATATGGGCGTGGTCTCCCAAATAGCCGACACCATCAGCGTGTTGCAACGCGGCCAAATCATTGCGCAAGGCCCTTATGCCAAAGTCTCGCAAGACCCCTTGGTGCTAGAGGCCTACATGGGCAGCACCCAACAAGCATTGGCGGGCGCCCATGGTCACTGAAAGCGCCTCAGCCGTTCCCTTTTTGCGTATGCAAGGCGTGAATGCCTTTTATGGTGAATCACATATCTTGCATGGCGTCGATTTGGTGGTTAACCAAGGTGAGTTGGTGACCTTGCTAGGGCGTAATGGGGCGGGGAGAACCACCACCATCAAATCGGTGTTGGGCTTGGTCGGGCAGCGAAATGGCTCAATTGAAATATTGGGCCAAGAAACGATTGGCTGGGACACGCACCATATTGCGCGCTTAGGCGTGGGCTATTGCCCAGAAGAGCGGGGAATTTTTTCCAGTCTGAGTTGCGAAGAAAATTTACTTTTGCCGCCTGTCATCGCGCCTGGCGCCATGACTTTGGATGAGATCTACAGCATCTTCCCCAACTTATACGAACGCAAAAACAGCCCAGGCACGAGGCTGTCCGGCGGCGAGCAGCAAATGCTGGCGATTGCCCGCATCTTGCGCACAGGCGCCAAGTTGTTGCTTCTGGATGAGATTTCTGAGGGCTTGGCACCCGTGATTGTGCAAGCCTTGTCGCGCATGATCCAAACCTTGCGTGAGAAAAAATTCACCATCATCATGATTGAACAAAACTTTCGTTTTGCCAGTGGCTTGGCAGACCGTTTTTATGTGATGGAACACGGACAAATCGTTCAAGGGTTTGCGGCAGATGAATTGCCAAGCAAGATGACCATGCTCAACGAGTATTTGGGTATTTGATTTTTATAAGGAACACAACCATGAAATTTACATTGAACACATTGCTTGCTTGCATGTTGACCGCATTGGGCCTGAATGCACATGCACAAATTTCAGATGGCATCGTCAAAATCGGTGTGCTCAATGATATGTCGGGTTTGTATGCCGATATCAGCGGACCAGGCTCGGTGGTGGCCGCCAAGATGGCAGTAGAAGACTATTTAAAGAGCAGCAAAAGCAATTTGAAGGTGGAAATCGTCAGCGCCGATCACCAAAACAAAGCCGATATTGGCTCCAATATTGCTCGCCAGTGGTATGACACCGATAAAGTCGACATGATCATTGATGTGCCCACTTCCTCAGTGGCACTGGCCATCAGTCAGGTGAGTCGTGAGAAAGGAAAAATCCATGTCAATACGGGTGCTGCCACGGCTGACTTGACCGGTAAATCGTGTTCACCCAACACCATTCATTGGCTTTACGACACATGGATGCTGGCCAATGGCACGGGTAAAGCGGTGGTGCAACACGGCGGCAGCAGTTGGTTCTTTTTAACCGCCGACTACGCCTTTGGCCAAGCCCTGGAGCGTGACACCGAAGCGGTGGTGATCAAAAATGGCGGCAAGGTCTTGGGCAAGGTTCGCCATCCTTTGGCCACGCAAGATTTTTCTTCCTTCTTGTTGCAAGCCCAGGCGTCTAAAGCCAAGGTCATTGGCTTGGCCAATGCAGGCGGCGACACCACCAACTCCATCAAACAAGCTTACGAGTTTGGCATTGTTAAGGGCGGGCAAACTTTGGCGGGGCTGTTGGTGTTCCTCACTGACATCCATTCGCTGGGACTTGAAAAAGCCCAAGGCCTGTACCTGACCGAAACCTTTTACTGGGACTTGAACGACCAAACCCGTGCTTGGTCCAAGCGCTTTGCGGCCCTCAATAACGGCAAATACCCATCCATGGACCAAGCCGGCGTTTATGCTGGCATCTTGCATTACTTGAAAGCGGTTGATGCTGGCAAAACCGATGACGGCACCAAAGTTGCGCAAAAGATGAAAGATTTGCCCACCGATGACATCTTGTTTGGTAAAGGCAGCGTGCGTAAAGATGGACGTAAATTGCATCCCGCTTATTTGTTTGAAGTGAAAAAACCCTCCGAGTCCAAAGGCCCTTACGACTACTACAAGTTGCTGGCCACCATCCCCGCCGACCAAGCTTTTCGTCCTTTGAACGAAGGCGATTGCCCCTTGGTGAAGAACTGATCTGTCTATGGAGTTGTTTGGCATTCCTTCGCAAGCCCTGTTTGGTCAGTTGTTGATTGGTTTAATCAACGGATCGTTTTATGCGTTGTTGTCTTTGGGATTGGCTGTGATTTTTGGCCTGCTCAACATCATCAACTTCTCTCATGGCGCGCAGTACATGATGGGCGCTTTTGTGGCCTATCTGTCTTTGCAATGGCTGGGCCTGAATTATTGGCTGGCTCTGGTCATTGCGCCCGTGGTGGTGGGTGCTACGGGTGTGTTGATTGAGAGAACCATGTTGGTAAGGTTGTACAAGCTAGACCATCTATACGGCTTGCTTCTTACCTTTGGCTTGGCTTTGATACTTCAAGGTTTGTTCCGTAATGCGTATGGTGCCTCCGGCATGCCTTATGCAGTCCCCGAAGTGTTTCAGGGCACAGTGGATCTAGGGTTTATGTTTTTACCCAAGTACCGTGCGTGGGTCATCGTTGCATCTATGTTGATTTGTGTGTCAACTTGGTTTGTGATTGAGCGAACCAAACTGGGGGCGTATTTGCGTGCGGCCACTGAAAACCCTTCTTTGGTCCAAGCCTTTGGTGTGAACGTGCCTCGCATGATCACACTCACCTATGGTTTTGGCGTGGGCTTGGCCGCCTTGGCCGGCGTGATGGCAGCACCCATCTATCAGGTCAGCCCCATGATGGGGGCTGACATCATCATTGTGGTGTTTGCCGTGGTGGTGATTGGCGGCATGGGTTCCATCATGGGCGCGATTTTGTCTGGTTTCGGTTTGGGTTTGATAGAAGGCTTAACCAAAGTTGTTTACCCCGAGGCTTCCAATACGGTGATTTTTGTCATCATGGCGATTGTGTTGCTGATCAAACCCGCTGGCTTATTTGGAACAGAGAAGTGACGTCATGAGCAACCCCGTGTTTGACAGCCAAGACTTGCGACACCAAGGGATCGCCTTGTTTTTAATGGTGGCTTTTTTTGCCATTGCACCTTATTTTGTGTACCCCATTTTCTTGATGAAGGTCATGTGCTTTGCACTGTTTGCCTGCGCCTTCAATTTACTGCTTGGCTTTGGAGGTTTGCTGTCTTTTGGGCATGCGATGTTCTTTGGCACCTCGGGCTATGCGGCAGCCCATGCAGCCAAGGTGTGGGGATTGACGCCCGAGCTCAGTGTCTTGTTTGCCACGCTTTGCGCCACCGTGTTGGCTTGGGTAGTGGGCTTGTTGGCCATCAAGCGTCAAGGCATTTACTTTGCCATGATCACCTTGGCCTTGTCGCAAATGGTTTTCTTTGTCTATTTACAAACCCCGTTCACCGGCGGGGAAGATGGTATTCAGGGCGTTCCGCATGGCATGTTGTTCGGCTTGATCGACCTGAATAACGAGACCGCGATGTACATGTTTGTGATGGGCATTTTTCTGGGAGGCTTTGCGTTGGTGTGGCGCATTGTTCATTCGCCCTTCGGACAAGTGCTCAAAGCCATTCGAGAAAACGAACAACGTGCTTTGTCCTTGGGCTATGACACCGACAGGTTCAAGCTGATTGCATTTATTTTGTCGGGCGCAGTTGCAGGTATGGCCGGCGGCACCAAAGCTTTGGTGTTTCAGTTGGCGTCCCTCACCGATGTGCATTGGAGCATGTCGGGTGAGGTGGTGCTGATGACTTTGGTGGGCGGCTTGGGCACTTTGTTTGGGCCCGTGGTGGGTGCCGCAGTTATTGTCACCATGCAAAATTATTTAGCGCAACTGGGCTCTTGGGTCACGGTGGTGCAAGGCTTGGTTTTTGTGGTGTGCGTTATGCTATTTCGCCGAGGTGTGGTGGGCGAGATAGCCAAGCTTATCAAGAAGCCTTTGTAAAACCCGCTCTCAATAGCGGTTGTAAATTTCCAGCGCTTTGAGCATGGATTTTTCTTTTTTGATGATGGGCATCATCTTCGATTCTTTGTCATCGTATTGTTTCAGCAGTGCAATCACTTTTTCTGCAGCTGCTGCTGGTACCACCACAATGCCATCTGCGTCGCCCACAATGTAATCGCCTGGGTTGACCATCACATCACCACATTTCACTGGCACTTGTTTTTCTACACTGACCATTCGACCTACCGATGTAGCGGGTGTGATTCTGCGTGACCATACGGGAAAGCCAATTTGCCTGAGTTCAGCCACATCTCTAACTGCACCATCAATCACCGCCCCCGCCAGATTGCGTACCTTGGCGGTGGTGCCCATCAAATTGCCCATGGCGGCAATGTCTATGCCGTCTTGCATCACATACACCAGCACTGAACCCTCAGGTGCTTGGTCCAGAATTTCCAAGGCATAGTTGGGGTACTTACGTGTGTCGCCTTTAAGAACAGGGCGCAATACCGCAGTGACTGCACGGCCTACGATGCGAGCATCAAAGATGGGCTTCATGTCTGCTGACATCCAACCCCTGGCACCCGTGGCTTCATCCACTGCATCAGAAATATTGCCTGTGCTGTTTTCTGGCAGCAACAAGGCTTTGATGATTTCAGCTTCTGTCATTACCGCTAACGCAGGCGTGGTACTCAAGCATAAGACCAAGCTGCACAGTTGGAAAAAACGTTTCATGGCTGATATCTCCAGAGAGTGTCCGAAAGTTTAGGTGATGGTACAAGATTTGCTGTGTTTACACACACATACCCATGAAACTCCCCAATTAGAGAGCAGTGTCAAAAGTAAAGCATGATTAAATATCGATTGTTTTTTAACACTCTAAAAACTCATGAAGCAATTGTTGGTATTGGCGTACTTGCTGTTTATTGCGACGACCTCGCAAGCCGCAGTGAGCACCTTTGCCTTGGAGTCTGCTTATTTCACTCAGCCAAGCGACGACATTCAACTCGACGGCGTATTGGCACTGCCTGATAACAAATTTACGCCATTTAAATATGATCTGCGTTTAGGTTTTATTGAAGCGCCCGTTTGGATCAAACTTCATATCACGCCAAGGCCGTCGTCAGCAGAACCATCTGTTGCTGGTCCTGACAGTGCAGTGGTGTTGAGAGTGGGCATGCTGGCCCTTGATCGTATCGAGTTCTATGAGCAAGTAGATGGGGTGTGGGTTAAACAAATCAGAGGTGACACGGTTGGCCAAAAATATGCGGGCTGCCAAGATGACGTTCATTGCTTCGAGTTGGCTTCAGACGCAAAGCGTTCGATAGATGTTTACCTCAAAATTCAAACCACGACCCTCTTCACGGTTGTCTTGCAAGCCGTGTCAGTCAGAGACTTGCCTGTATGGGTTGCCGAACGCACGGTGAACTTGGTGAGCACTTTTGCGGTTGCAGTGGCTTTGCTTTTGATCGGCTTGCTGTTTTTCGTCGTTGACAGATCGCCTTTGGTGGCGACTTTTTGCATTTACCAATTGGCCGTTGTGCTGCTGACCTTCTTGACCACTGGCTTTGCTGCGAAAGTTTTTGACCAGACTTCGCATGAATACATCAACTCGCTTACCCAATATCTGCAAAATTTTCGAGCCATATTCGCTGTGTTGCTAGGCTATGTTTTATTGCGTCCTTATAAATTGCCGCGTATCTATCACCAGGCCATGTGGGTCTTGGTCGGGCTGAGTGTCATATCTGTTTATTTTGTTTTCACCCAACAATTTTTTAATGCAATTCGATTTAATATTGCCATTCATTTGATAGGTTTTTTAATTCAAATTTTTGGGGCGTCAACGGCCGAAAAAATGCCCAGATTACTGCGGTGGATTGCCTTGCTGGGATATGCCGTGTTCGGTATCATTTTATTGGGCAGTATTTTGATAAATTTCAACCTCCTGATAGAAATCAGTCAGCCTGCACCTTTGTTTATGCAAAGCTTTGGGGACTCGCGTTTGAACGGCAGTCGCGTGGGGTTATTTTTATTTGCAATTTTGATTATTCAGGTGTTTGAGCAAAGAAAAAATGACTCGGCTACTTTGCAAAAATTCAAGCTTGAAGCTGCTAAATCGACGGCCCAACGTGAGCGATTGATTGAGCGTCAAAATATGATTGACATGCTGACCCATGAGTTGAAAAACCCCTTGGGAACCATTCGATTTGCATTGGCGAGCCTAAAGCGCAACTCGTCTGAAGACAGCGATTCGCAGCAAAGGGTAAAGCGAATTGACGACTCGGTGGAGCGAATGAACGGGTTGATTGAGCACGTGGCGCTTTCAAACAAAATTGACCGCTTCGACATGAGTCAGGTACGCGAGTCGGTCGACATAGAAGAGTTGGTCGATGTTTGTATCGGGGACTTTGAAGATATAAGTATCTTTAAATTAAATATTGAAAAAGGTTTGAGCATTCAAACCAGTCGTTTGATGCTGTCACTCATTTTGCAAAATTTATTTAGCAATGCTTACAAGTATCATTTAAAAACAGACTCTATTCTCATCCGAGCTCATAGGCAGGATGCCTCGGTAGTTATAGAAGTTTCCAACACCATCGAGCTTGATAAATCTCCCGACCCTGAGAAGCTTTTTCAAGCCTACTACCGTCATGAAAATGTTCAAGACCAGCCTGGCATGGGCTTGGGTCTGTCGTTGGTATGGGCAGCATGTGAAAAAATCGAATCCACAATTGATTTCGCCCAACACCAGAACTTGGTTGTTTTCAGACTCAAGGTACCTCAATGAAAAATCACCTTAGCGGCTATGCAGTCCCTCCTCGAAATTCGTTGCGGGTGGCCATTGTGGAAGACGATAGGTTACTTAGGCAAGAGATTGAACTGCACCTCACCTCTAACGATTTTTCTGTTGTGGGTGTCTCCAGCGCGGCTGCCTTGGATGACCTCACCCAAGCCGAGCCTATCGACTTATTCATCATTGATTTGAATTTACCGGGTGAGGGTGGCTTGAGTTTGTGCAAACGTCTGCGTTCAGCTTTGCCCAATGCAGGCATTGTCATCATGACCGCCCGTGTTGCCTTGAACGACCGCTTGGCCGGCTACAGCCACGGCGGCGCAGATTTTTATTTGACTAAACCCATATCACCTGATGAGTTGGTGCTGGTGTTGCAAAATTTGGGCAAGCGGGTGAAGAAACAATTGTCTGAAAACAGTTGGACATTAAGCCTTCGCGATCGTTTGCTGACCGGCCCGATAGAAGGGCAAAAACTGCGCTTGACCAACCGTGAAAAAGTATTGTTGGTGTCCTTAAGTCATGCCAAAGAACATATTTTGGAGTCAGGTGCTTTGTGCGATTTGTTTTCTCCTGAAGACAACGCCGACAGCATGACCAAGCATGCCTTGGAAGAACTTATTGCACGTTTGCGCAAGAAGTTCAAATCGGTTCAAGATGAGGAGGCAGAACCCGCAATCAAATCGGTCTGGGGTGTGGGTTATCAGTTGTGCGTGCCCATTAGCTTGGTCTACTGAGCACATTCAATTTTTTAATTTATCGGTTCACCAATTTGGCTGGAACCGTCAAGGTAATACCAGCACCTATCACCAAAGCCGCAGCCAGCATAAACATGCCCGAATCGGTGGAAGATGTGAGTTGCTTTAACCATCCCACCAAATAAGGGGCAAGAAAGCCTGCCAAGTTGGCAATCGAGTTGATGGCTGCAATGCCTGCAGCGGCTCCCACTCCCACCAGAAAGGCGGTGGGCAAACTCCAAAACAAGGGAATGGCACTGACGATGCCCATACAAGCCAATACCAAGGCAGCAAACGACAGGTAATGGTTGCCAGACAACAGCACCGACAAAATCAATCCTGTAGAGCCCATCAGCATGGGGACGACCACATGCCAGCGACGTTCACGCATTTTGTCGGCACTTCTGGCAAATGTCAGCATAGAAAATACCGCGCATACCCACGGAACAGCGGAGAGTAAGCCGATGTTGAGGTTGTCAGTGACCCCCATACCTTTGATGATGGTGGGAAGCCAAAAGCTCACCCCATACAAACTCATGGCCATGGTGAAGTAAATGGCGCTCATGGTCCACATCCGCCCACTCTTGAACACTTCCATCATGGGTACATGTTCTTTCACGCTTTCCTCTTCTTCGATGCGTTTTTGCAAGATGGCGCGTTCATCATCTTCCAACCATTTGGCGCTGGTGATGCGGTCATCCAAATAAAAATACACCACAACACCTATCAAAACAGAAGGTATGGCTTCTAGCAAGAACATCCACTGCCAGCCGTGCAAGCCGCTGACTTGATCCCAGCTTTTCATGATCCAACCCGACAGCGGACCACCGATCACACCGGCCAGCGGAATACCCGTCATGAACATGGTCACCATGCGTGCGCGGCGGTGCGCGGGATACCAGTAGGTGAGGTACAAGATGATGCCTGGGAAAAAACCTGCTTCTGCCAACCCCAGCAAAAACCGCATGACATAAAACTGGGTTTCAGTTTCAATGAACATCATGCCGCCGGAGACAACGCCCCATGTCACCATGATGCGAGCTATCCACACACGGGCGCCCACTCTGTGCAAGATGATGTTGCTGGGTACTTCAAAAAAGAAGTACCCAATGAAGAACATACCTGCACCCAAGCCATAGACCGCATCAGAAAAACCCAGTTCGCCAGCCATTTGCAGTTTTGCAAAACCCACATTGACGCGGTCGAGATATGCAACGATGTAGCAAAGCAGCAAGAGGGGAATGAGTCGCCAAGTGACCTTGAGGTAGGTGGCATCTTCAAAGGGCGTGGTTGGGTGGTCGGAAGAGATCATGAAGGAGCCTTTGGGCAAAAATTCAAGCGAAGCTTTCACCTTAGCATAGAGAAGATGATTTGACCCATTTATAGGTGGTTTGCGACTCAGTTGCTAGGGTAAGTACCAAGATTTTGACTGGTATAACCTTGTTGATATATTTAATTTTTGAATTTATGCCCTTGCTCT
>Ga0209084_1004282_pt1 | contig 10073 bp, 7 predicted proteins | sample C_130820_MF_Meta_FD_187309 | JGI IMG/M metagenome (GOLD analysis project Ga0209084, IMG submission 187309) | Freshwater microbial communities from Lake Croche, Canada to study carbon cycling - C_130820_MF_MetaG (SPAdes) (version 2) | ecosystem: Environmental > Aquatic > Freshwater > Lake | place... | reverse complement strand
ATGAACGCCCGCCCGGACAAGCCCACCCGGCCCATCAGGTTGTCCAGCAAAAACGCGGCGCGCGGCAGGTAGCCCGAGTCTTCGAGCAGCAAGATGAAGAAGAACAAAATCAAAATCTGCGGCAAAAACACCAGCACGCCGCCCACCCCGGCCACCACGCCGTCCACCAGCAGGCTGCGCAGCGGGCCGTCGGCCATGGCGCCGTTGATCCAGTCGCCCACCGCTGCCATGGCTTCTTTGATCAAGTCCATGGGCATCGTGGCCCAAGTGAAAACCGCCTGAAAAATCAAAAACAAGACCGCCGCCAGCACCAGCAAACCCCACACCGGGTGCATGGCCACTGCGTCAATGCGGTGCTGAAAGCGCCCCAGGCGCGGCGCCGTGGGGGCCACCAGCGCCAGAATGCGCCGCACCTCGCGCTGCAAATCGGCGGCACTGCGGGGGATGGCGTCGGTGGACGCTGCGACGGGCGTTTGAGGGGCCGCTGCCAGCAGAGTTTGCAGTTGCTGCAGCAGCGCGGCGTGGCCGTTGTGCTGCACCGCCACGGTTTCCACCACCGGGCAGCCCAATTCGGCTTGCAGGCGCGCCACGTCAATGTCCAACCCATGGGCGCGCGCCACGTCCGCCATGTTCAGCGCCACCACCATCGGTTTGCCCAGGCGCTGCAACTCCAACACCAGGCGCAGGTTCATGCGCAAGTTGGTGGCGTCCACCACGGCCACGATGGCGTCGGGCGCATCCTCACCGGCGCGGCGGCCTTGCAGCACGTCCAGCATCACCTGCTCGTCGGGCGTGGCAGGCGTCAGGCTGTAGGAGCCGGGCAAATCCACCACCGACACGCGCTGGCCATTGGGCAGGCGGGCGGCGCCCACCTTGCGCTCCACGGTGACCCCGGCGTAGTTGGCCACCTTTTGGCGCGCGCCGGTCAGCAAGTTAAACAGCGCGGTCTTGCCGCAATTGGGGTTGCCCACCAGGGCAATGCTGGCGGGGGCGAGAGGGACTGTGGCGGTGTTTTGCATGGCGTGCGTGCTCACAAAAGTTCAACTTCCACGCACTGGGCTTCCAGCAGGCGCAGGGCAAACTGCGTGTCGCCAATCTGCACCGCCAGCGGCTCACGCCCGCCAGGGCCACGGCGCAGCATCTGCACGGGCTCGCCGGCAATAAAACCCAACTCACCCATGCGCTGCGCCGTGGCGCTTTGCACTGCGCTGGCACCAGGCGCCAATCGCGCCACCACGGCGTGCGCGCCATTGGGCAGGTCAGACAACAACTGGGTGGGGGACATAGGCAGACGCTCCGTGTAAATCTAAATGCGAGTCTATCTCATTTAGATTGGCGAGCGTGTTATCCATGTCCGAGACGCTTGACAGGGTGCGCGTCGCGCCTGCCGCATGAAGCCCTGCGATGGCTATTCCTACAACTATGGTTGGGTGCTCATGCCGTAATTTTTGCTCAGCCCTTCACCGCAGGCTGCTCCCAACCCGGCACGTTGACAGCGTAGCGCGTGGCCTTGCCCACGCCTTCCACGCGCAGCAAGCCGCTGGCCAGCAGGTCGGCCAGATCGCGTGAGGCAGTGGCCTTGGAGGTGCCAGTGATCTTGGCGTACTTGTCGCTGCTCATGCCGCCCAAAAAGCCGCCGCCCACGCCCACGTGCCCGGCCTCTAACAGGCGTTCCAGCACTTTGCGCTGGCGATCATTGGTTTGGCACTGCGCCGCACGCAGGCGGAAATGCGCCTTGTCGGTTGCGTCGCGCACCACGGCTTGGCTGGCCATGCAGGCGCGGGTGAACGCCTGCACAAACCACTGCACCCAGGGCGTTGCGTCAATGGCGACGGCATCGGGGGCGATACCGCGCAAGCGCTGCGCGTGGTTGAGCGCGTCGTAATAGGAGGAGCGGGTTTTGAGCATCTGGCGGGCCATGCCATACACGCGCACCAGGACTGGGTTGGCTTGGGCGTCTTGGGCGTGCATGTCTTGGGCCAGCGCCATGTCGGCCAAAGCGCGGCCCAGTCGCCCGTTGCCGTCCTCAAACGGGTGGATGGACTCAAACCACAAATGCACCAGCGCCGCCCGCGCTATGCCGTGGAGCGCCGAGTTGCCGCTGCTGACGGGGCGCGTGCGCTCAAACCAGGCCAGAAACGCATCCATGTGCACAACTACTTGCGCGGATGGTGGCGCCTCGTAGTGCACCACTTCGCGCCCCAGGGCGCCACTGACAATCTGCATGGCATCCGTGTGCTCACGCAAGCGCCCCACCGCAATGCGCGTGATGCCCGAGGTGCCCCCCGGAAACAGCGCCGACTGCCAGCGGCACAGGCGGTCCAAATCCAGCGCGGCGCCGTGGTTTGTCAACGCATCTTGCATCACCTCCACCAGGCCTTCCACAGAGCGGTCATGGCTAGGCGCATCGGCCAGACTCAGGCGGTGCGCCACCGACGAACGCAGGGACGCCAGGTTGAGCTGCTCGCCCTCAATGGCGGCGGTGGCCAAAGCCTCTTGCACCCACAACTCGCCCTGCACCGCATTGGCCTGCTCCAGCCCTATAGCGCCCAGCAGACCCAACAAGCGGCCCTGCTCTAGGCGGGCTTGGTCCAGGGCGGGGGCCAGTGCGACCGGGTCAAACGCGAGCTGCGGCCAGGCGGGGTGCTGCCAGATGTAGCGGGGGAATGGGGGTGAGGTGGGGGTGGGCATGAGGCGTATTGTAGGAAATACGGCTCAGTATGTGAGGTGTATTTGTTGAGGTGTATTTTTTGAATTGCGGCTCGGGCATAAAATTTCTTTTGTCGGAAGCCCAAAAAAAACGAGCGAAAGACGCTTCTACGTAGCAAAACAAGGTGACCCAAGGGAGCAACAATGGCATCGTTCAACGAGCGCGTACTCATTCTCTGCAAGACCTACCCTTCCCCAAGCGCCAAGTATGCAGAAACATCTTGCGTGGCGGGTATGACTGAAGACGGCAGGCTGATTCGGCTTTACCCCGTGCCATTCCGCCTGGTGTCAGACGATCAGCAGTTCAAAAAATGGCAATGGATCACGGCTCGCTTTGAAAAAGCCCGTGACGACCACCGGCCAGAAAGCCACCGCGTTTTTGTAGACACTATCGTTTGCGACGCTGACCCACTTCCGGCGGGCAAACAGGGCTGGCCGCACCGAGCAGAGTTACTGGCAAAACTGCCTGTGTATTCGGACTTTGCAGAAATTGAAAGGCTCCGGGCAGCGGGCGGCGCCACGCTAGCTTTGCTGCGACCCACCAGAATCATCGGGCTTGATATCAAAAAGACCGACAACCCCACCTGGACGGACGAAGAGAAAGAAAAGCTGCTGCGCCTGCAACAGCAATCTGAACTGTTTGACGAGGTGGAAGAAGACAAACAAATCAGGCTGCTAGAAAAACTGCCGTATGACTTTCACTATCGGTATGAATACCTTGTTGAAGGCCAGCCTGTTGAGCACCGCCTGAAGTTGGTGGACTGGGAAATTGGCGCGCTGTACCGCAACGTTCACCGCAAGTATGGCGATAACTGGGAGGCCGCATTCCGCGCCAAACTGGAGCAGGATTTGCCGTCAAAAGACCTGATGTTTTTGCTGGGGACGATTCACCGCTTTCCCCACCAATGGCTGCTGATCAGCCTGATCTACCCACCTAAGCCGCCCGCTGAAAACCCAAATCAGGCAGGGCTGTTTTAGCGGTCAGGTGCGTAATGGTTGGCCCGCCTAACTGGCGCGCCGCGCGGGCCACATAGGTGCGGTGGCAAGTGGAAAAGTCCGCTTCAAAACACACCAGACATGCCGGGGTTGCCTGTGCGACCTTGACCAACTCACGCAAGGATGCGTCTTGCGTTTGGATGTACTTCAAAAAATCCCGCGTGTAGGTTTGCCAGTTGCCATCCAACTTGTATTGGTTGCGGATGGGCTTGGGGCAACCCAGGGCGGGGGCATGCAGATAGGCAATTCCGTCGGCTGACAAGGCGGCGCAAAAAGCAGTTTTTGAAAAGCCCTTCTTGCGCGAAAGTGGTAGCTCTCGCACGTCCACAACGGTTTTCACCCGCGCATCTTGCAGGCGAGCGATGAAGGCTTCAATGGTCAGGCCCTCGTAGCCAAGGGTAAAAAGGGTGGAGGGCATGGGTAAGGAGCCGATGTTGAAGGTTCCGTGGGTTGGCCTGATTCTATGCAAATGGTGCATAGCTGCAGCCCACTGGCAAGCTTTGCCTCGGCCAGCTCTATAGCAGCCAGCTTGTCGCGCTTGGCCTGCGCAAGTTCATTCGCCAGCGCGTCACGCTCTTTTTACACATCGCTTAGCGCCTCTGTAACGGCCAGCTTGCGCGCAAGCTCACCCGCATCCAGCTTGGCCTTGAGTGCCTGGATTTCGGAATCCTTGGCTACCGCAGACTTCTGCATTTCGCTGGCAGCTCTAGCCTGCGCAAGCTCGACCGCATTGCGCTTGTCTTGCTCGGCCAAGTTCAAGGCGCTCATCCAACTGCTACTCAAAAGCGCCGTCGCGAACTTGCTTCAGGATGTCGGCGTAGCCAGCTGCACACGCCCGGCATTAATGCCGGGCGAATCCCGGCGATAAAGCTGGGTAACTGGGCACTTCCATGTTTCAATCCACGCCCGGCATTAATGCTGGGCGAATCCAAGGTGTTTACCCCCAAGAACTACCCGGTGGCTGGTTTCAATCCACGCCCGGCATTAATGCCGGGCGAATCTTTTGCAGGATGCGAGCTTTAAGGGCGTGGGCTTTGTTTCAATCCACGCCCGGCATTAATGCCGGGCGAATCTGCAAAAGCAGATGGATGCGGACCCAAGGATAGTGTTTCAATCCACGCCCGGCATTAATGCCGGGCGAATCTTTCCGGCCCAGGTTGGATTGTGCGGGACAAGCTGTTTCAATCCACGCCCGGCATTAATGCCGGGCGAATCCCACTATCCAAGACGTCCCTATGACGTCTGTCACGTTTCAATCCACGCCCGGCATTAATGCCGGGCGAATCCTCTCATTGCTCGCTTATCAATAATTGCCCTTAAGTTTCAATCCACGCCCGGCATTAATGCCGGGCGAATCGAAGCGGCAAGACTCAAAGCAGACAAACGAGCGAGTTTCAATCCACGCCCGGCATTAATACCGGGCGAATCGGTATTCGATAACGGCTGCGGGGTTGTCCGCTTCGTTTCAATCCACGCCCGGCATTAATGCCGGGCGAATCCCAGTCGTCAGGGCTCATTGCCAGCCTCGCGTTGTTTCAATCCACGCCCGGCATTAATGCCGGGCGAATCTTACCGACGACGGCGACCGCGCGCGCGTGGTGCAAGTTTCAATCCACGCCCGGCATTAATGCCGGGCGAATCGGTGTCAAGGCTGCGGTGCGGGAGGCGCTCGAATGTTTCAATCCACGCCCGGCATTAATGCCGGGCGAATCAGCCAGTGGGCACCTTGTTCAGCAGGTGCATTTAGTTTCAATCCACGCCCGGCATTAATGCCGGGCGAATCCTACCTCCTCCGGGAGATGCCCACTTTTCAAGTCTTGTTTCAATCCACGCCCGGCATTAATGCCGGGCGAATCGCAACAAGGAGGAGATCAACAAGGAGGCCATGCTGTTTCAATCCACGCCCGGCATTAATGCCGGGCGAATCAGACATTTCGCAATACATCAACGGCAACCCCGACGTTTCAATCCACGCCCGGCATTAATGCCGGGCGAATCCACTTTGACCTTAGCCGGGGCAACGAGGCATATGTTTCAATCCACGCCCGGCATTAATGCCGGGCGAATCAGGGCAGGGCGTGGTGATTAACTTCCCTACACCCGTTTCAATCCACGCCCGGCATTAATGCCGGGCGAATCCAGCACGTGCCAGGCCGTAATGCCGTCTGACGGCGGGTTTCAATCCACGCCCGGCATTAATGCCGGGCGAATCGGCGCGAGAGTTGGCAAAGCTGTCGCAAATACGTGTTTCAATCCACGCCCGGCATTAATGCCGGGCGAATCGCGCGATGGGTGACCCTGTGGCGCGCCGACTTGAGTTTCAATCCACGCCCGGCATTAATGCCGGGCGAATCCTACAAAGACCTATGGAATAAAGACGCCGATCATTGGTTTCAATCCACGCCCGGCATTAATGCCGGGCGAATCGGCCACGACCGAGTCGATCCCCATGGACGTTCTGTTTCAATCCACGCCCGGCATTAATGCCGGGCGAATCGTGCCCGCCCTCATCGCCCCGCTCTTGTACTCAGGTTTCAATCCACGCCCGGCATTAATGCCGGGCGAATCTCCAGCAAACGCCAGCACGTGCCCGCCCGGCTTGAGTTTCAATCCACGCCCGGCATTAATGCCGGGCGAATCCCAGCCCCGGCATTTTGGCCAGCCTGCTCAGCTTTGTTTCAATCCACGCCCGGCATTAATGCCGGGCGAATCTTTCCTCGCACTCTTGAGCTGCTGCGCGCCAGTCGGAGGTTGGCCGGTTTCAATCCACGCCCGGCATTAATGCCGGGCGAATCGGACATTTTTACGGTGACCGTAGGGGGAAAACATGTTTCAATCCACGCCCGGCATTAATGCCGGGCGAATCCCACGGCGTGGGAGCGCCAGCGGCGCGTGGGGCATTGTTTCAATCCACGCCCGGCATTAATGCCGGGCGAATCCCGAAGAGCGCCAACACCCGAGGGGGTAACTGATGTTTCAATCCACGCCCGGCATTAATGCCGGGCGAATCTAGTCAGGCTAAGTCGGATGAGGCCGCTGGGCGGTTTCAATCCACGCCCGGCATTAATGCCGGGCGAATCCTCCAAGACTGGCAGCGGCCCCAGCGGCAGGGGTTGTTTCAATCCACGCCCGGCATTAATGCCGGGCGAATCCCGTGGTGGTTATCGCCAAAAACACTCGTTCGCCGTTTCAATCCACGCCCGGCATTAATGCCGGGCGAATCCCCCCATCGCAACTAACCGATGGGGATACCAAGTCATGTTTCAATCCACGCCCGGCATTAATGCCGGGCGAATCCGCTTGGCCCGCACCCCAACTACCCACCCCAAAGCGTTTCAATCCACGCCCGGCATTAATGCCGGGCGAATCCCGACGGCGCGGTGCTCAGCACCTCGGTCGAGATGTTTCAATCCACGCCCGGCATTAATGCCGGGCGAATCCTGGGCAAAGACCCCGTGGCCGCCAGCATCCGTTTGTTTCAATCCACGCCCGGCATTAATGCCGGGCGAATCCGGAGTACATCCCCCCATGAAAATCTACTCCGCAGTTTCAATCCACGCCCGGCATTAATGCCGGGCGAATCCAAAGACGCCATGGCCAGCGTCTTCAAAGCGCTGGTTTCAATCCACGCCCGGCATTAATGCCGGGCGAATCCGCTGCGGCCCATGTCGGTGATGAGGCCACTCAGGTTTCAATCCACGCCCGGCATTAATGCCGGGCGAATCCGCGGGCGACGTGTCCTATGTGCGCGGCACGGCCGTTTCAATCCACGCCCGGCATTAATGCCGGGCGAATCCCGCAACATCCCACTGTCAGCCCTGATCGCAGCCGGGTTTCAATCCACGCCCGGCATTAATGCCGGGCGAATCGGCCAGCGCGCGGGCGATGGCCACACGTTGGCGGTTTCAATCCACGCCCGGCATTAATGCCGGGCGAATCAGCTTATGGAGTGGTGGGGGGAATGGGTTTCTTTGTTTCAATCCACGCCCGGCATTAATGCCGGGCGAATCGGGTGGGCCATGGAATGGGCGCATGATTGAGTTTGTTTCAATCCACGCCCGGCATTAATGCCGGGCGAATCGCAGAGCTTGCAGAGTGCATTATTCGCAGATAAGTTTCAATCCACGCCCGGCATTAATGCCGGGCGAATCGCCCGGCGAAGCGCCGGGATACTTTAGGAGTTTGGTTTCAATCCACGCCCGGCATTAATGCCGGGCGAATCGGCGCAAGCCGGAAAACCGGGGGAAAACTGGGAGTTTCAATCCACGCCCGGCATTAATGCCGGGCGAATCCCACCGCGCGCGGCGATAGAGTGGGTGTAGGTTCAGGTTTCAATCCACGCCCGGCATTAATGCCGGGCGAATCAAGCCCGAACACATGACAGAGACGCAGTACCGCGTTTCAATCCACGCCCGGCATTAATGCCGGGCGAATCTTATGCACAAGTCCACGTCCACCGAGTCCGAGGGGTTTCAATCCACGCCCGGCATTAATGCCGGGCGAATCGGCGCAAGCCGGAAAACCGGGGGAAAACTGGGAGTTTCAATCCACGCCCGGCATTAATGCCGGGCGAATCGCAGAGCTTGCAGAGTGCATTATTCGCAGATAAGTTTCAATCCACGCCCGGCATTAATGCCGGGCGAATCGGCGCAAGCCGGAAAACCGGGGGAAAACTGCGAGTTTCAATCCACGCCCGGCATTAATGCCGGGCGAATCCATGCTTGACATGGCGCAACGTTCGTCAATTGTTAAAGTTTCAATCCACGCCCGGCATTAATGCCGGGCGAATCGGGGCCTGCGGGGCGCACTATGCATCCTCCTTGGTGTTTCAATCCACGCCCGGCATTAATGCCGGGCGAATCCGACGGCCAGTCCGATAGACTTTTCGACTCCGCAGTTTCAATCCACGCCCGGCATTAATGCCGGGCGAATCGTGGTGGCAAGCAGGCCAAGCCAAAAGCTGTTGAAGTTTCAATCCACGCCCGGCATTAATGCCGGGCGAATCTAGGGCCAGGCTCCAGACTCCGACGCCCGCAAAGTTTCAATCCACGCCCGGCATTAATGCCGGGCGAATCTCTTCGCGGCCAAGTGGGCGCGGGCGAAGGGTTTTTTAGCGCTTTGGCGCGAACCGCTGCGCGCTTGTGGCGGCGGCGGTGCGTCAAAAACGAAGTTTGCAAAAATTTCTATAAAAATCATGGACTTAGCGCTTGCGCGAACCCTAAAGGGGGTAGTCAGTCACTTGGGGTTCGCACTGCGACCATAGCATGGCCACGGTGCAATTTGCGCTAGTGGGCCGGGGTTTAAAGCACCAAGGGGCCTTCAAAATCAACCGCTTTAAATACTCCGTGCTCAATCACCTCAAACCCGCGCGTGCCGGGGATGCGGTACAGGCGCAGGCAGTCTTGCAGCGGGTCGATTTCGGCCAGCAGTTCGCGCTCCAGGGTTTCAAACTGCGCGATGTCTAGTTGGCATTCAAACACCGACTTTTGCACCCGCTGCCCACTGCTTTCGCACACCTTGGCCACGCGGCGCAGGCGGCGGCGCCCTGCCTTGCTTTCGGTGCTGACGTCATAACAAACCAACACCAGCATGGGCCGCCTCACTTGGGCACAAATGGCACATAGGGCGCGCCGTCGTCGCGCAGCGCGCGGGCCAGCAAGCGCGCCTGCACAAAAGGCACCAGCCCCAGCGCCATGGGCTGGGCTAAGAGTGGGTGGTTGATTTCGTCGCGCTTGCGCTCTTGGTAGGCCACCACCACGGTTTTGCGGGCGTCGCCCTCTAACAGCACGCCGCCGCCTTCGCGCAGGGCAAAGTCTTTGGCCTCTAGCTGGCCCCGGTTGATGAGTGTGAGCGCCAGGCGGTCGGCCCAGGGGCGAAACTCTTCCATCAAGTCCAGCGCCAGCGCGGCGCGGCCGGGGCGCAGCGCGTGCAAAAAGCCCACTTGCGGGTCCAGGCCTGCGGCCTCCAGGGCCGAGCGGCAGTCGCTCATCCACATGGCGTACAAAAACGACAACAGGGCGTTGAACCGGTCGCGCGGCGGGCGGCGGGTGCGCCCGTCCATTTGAAAGGCCTCGCGCCGGTCGGCCCGCACCAGCAGGTTAAGCCCCGAAAAATACTGCCGCGCGGCCTCGCCCTCCAGCCCGCGCAGCACATCCAGATTGGGTGCGGCGGGCAGGGCGCGCAGGCTGGCGGCCAGGTCGTCGGCCAGACGCGCCAGCGTTTTGGCTTCGTCGGGCTGCTTGGACTCGCGGGCGCCACGCTGCAACACCTGGCGGGTGTTTTTGATCTTGCCCGCCACGCAGGCGCGCGCCACGTCCAGCGCAAACGCGGGGTCGGCCACGCGCTGAAAGTGCGCTTGGCGCAGCAAC
>Ga0209084_1004281_pt1 | contig 10073 bp, 7 predicted proteins | sample C_130820_MF_Meta_FD_187309 | JGI IMG/M metagenome (GOLD analysis project Ga0209084, IMG submission 187309) | Freshwater microbial communities from Lake Croche, Canada to study carbon cycling - C_130820_MF_MetaG (SPAdes) (version 2) | ecosystem: Environmental > Aquatic > Freshwater > Lake | place... | reverse complement strand
GAATCCGAAACCGTCGAATTCAAAACCAGCCTGGCCGAACTCAAGCAAGGCCTGATTTCGCTCGTAGCCATGCTCAACAAACACGGGCAAGGCGATCTGTGGTTTGGCATCGCGCCCAGCGGCAAACCCTTGGGTCTGACGGTCAATGAAAAAACCTTGCGTGACGTGTCGCAAGCGCTGGCCGCACACATCGAGCCACGGCTCTACCCCGAAATCACCTCGGTGGAAGTAGCAGGCAAAACCTGCCTGCGCGTGCAAGCCACGGGCCACCAAAAGCCGTATTTCGCGCATGGCCGCGCCTACATCCGCGTGGCAGACGAAGACCGGCAAATGAGCGCCCACGAACTGGAAAGCCTGATTTTGAAGCGCAATAGCGCCGCCTTGCGCTGGGACAACGAACCCAGCACCACGGCCCTGGCTGAACTGAGTGAAACCAAAATCCGCCGCTTTGTGGAGCGGGCCGGGTTGCCATGGGACAGCACCGCCAATGCGCTCACCAAGCTCGACCTGCTGCCCGGTGGGCAACTGCTTAACGCCGCCCGCCTGTTCTTTGCCCAGCAGCCCATCCAGCTGCGCTGCGCCGTGTTTGCCAGCACCACCAGCGCCACCATCCTTGACCGCCACGACTTTGATGGCGACATCCTGGAGCTGATAGACGAGGCAGAAAAATACATCCTCAAGAACATCCACATCGGCATGCGCCTAGAAGGCATGCGCCGGGTGGATGTGCCCGAAATCTCACGTGCGGCCCTGCGCGAAGCCGTCATCAACGCCTTTTGCCACCGCGACTGGCGCGACCCGGACTACATCCAGATCGCCATTTACAAAACCCGGGTCGAAATCCGCAACCCCGGCGGCTTGTTTGATGGCCTGACCTTTGAAGCCATGCGCCGGGGCAACGTCTCACACCGCCGCAACCCGCTGATTGCAGACCTGTTCAGGCGCATTGACATGGTCGAAGCCTGGGGCCGCGGCATGCCCTTGATTCTGGAAAACGCCCCCAGTGTGGAGTTCCGCGAGATCGCCAGACTGTTTATCGCCAGTTTTGAGCGGCCCAGTGCGGCTGTGGAACCCACCCCAGAAAGTGGCCTGGAACCACCAGAAAACCACCAGAAAACCACCAGAAAACCCCTCGAAAACCCCAAAAAAACCCTGTTGGCGCTGCTGCAGTATCAACCCGACACCAGCATTCGCGCCTTGGCTGAAGAGACAGGCTTGAGCCAAGCCAGTGTGCGCCATCACCTGGGGCGCATGCAGACAGACAACATGTTGCGTCGTGTCGGCCCTGCCAAAGGGGGGTATTGGGAAGTCCTTGAACCCAGCAAAAAAGTAAACCCATGACCACGCACAACAACAAACAACTCGACCGCCTCAAAGCCCTGCTGAAAGAGCTCTTTCAACTCGACAAACCCGAGCTGGACTTTGGCCTGTACAAAATCATGCACGCCAAAAGCCAGCAGATCAGCCAGTTTCTGGACAAGGACCTGCTCAAAGAAATCGAATCCGCTTTTGGAGCCGAAAGCGCTGGCCGCGTGCAGCAAGCCGAACACAAAGTGGCTGAGGCCATCGACCAGGCTAAAAGCTTTGGCGCCGCAGACCCAGAAGCCACACCACCCGTCATGCAAGCCCGCGCCGCCTACAAACTGGCACTGGAAGGCGGCAACACTGAAGCCGAAATTTACGACCACCTGTACCGCTTCTTTGAGCGCTATTACGACAACGGCGACTTTTTAAGCAAGCGCTACTACGCCCGCGAAAACGACAGCCGTGCCGCCCCTTACAGCGTGCCCTACGACGGGCGTGAGGTCTACCTACACTGGGCCAACAAAGACCAGTACTACATCAAGAGCGGCGAGTACCTGAACAACTTCAGTTTTGACCTGACCGAAGCCGTTCGCCTGCACCGCGCGGCACCCACGCAGCCCGCGCAAGAGCTGGACTTTGGCACTGCCGCCGCACCCGAAGGCCCACCGCTCAAAGTCCACATGCACCTGGCCCAAGCGCAAGAGGGCGAGCACGGCAACATCAAAGCGGCCGCAGACCAAAAGCGCGAATTCATTCCCCTGCTGACCAACCCGGTAGCCTTTAACGAGCTGGGCGAGCTGGTGCTGAACTTTGAATACAAAGTGCTGCCCGAGGGCTACCCCATCGACGCCGCCACAGAGGCCGCGCTCAAAACCCAATACGAATTTAAAAACAAAGGCGATGTGCCCGCGCACTGGATGGCCGATGTGTTTTTGAAGGAGCTGCCCAAAAAAGACAAGCGCCACGCCGCCCTGCTGGCCCAAGCCGTGCCCACCGACACGCAAAAAAAGCGCCCACTGCTGGCCAAGTACATCCAGCAATACACGGCCCGCAACACCATGGACTATTTCATCCACAAAGACCTGGGCGGGTTCTTGCGGCGCGAACTGGATTTTTATATCAAGAACGAACTCATGCGCCTGGACGACATCGAAAGCGCCGACGCCCCGCGTGTGGAGGACTACCTGGGCAAGATCAAAGCCCTGCGCCGTATCGCCCACCAGCTGATCGCTTTTTTAGCGCAACTGGAAGACTTTCAGAAAAAGCTCTGGCTCAAAAAGAAATTCGTCACCGAAACCCAGTACTGCATCACCCTGGACCGCGTGCCCGAAAGCCTGTACCCCGCCATCGCCGCCAACGACGCGCAGCGCGAAGAGTGGGTCAAGCTGTTTGCGATTGACGAAATCGTGGGCGATACCGCGCAGGTGGGTTACAGCGTGCCGTTGACGGTGGAGTTTTTGAAGGGGAATCCGTTTTTGCTGATTGATACGGCACTGTTTGATGATGCCTTTAAATCAAACCTACTGGCCGAAATTGAAAATCTGGATGCGCAGTGTGATGGTGTTTTGATTCACTCAGAGAATTTCCAAGCGCTTCAATTGGCCAATCTGAAGTACGGCAAGAAAGTACAGTGTATTTATATTGACCCGCCATACAACACTGGCAATGACGGCTTTACCTACAAGGATCAGTATATGCACTCCTCATGGCTATCCATGATGGACCTTAGAATTAAGGCTGCGATTGTTTTTCTAAAAAACACGGGCAACTTTAATATCAGCATAGATGACAAGGAATTTCATCATCTGTATCAGCTCATCGAAGCGACGCCTGAATTAGACATATTAAATACTATTTCAATAAAAATGTCTGAGTTGAGTGGGGTAAAGATGACCCATGCGGGTAACCGCTACGCGAAGCTAAAGGAGCATCTGCTAATTCTGGGGAAAAACGGAGGGGGCGGACAACTAAATATTGAAAAAACGAACAAATCAATCGAAAATTTGATTGCCTATCAAAAATACTATACGAACTTCGTAAAAAACTTAGCGGCGCCAAAAAATGAATGGGTGATTATTTCGGCATCGGAAGCATTGGATGCGGACGGTGTAGATCAATCAAATTTACATGATGTTACTAAGTTTAAGATCGCCAACGCCAAAAACTTTATATATCGGACGAACAATTCATTTATTTCCGACTGGAGACGTAAGAACTTGTCTGCAAATAAATTTGAAGATGTTGTATCCCCTACAGGGATCACCTATGTGGCATGGGATGACAAACAGACATTGTTTTTTGAGGACTATATAAAACAGCACATGGGGGACATGTGGCTGGATATCTCCACGATTAATTTGAACAAGTAATCCACAGCAGAAGGTGCTTTTGAGAATGGACAAAAGCCTTTGAACTTAATTAATCGCGTCCTTGACTCCAATATTGACAGCTCGATGTATTTTCTAGATTTTTTTGGCGGCAGCGGCACAAGTGCACACGCGGCACTAACGCAGACCAGAGCCGGAAAAAAGAAAGTTAGTTATTTGCTTGTCGAACAAAATTCCTACTTTTACGACATTTTGAAACCGAGGATTAGCCGAGCGATTTTTTCAAGTGAATGGAGCGATGGAAGGCCGGTCGCTCGCGACGGCATCAGCCACTGCTTCAAATACCTGCGCCTCGAAAGCTACGAAGACACGCTGAACAATCTGAGCCTTAAAACCGACCCGGCCCGCGACCGTGCTTTGGCCGACAACCCGGCGCTGCGCCAGGACTACGTGTTGAACTACTGGCTGGACGTGGAAACCCAGGGCAGCCAAAGCCTGCTGAACGTGGCGGCTTTCCGCGACCCGACCGCTTACACCCTGCGCATCAAGCAGCCGGGCAGCGATGTGCAGCGCATGCAGCGCATTGACCTGATCGAAACCTTTAATTGGCTGATCGGCCTGTGGGTGGAGCACCTGGCTGCGCCGCAACTGCTAGAGGCCGAGTTCACACGCGAGGTGGACCCGCTGCTGCCCAAAGACCAAAACACCCGGCTGGTGTGCAAGCGCATCAAGCCCGCAGCGGCGGGCAGTTCTGGCGCTTATTGGTTCCGGCTGGTGGAGGGCTACACCCTGAGGGTGCCGGGCGATGACAGCAGCCGCCAAAAGACGCTGGTGGTCTGGCGCAAGCTGACCGACGACGCGGAAAAAGACAACGCGGTGTTGCAGCACTTTTTGATGGAAAAGCTGGCCATCTCGCCGCGTGAACACACCTATGCCGTCATTTACGTGAACGGCAGCCACACCCTGCCCAACCCGGTGGTGGAGGGCGAGCAAACCAAAGTGCGCTTGATTGAAGAGGCTTTTCACAATGCCATGTGGTCACAGGACGCTGCGTGATGGCCACGCGCACCAACAGAACCCGTGTAGCTGCCGCCAGGCCGGCGGGGCCGATGCTGCCCTTTGCCGAAAAGTTGGTGCTTAACCAGTGGTTGATTTCGCTGTTTGGCATTGACCCGCTGGCTTCGCACCAGCACAAGGGGCGCACAGTTCGGCCGCTGTACATGCTCACCAAGACGCTGGCCGATTGCCCTGAGGGCCTGGGGCCTAACAGCCTGCACCACTTTTACACGCAACTGCAAGTCAACTGGCAACCCCAGGCGCGCATTCACCCCGATGAGTTACTGCAGTTTGAGAAGAACATCGTGGACCACACGCTTTGGCTGAACGCGGGCCGCGACCGGCCCATTGAGTGGAAGTATTACCAATGGCTGTGCTTGCTGTTCACCGAGGTGTACCTGAACCGCTACTTTCGAGACCCGGCGGCTTTGCTGGACAGCCTGAACCACTTTGTGCAACGCTTTAATGCGCATTGGGCCGGGCAGCGGGTACCCATGGCCACGGGCATCACCCATTACACGGCCGAGGAGCTGAACAAGCTGTGCCTGCAAAACGCCACCGGCTCAGGCAAGACCTTGTTGATGCATGTGAACTACCGGCAGTTTGCGCATTACGCGGCGCAGCATGGCAAAGCCAAGGACATGACGCGCACCCTGCTGATCACGCCCAACGAGGGCCTGAGCGAACAGCACGAAACCGAGATGCGCCAAAGCGGCATTGAGGTGGGCCGCCTGGTGCTGGACAACAACGACATGTTCACCAGCCAGACGGGGCACATGGCTCGCATTGACTTTATTGAGATCACCAAGCTGGGCGACAAGGACGGGCCCACGTCGATTGCCACCCGCAACCTGGGCGACCAGAACTTGATTTTGGTGGACGAGGGCCACCGGGGCATGGGCAAGTCTGAAGAGGATGGTTGGTACAAGCAGCGCACCATGCTGACTGAAAAGGGGTTTGCCTTTGAGTATTCGGCCACTTTTCGCGAAGCGGTCAACGCGGCGGGCAGCGCCAAGTTTGAACAGGCCTATGCCAAAGCGGTGCTGTTTGACTATTCGTACAAGTATTTTTACGAAGACGGCTACGGCAAGGACTACAAGATTTTCAACATTCCCCAGTCGCAGGGCGACGTGGAGTTTTTGTACCTGACGGGTTGTTTGCTGTCTTTCTACCAACAACTGGCGCTGTACGACGAGCGCAAAGCGCAGTACGCCGAGTTCAACCTCGAAAAACCCTTGTGGGTGTTTGTGGGCTCCAGCGTGTCGGGCAGTAAAAAGCAGACCGCAGACGAGCAGGAAACCGTGGCTGACATTGGCAAGGTGCTGGGCTTTTACGCCCAATTTTTAGCCAAGCCCGAGCTGGCCAAGGCGGCGGTGCAAAAGCTGCTGACCTTGTCGGGGGCCGACACGGGCTTGGTGAGCAACGGGCAAGACATTTTTTATGGCGCTTTTGCCTATTTGATTGAGCGCCAACGTGCGGGCATGACGGCAGATGCACTGCAAACCGACATCCTGACCCGCTTGTTCAACAACGCGGCGGGCGGGCAACTGCAGATGCAACGCCTGAAAGGCCCAAGCGGCGAGCTGGTGCTGAAGGCCGGCGAGGGCCAGCAGCACTTTGGCCTGATCAACGTGGGCGACGCCATGAGCCTGGCCAAGCACGTTGAAGACTTGGTCAAGCGAGCGCTGATTGCGCCCATCACCGTGACCGACAGCGACTTTCTGACTGCGCAATTCAACTCGGTCAAAGAGTCCAGCTCGCCCATCCATGTGCTGGTGGGAGCCAAGAAGTTTGTAGAGGGCTGGGACTGCTGGCGCGTCAGCACCCTGGGCTTGATGCGGGTGGGCCGCACTGAGGGTTCGCAAATCATTCAGCTGTTTGGCCGGGGTGTGCGCCTGAAGGGCTGGCAGTGGTCGCTCAAGCGGTCCAGCCACGCAAGGCCACTGGGGGCACCCCAGCATATTCGCCTGATCGAAACGCTGAATGTGTTTGGCGTGCAGGCGGACTTTATGGAGAAGTTTCGCAAGTTTCTGGAGGACGAAGGCCTGCCCGCGAGCGACAACAAGCACACGATGCAAATCCCCATGAACGTGACACACGATTTCGGGCAGAAGCTCAAAATCATCCGGCCCCGCCACAAGGATGGGGCTGGGCGCGAGTACAGCTTTAGCCGTGACGGCGTCATGCCGCAGCTGGGCGATGTGCCTGAGTACATCACGCACAACAAGGTGGAGGTGGATTGGTATCCCAAAATTTCGGCCATCGTAGCCGGGGATGTGGAGGTGCAGGCGGGTGCCAAGATCGACAAGAACGACACCCGGTTTTCGGCGCAGCACATCGCGTTCATGGACATGGACCGTTTGTACTTTGAGCTGGAGAAGTACAAAGCCCGCGAAAACCTGTACAGCCTGATCATTCGGCCTGAACAGCTGGCCGGCTTGCTTCGCGATGGCTCTTGGTACACCTTGCTGGTGCCCAAGGATTTGATGAGCCTGAACCGGTTTGCATCGGTCAGCGTATGGAACGCGATGGCGCTGGAGTTGCTCAAAAAATACTGCACGCGGCTGTTTGGCTACAAACGAGACGAGTTCATCAAGCCCCGACTGCACGTTGTCGAACTAGATGAAGGCCACGCTAATTTGCCGGGCACAGACGAGTGCTACACCGTGACGGTGGATGCCAGCGAAACGCAGCTGATTGCCGACATCGAACAGCTCAAAGCCGATATTGAAAAAGAACGCCGGGCCAAGACGCACAAAAAGCTGCTGGACGGGTTGCAACTCAAGGCTTGCATTTTGGGCAACCACTTGTACCAGCCGCTGCTGTCAGTTAAGAGTGGCGGCGGTGTGAGCGTGAGCCCGGTGGCGCTGAACGAAAGCGAAACCGGTTTTGTGAGCGCCTTCATGGCTTGGTTGGATCGCCACGAAACGCAACTGTCAGAGCAGAAAACCTCGATCTACCTGTTGCGCAACAAGTCACGCGGCAGCGGCATCGGTTTTTTTGAGGCGGGTAATTTTTACCCCGACTTCATTGTGTGGGCCGTAACGGGCAAGCAGCAAAACGTGGTGTTTGTGGAGCCGCACGGCATTTCGCACGAAGGCACAGGCCACGCCAAGGTGCAGTTTCACAAGACCATCAAGGACATTGAAGGCCGCTTGAAAGACCCGCATTTGCGCCTTGAAAGCGCCATCGTCACGCCGACTGATTTCGCGGCAGTGCAAGACCGCAGATGGACCCGCAAAGACTGGGCTGACAACCATGTGTTTTTCATGAAAGACCTGGATGCACTGGGTAACCCTGTGTTTATTGAATCGGTGATGGGCTTGATTCGGTGAGCACTTTGATTTGAGATTGTTGACCTTAGGAAAGGATTGAGGATGCCCGACGAAATTGACATGACTGAATTGAGAGCACTGGCCGATCAGCTGGTCTTGATCCGCGCTCAAATACTCGCCGAAGGCGGCTTTTTGCACGACCGCGAGCTGCACCAATGCCCAACCTGCGGCCTGATGGAAGACGTGCTGTGTAGCGGCAAGCTGGTGACCTACTGGCATCAGACCACTGAGCCCGTGGATACGGGCTTTCGTTTTAAAGAGGTCGGTGCCGATCAACTGGCTTGCCCTTGCTGCGGGTGTGTGTCTTTTGCTGATACTGATTGAGGCACCCGCCTTGCGCCTTGCTTGGCACTGTTGACGATTGTCGCGACAGCGTCGAGACAATCAGAGAGAGGTAAAAAGTTTTGTCGAAAACGCCATTAAATTCCAAAGCTAAGACCTTGACCATGCCCGGCGGTCGGGTGGTCGTTTTGCCCACCATCGCAGAAGACGCGCAAATCAATGCGGGCATTGCTGCAGATCCTGATGCCTATGAAATGAGCCCTTCAGAGTTCAAACAGTTGCGCCGGGGTCGTCCACTGGGCAGTGGTAAAAAAGTGCAAGTCACATTGCGGCTGGATGCCGATCTTTTGGAAAAATTCAAGTCCACCGGCTCTGGTTGGCAAACGCGAGTCAACGACGCACTGAGAAACTGGTCAAAGGAGCATGTATAGAAATGCGCCCATCTCTTGCGCGCCCAGGCCAGGGCAATTGCGGCGTGCGGGCGAAAGTCGCAAAACCTACTGTTGCGTTCGCAAACCAAGGGCAAGATTGAAATTTTCAGCCTTGATGCTTTGGTCAACATGGCCACCAGCGCGGGAATGCGCGTGGGCCTGAGCATCCGGCCGAAGACTTCTGTCAAGGCTCAAGCTGCAGCCCCCGCAAAGGGTGCGCTGGTCACCAAGCAAAGGCTTCGCGCAGCTGGGTGACCCCACGTAAACGAACCACAAGCCGCCCAGCTCTCAAAGCGTCGCCATCCAGCAAGCCGTAGCCACCAACACCCCCGCCATAGCCCGGTTAAACCAGCGCAGGCGCTGCGCCGTAGCCAGGCCGCCAACGACCGGGCCGCTGAGCCAGTCCCGCAGCAGCGCGCCCATGGCCGCATACAGCAAGTTGCTGAAAAAGCCGAAGGCCAGCATCAGCGGCAGGGTGACGGCAAAGCGTTGCACCGCGTCGTCGCGCCCGGCCAGCCAACCGGCCACCACGGTGAGCGCCAGCATCCAGGCCTTGATGTTCAAAAACTGCAGCGCCACGCCTTGGGTAAAGGTGACCTGCAGGCGCGCCAGGTCGGCTTGCGCCAGCGTGCGGCTGCCCCAAAGCTTGGCCGCCAGCCACAGCAAATAGGCCACGCCCAGCGCCTGGATGGCCAGACGCAAGCCCGGCACGGCCACCACCACCGCGCCCAGGCCCGCAGCGCACAGCGTGAACAACAAGCCCCAGCCCACCGGCACCGCGCATACAAAGCGCAGCGCGTGCTTGAGCCCCAGATTGGCACCCAGGGCGGTGGACAAGGCGGTATTGGGGCCGGGGGAAAAGCTGGCGGCGGTGGACAGCAAGAGCAAGGCGGTGAGTTCGGCAAGAGGCATGGGGATGGACTGTAGCGACCAAGCTGCAGCGGCCCGCCACAAGGCCATACAGAACCTTAGGCCGTCAAATAATGCACTTCTCCATTACCATGCGCACTTTTGCATGAACGAGGCATTCCTATGACCCAGTTAACCGTCACCGCCCGGGGCCAAGTCACCTTTCGCAAAGAGGTGTTGCAGCACCTGGGCATCAATCCTGGCGACAAGATGGAGCTGGACTTGCTGCCCGGCGGCAAGGGGGTTCTGTATGCCGCAAAACCGGTCGGCACCATGGCGGGTTTCGTCGGCCTGCTGGCGGGTAAGACTGCGAAAGTGGCCACTCTGGAAGAGATGGACCAGGCCATCGCCCAAGCCTGGAGCGACGCGCCATGAAGATCACCGCCGACACCAATGTGCTGGTGCGCGACGACCCGCAACAGGCGCAG
>Ga0209084_1004279_pt1 | contig 10080 bp, 11 predicted proteins | sample C_130820_MF_Meta_FD_187309 | JGI IMG/M metagenome (GOLD analysis project Ga0209084, IMG submission 187309) | Freshwater microbial communities from Lake Croche, Canada to study carbon cycling - C_130820_MF_MetaG (SPAdes) (version 2) | ecosystem: Environmental > Aquatic > Freshwater > Lake... | reverse complement strand
ATGCGCGCCAACTTCTTTGCCCTGTACCCGCTCAGCCGCATGCCCGATGTGCCTGCTACCTACATGGGCGCCTTTAAAGCGCCCGCCCAGGCCGGTTTTGATAACGCCCTGGTGCGCCGCTTCCCGAATGTGACGTCGGTGGACATGAGCGCCACCATCAACCAGGTACAGCGCATCTTGGACCAGGTGATTGGTGCGGTGGAGTTTTTGTTTGGCTTTACCTTGGCGGCGGGGCTGGTGGTTTTGTTTGCCGCCGTGAGCGCCACGCGCGAGGAGCGTGCTCGCGAATTTGCCATCATGCGCGCCGTGGGTGCGCAAAACCGCTTGCTGCGCCAGGTGCAGGCCTTGGAGCTGGCGGGCGTCGGTTTGCTCGCGGGCTTGCTCGCCTCCCTGGTGGCCAGTGCGCTGGGCTGGGCGCTGGCGCGCTATGTGTTTGAGTTTGCCTGGACGCTGTCGCTGTGGGTGCCGCTGGGCGGCGCCTTGGCCGGGGCTATTTTGGCTTTGCTGGCCGGTTGGTGGGGCCTGCGCGACGTACTGCGCCGCCCGGTGGTGCAAACCCTGCGCCAGGCCAGCGCCTAAGCCCATTGCAGGTATGCAATCGATTAGCGACAGCCTGCTGCTGGCCTGGCATTTGCTGCTAACCCTGGAGCCCGGGTTTTTGTCGATTGTGGGCCGCTCGCTGGCGGTCAGTGCCTGCGCCTGCGCCTTGGCCTGTTGCCTGGGCCTGGTGCTAGGCGCCTGGCTGGGCGTGGCGCGCTTTACTGGCCGTGCCTTGGTGCTCACATTCCTCAATACCGCGTTGGCCGTGCCCTCGGTGGTGGTGGGCCTGGTGGTGTATTTGCTGCTGTCGCGCTCGGGTCCGTTGGGATTTTTGGGCTGGCTGTTCAGCTTCAAGGCCATGGTGCTGGCGCAGGCGATATTGGTGCTGCCGCTGGTCACAGCGCTGACGCGCCAACTGGTACACGACGCCGACCAGACGCATGGTGAGCAACTTCAATCCTTAGGCGCTGGCCCAACTTTGCGCAGCCTGCTTTTGGCCTGGGACGAACGCCACGCCTTGCTGGTGGTGGTGCTGACTGCATTTGGCCGTGCCATCTCGGAAGTGGGCGCGGTGATGGTGGTGGGCGGCAATATGGAAGGCTTTACCCGCGTGATGACCACCGCGATCGCCTTGGAGACCTCCAAGGGCGATCTGCCGCTGGCCCTGGCGCTGGGCTGCGCTTTGCTGGCCGTGGTGTTGGTGTTGAACGCGCTGGTGGCGCTCTTGCAGCGTTTGGGATACGGCACGGCATTGCGCCCGGGAGCGCTGGCATGAGCGGGCCGGCGGGCACACTGGTGTCTTTGCACCAAGCGGGCGTGCAGTTTGGCGCCGATGGGCGCAGCCGGGCGGGCCGCTCTGGCAAGGGCGACTGGGCTTTGCGCAGCGTAACGCTGGCCATTGCCGCAGGCGAGCGCGTCGCGCTGGTTGGCGCCAATGGTGCGGGCAAAAGCACGCTGCTGCGCTTGCTGCATGGTTTGCTCGCGCCCACCGAGGGCAGTGTGCAGTGCCAGGCAGGGCTGGGCCAGGCCATGTTGTTTCAAAGGCCGCACATGCTGCGCATGCGGGTGGACGGCCAGGTGGCCCTGGGCTTGTGGCTGCGTGGCACGCCCTGGCGCGCGGCGCGCGCGCGGGCGCACCAGGTGCTGGCGCAGTTTGGGCTCTCTGAGCTGGCCGCGCGCAAAGCCCATACGCTCTCGGGCGGGCAGCAGCAGCGCGTGGCCATGGCGCAGGCTTGGGCCCTGGCGCCGCAGATGCTGCTTTTGGATGAGCCCACCGCCAGCCTGGACCCGCACGCCAAAGCCGAGGTCGAAAGCCTGTTGCAAGCCTTTGCGCAAGCGCATCCCCAGGCCAGCCTGGTTTTTGCGAGCCATAACTTGGGCCAGGTCAAGCGCCTGGCCAGCCGGGTGCTCTATCTTGAGCGCGGGCGCTTGCTGGCCGATTTGCCGGTGGCGCAGTTTTTTGATGGGCCCACGCTGCTGGCCCAGTGCCCCAGCGCCCATATGTTCCTTAAGGGAGAACTTGCATGAAAAAGATGGTGTCCCGCAGCCTCGCCGCCGCGCTGCTCCTTTTGGCCCTGGGCACCGCCCACGCCCAAAGCAGCCTGGTGATGGCGTCCACCACCTCCACCGAACAGTCCGGGCTGTTTGGACACCTGCTGCCTGTCTTCACCAAGGCCACGGGCGTGGAGGTCAAGGTGGTGGCGCTGGGCACCGGGCAGGCCATCGACATGGGGCGCCGGGGCGACGCCGATGTGCTCTTCGTGCATGACCAGCCAGCGGAAGAAAAATTTGTGGCCGAGGGCTTTGCACTCAAGCGTTTTCCGGTGATGTACAACGACTTTGTGCTGATCGGGCCCGCCGCCGACCCGGCGCGCGTCAAGGGCGCAGACATCGTGCAGTCACTGGCCAAAGTGGCAGCGGCCAACGCCGCCTTTGTCTCGCGTGGCGACAAGAGCGGCACGCACGCCGCCGAATTGCGTTTTTGGAAGCTTGGCGCCACGCCCGAGGCCAAAGGCACGCAGTACCGCGAATGCGGTTGCGGCATGGGCCCGGCGCTCAATATCGCCTCTGCCACCGGCGCCTATGTGCTCAGCGACCGCGCCACCTGGCTGAGCTTTAAAAACAGGGCCGATCTGCAAATACTGGTGCAGGGCGATGCCCGCTTGTTCAACCAGTACGGCGTGCTGGCGGTGAACCCGGCACGCCACCCGCATGTCAAAGCCGCCGAGGCGCAAAGGTTTGTGGACTGGGTGCTCTCGCCTGCCGGTCAGGCCAGCATCGCCGCCTACCGCATCGAGGGGCAGCAGCTGTTCTTCCCGAACGCAGCCAAATAGTTTTTAGCGCACCTACGGCAGCGCCACGGCAGTTTTGGCCGGGCGCACCGGCTGGAGCAGCACCAGCACCGCGCCGGCGCCGCCTTTGTGCGGCGGGGCTTGCACAAAAGCGATCACCTCGGCTTTTTGCACCAGCCAGCGCTGCACTTTGTCCTTGAGCACCGGCGCTTTGCCCGGCGAGCCCAGGCCTTTGCCATGCACCACGCGCACGCAGCGCAAGCCCTGCTTGTGGGCGTCGCGGATAAATCGCGACAGCGTCTCGCGTGCCTCGTCGCTGCGCTGGCCATGCAAATCAATCTGGCGCTGGATGCTCCATTTACCTTGGCGCAGCTTTTGCACCACGTCTACGCCCACGCCGGGGCGGCGAAAGCTCAGCTGCGCGTCGGTATCGAGCAAACTGGTGATGTCCATCTCGTCGCTCAGCGACTCGGCCAGCGCGGCCTGCGCATCCAACTCGTGCTGCAGCACGGCAGCGGCGGGGGCTACTTGCTTCAAATCCACCCGGGCGGCCGCGGGCAGGGGCTGCACTTTGCCTACCGCGTTGGCAAACATATTGCGCTGCGCCTCCTGGCGCCGTGCGGCCAACAGCGCGGCCAGTTGCTCGGCCTTCTCGCGCTCGGCCTGGGCCGCCAGGTCGGCCTTGATTTGCAGGAGCGCTTCGAGCCCGGCCATCACACCAAGCCCTGTTCGGCCATGGACAGGGACTGCCCCTGTGCCACGATGATGTGGTCCAGCACCCGCACATCCACCAGCGCCAGCGCTGATTTCAGGGTCTGGGTGAGTGCCTCGTCGGCCCGCGAGGGCTGTACTGCGCCGCTGGGGTGGTTGTGCGCCAGCACCACGGCGCTGGCCTGGTGGTGCAGGGCGCGCTTGACCACCTCACGCGGGTAGACGCTGGCTTGGCTCAGGCTGCCCTGAAACATCTCGTCCATGGCAATCATGCGGTGTTGCACGTCCAGGAACAGGACGGCAAACACCTCGTGCGCCAGGGCGCCCAAGCGCAGTTGCACATAGTGGCGCACGGCCTGGGGCGAATCGAGCACGGTGCGCTCGCGCAGGCGCTGGGCCATGGCCCGGCGCGCCAACTCCAGCACGGCGATGATTTCGGCCCGCTTGGCGGGCCCCAGGCCCTTGACGCGCGCTAAATCCTGGGGGCTCGCGTGCAGCAGGCCTGCGATACCGTCAAAGCCGGTCGCGCCGGCAGCGCTCTTGCTGGGAATTTCCAGCAACTCCTGCGCCATTTGGAGCACGCTTTTGCCCTGGATGCCGGTGCGCAGCAAGATGGCCAGCAGTTCGGCATCCGAGAGGCTGGCCGCGCCACGTTGGAGCAGTTTTTCGCGCGGCTGTGCCTCAAGAGGCAGGTGTTTGATCGGCATGGCAAGACAGCGTGGGGGGCAAAACAGGGCTCAGAGCGGGGCGGTGGCGCCCGGGGGGAAGCTTCCTACAATAGCAGCCAGTTTATCCAGACTTGTATGACACCAGACATCCCCCGCATTCAGGCGCATTCCTTTTTAACGCTGCATTACCGGCTGGCCGGACCGGCTGGGGATGTGATCAACACGTTTGGCGGCAAGCCCGCCACCCTGAGCCTGGGCAGTGGCGAGTTGGCGCCCGATGTGGAAAGTGTGCTCATTGGCATGGCCGAAGGCGAGCATCGCACTTTTGAGCTGCCCGCGGGCGCCGCCTTTGGGCAGCGCAACCCGGATATGCAGCAGTGGGTGGCCGCCAGTTTGCTGCGCGACATGGGCGACCCGCAAGAGCGCTATGCGCCCGGCGACGTGGTGCAGTTCCCCACGCCCGACGGGCAAAACAGTTTTGCCGGATCGGTGCTGGCGGTCAATGCGGACACCACGGGCCCGGACGGCAAGCCGGGCGGGGCCGTATTGTTTGATTTCAACCATCCGCTGGCGGGCCAACCGGTCAGCTTTGAAGTAGAGGTGATTGCGGTCCTATGAACCTAAAGACAACCCCCTTGAAATCGGTGCTGGCTGGCGCTGATATTTTGCTCGCGGAGCCGCGCGGTTTTTGTGCTGGCGTGGACCGCGCCATCGAGATCGTCGAGCGCGCTCTGTCCAAGTTCGGTGCGCCCATTTATGTCCGCCACGAGATCGTGCACAACACCTTTGTAGTCAATGACCTCAAGTCCAAAGGCGCTATCTTTATTGAAGACTTGGATGATGTACCGCCGGGCGCCACGTTGGTGTTTTCCGCCCACGGCGTCAGCAAAGCCACACAAAACGAGGCGCAGCAACGCGGCTTTCATGTGTTTGATGCCACCTGCCCGCTGGTAACCAAGGTGCATGTGGAGGTGGCCAAGCTGCACAAAGAGGGCTACGAGTTCATCATGATTGGCCACAAAGGACACCCGGAGGTGGAGGGCACCATGGGCCAGCTCGATAGCGGCATCCACCTGGTTGAAGACGTGGCCGACGTCGCCCGCGTGCAGCCCGGCCAAACGGCAAAACTGGCTTTGGTGACCCAAACCACCTTAAGCATGGACGATGCGGCTGATATTGCCACCGCCGTGCGCGCGCGCTTTCCGGAGATTCGCGCGCCCAAACAACAAGATATTTGCTACGCCACCCAAAACCGGCAAGACGCCATCAAGGTGATGAGCCCGCAGGTGGACATCGTGATCGTGGTGGGCAGCCCTACCAGCTCCAACAGCAACCGTTTGCGCGAGGTAGCACAAAAGCTGGGCACGGTTAGTTATATGGTGGATCACGCCAATGAGCTGGACCCGGCTTGGTTTGTGGGCCGCCAGCGCATTGGGCTCACTGCTGGCGCCTCGGCGCCCGAGTTGTTGGTGCAGGCAGTGATCTCGCGCCTGCGCTCGCTGGGCGCGGTGTCGGTGCGGCGCATGGACGGGCTGCTAGAGACCGTCAAATTCCCATTGCCCAAGGGCCTGAAGATCGACACACCCGACGCACCCTACGTCCCAGAACAGGCCAACTAAAGGTTGGCTGCACAGCCTTTGCTATTTCACACCTCACCACACCATGCTTGACATTAATCTCCTTCGCAAAGACCTGCCTTCGGTTTTGGCCCGCTTAGAAACCCGCAAAAGCCCGCAGGCGTTTTTGCCGGTAGAGGCCTTTACTGCGCTGGAAGCCGAACGTAAAACCATACAAACCCGTACCGAAGAGCTGCAAGCCAGCCGCAATGCGCTGAGCAAGCAAATCGGCCAGCTCAAAGCCAAGGGCGCTGCCGGCCAGGCCGAAGTGGACGCGGTGATGGCGCAGACCGCCGATATCAAATCCGAGCTGGAAGCGTCTGCCGCCCGCCTGGAAGGCATCCAGGCCGACATGCAGGCCATGCTGCTCAATGTGCCTAATTTGCCCCACGCAAGCGTGCCCGTAGGCAAAGACGAACACGCCAACGTGGTCGTGCGCAGCTGGGGCACGCCCAAGGCTATGGACTTCACCATCAAAGACCATGTGGACGTGGGCGAACCCCTGGGCCTGGACTTTGACATGGGCGTCAAGCTCAGCGGCGCGCGCTTTACCGTGATGAAGGGCCCGATGGCCCGCTTGCACCGCGCTATCGCCCAATTTATGTTGGACGTGCAAACCCAGGAGCACGGCTACACCGAGTGCTACACGCCCTACATCGTCAACGCCGAAACCCTGCGCGGCACCGGCCAGCTGCCCAAGTTTGAAGAAGATTTGTTCGCCGCCAAAAAAGGCGGGCAAGACGCACAAACTGCAGACGCAGCGGCGCTTTACCTGATACCCACCAGCGAGGTGACGCTGACCAATTTTGTGCGCGACACCGTGCTTGCCGAAAACCAGCTGCCGATGAAGCTGACGGCGCACACGGCCTGCTTTCGCTCGGAGGCCGGATCGTATGGCCGAGACACACGCGGCCTGATCCGCCAGCACCAGTTTGACAAAGTGGAAATGGTGCAAATCGTGCACCCGGACCACAGCTACGAAGCGCTGGAAGAGATGACCGGCCACGCCGAAGCGATTTTGCAAAAACTGGGGCTGCCCTACCGCGTGATGAGCTTGTGCTCAGGCGACATGGGCTTTGGCGCGGCCAAGACCTATGACCTGGAAGTGTGGCTGCCCGCGCAAAACACCTACCGCGAGATCAGCAGCTGCTCGAACTGCGAAGGTTTTCAGTCGCGCCGCCTGCAAGCGCGCTTTAAAACCGCCCAAGGCAAGAACGAGCTGGTCCATACCCTGAACGGCTCGGGCCTGGCCGTGGGCCGCACCCTGGTGGCGGTGCTGGAGAACTACCAAAACGCCGACGGCTCGGTGACCGTGCCCGACGTACTGCGGCCGTACATGGGCGGCTTGACCTCTCTGCAGCCCTGATAGAATCGCGCACCGCTACGACAGCGACCCCGGAGAGATGGCAGAGTGGTCGAATGTACCTGACTCGAAATCAGGCGTACCGCAAGGTACCGTGGGTTCGAATCCCACTCTCTCCGCCATTTTGTCAATACGGGAAAGATAGTTTCAATGCTTTCCCCGCACCATGTCAGTCGCTACCCCAAGTAGGTGCGCATTTGCTTTCTGAATTCGCCGTTGGATTGGTGTGAATATCGGTCTGTATAGGGCATTTGAAAAAGACGTGGCCAAATACCTCCCCAACCAAGCTCATCTACCCCCAGCGGCACCGGGCTCTGCCCAACGCGTACTCCTGCTGGGCGCCACAGGCACCATCGGCCGCGCCACGGCGCAGGCTTTGCGGGCTGCGGGCCACGAGGTGGTTTGCCTGCTGCGCCCCCGCCAAGGTGCGCGCAGCCTGTCCGGTGACCCGTCACTGGCGGCGTCTTTGCACGGCGCGCAGATTCATTGGGGCGATCCGACGGACCCGGCCTCGCTGCGAAGGGATGGTTTTACCGGCACACCCTTTGACGCCGTGGTTTCCTGCATGGCCTCGCGTACCGGCGCTCCAAAAGATGCCTGGCGTGTGGATTACCAAGCCCATGAGTACGCACTAGCCGCGGCCAAAGAGGCGGGAGTTCGGCATTTTGTGTTGCTCTCGGCAATCTGTGTGCAAAAGCCTAAGCTGGCTTTTCAACAGGCCAAGCTGGCATTTGAAAAGAGCTTGATGGCCTCTGGGCTGACGTACTCCATCGTGCGCCCAACGGCATTTTTCAAATCATTGTCCGGGCAGCTTGAGCGCGTTAAAAAAGGCAAACCATTTTTGATATTCGGCGATGGAAAGCTCACGGCCTGCAAGCCCCTGAGCGATGAGGATCTGGGCCAATTTATTGCCGCGTGTTTAGATAATCCGGATTGCCACAACCGCATATTGCCTATCGGCGGCCCCGGCCCGGCGATTACGCCGCGCGAGCAAGGTGAGTTTTTGTTTCGGCTGCTAGGCCAACCCCCTCGTTTTAAAAGCGTACCGCTTGGCTTACTCGACGGCATTATTGCGGCGCTCAGTGTGGCGGGAAAAATTTTCCCTGCTGCGGCAGATAAGGCTGAGTTGGCGCGCATTGGCCGCTACTACGCCACTGAATCCATGCTGGTGTGGGATGGCGACAAGGGGCGCTACGACGCCGACGCTACGCCTTCTTACGGCACCCAGACGTTATTTGACGCCTATACCCAATGGGCCCAGGGCGCCAGCGCCCCCGAGCGTGGCGACCACGCGGTTTTTTGAGCCATAGGCCCTTGCCTACAATGCCCCTGCCAGTTTTGGTTTGAATGAGTTTTCTCTTGGAATGAGAATATATGTACACACCCGCGCATTTCTCAGTGCAGGATCCTGCCAGTTTGCACCGCGTTATTTGCGAGCACCCTTTGGGTATCTTGGTGACCCCGACAGGGCAGGGCATGGACGCCAACCATATTCCTTTTGAGTTTGATCCATCAGTAGGCCCATGCGGCCTGCTCAAAGCCCACGTGGCCCGCGCCAACCCGCTGTGGCAAGAATGCCGCGACGGCGCGCAGGTGATGGTCGTTTTCCGTGGCAAGGAAGCCTATATTTCGCCCAACTGGTACCCCAGCAAGCACGAGGCGCACCGCCAGGTGCCCACCTGGAATTACGAGGTGGTGCATGCGCACGGCTGGCTCACTGTCCATGATGACGAGAAATATGTGCGCGGCATCGTTGGGCGGCTGACCCGCACCCACGAGGCGCCCGAGCCCAAGCCCTGGAAAATGTCGGACTCGTCGCCCGAATACATCGACGGCATGCTCAAAGCCATCGTCGGCATCGAAATTCGCTTAGACCGTCTGGAAGGCAAAGCCAAACTGGGCCAAAACCGCGAGCCGCGCGACCGCTTAGGCGCCGCCGATACGCTGGCCGTGCGCGGTCACGATGGCCTCTCCGAAGCGATGCGCAAAGCAGGCCCCAGCGTTTAAAGGCAGAGTCCAGTCGGGCGCATCAAAGCGCCTAGACCTCAGAGAACAAAATCATGAAAAAAAACAAGAGAACAATCACAACAAACCAAGCGGCCAATATTTTCAACACAGTCTTTAGCATGGTGTTACCCCATTTGGTCAAAGAGCGGGCCCTATGAGTATTTCAAATAACCCATTTTCCACACTTTTCCAGGACCTGCCTTTGCCCTGCGGCTTGGTGCTGCCCAATCGGCTGGCCAAAGCGGCCATGGAAGAGAGCCTGGCCGAGCCCGGCCAGTTGCCGGGCGCTCGCATAGAGGGCCTGTACCGGCGCTGGGCGCAAGGCGGTGCTGGCTTGCTTTTGACCGGTAACGTTATGGTCGACAGCCGCGCCATGACCGGCCCGGCTACGATCGCGCTGGAGCAGGACACGCCCTTGGACGGCTTTCGCGCCTGGAGCGCGGCGGCCAAGTCGGCCGGTGGCAAGGTGGTGATTCAAATCAGCCACCCCGGCCGCCAGGTCTTTGCCGCTATGGGCGGACTGGTGTGGGCGCCCTCCGAGGTGGCGCTGGACTTGGGCAAGCATTCCAACATGTTCCGCCCGCCCCAGGCCATGACGCAAGAGAACATTGACGAGCTGATCGCCCGCTTTGCCACCACGGCGCGGCGCGCCCAGGAGGCGGGCTTTGACGGCGTGCAAATCCACGCCGCGCACGGGTACCTGATTTCGCAGTTTCTCTCGCCCCACACCAACCAGCGCAGAGACGGCTGGGGTGGCGACATTGCCGGACGCGCGCGACTGCTCATCGCCGTGGTGCGCGCCGTGCGCCAGGTGGTGCAGCCGGGCTTTGCGGTGGCTGTCAAACTCAACTCGGCGGACTTCCAGCGCGGCGGCTTTAGCGACA
>Ga0209084_1004276_pt1 | contig 10082 bp, 12 predicted proteins | sample C_130820_MF_Meta_FD_187309 | JGI IMG/M metagenome (GOLD analysis project Ga0209084, IMG submission 187309) | Freshwater microbial communities from Lake Croche, Canada to study carbon cycling - C_130820_MF_MetaG (SPAdes) (version 2) | ecosystem: Environmental > Aquatic > Freshwater > Lake... | reverse complement strand
TATTTTGAAAAGATTTTATCATTAATTATAATGACAAAACATATTTTTAATATTATTTTTTTCATAATTATTACTTATTTATTTTTTACAAGTAATACACAAATGCCAACCCAAATTTTTTTCTAAACAAAAATACAATTCATTCGGCATATATTCAAAATAATCTTTTTTTTCATAAATATAATTCTTGTATTGTTCAATTTTATATGGAAAGATATGTCTTTGTTCTATTTTTACACCATTAAAATCTTTCAAAATTTCATAAACTTCTTCATGTGTATAAACATTTGCAATGGGAACACCACTTTGTGCTTCATACTGATCTAAACCTTCAGTAATCTCAAAATATTTCCATGAATTTTTTGCATACAACATAAGTTTAAATTCACCTCCTTTTTTCAACATTTTATAAATGTTACTAATTGATTTTTTAATATCTGGAGTATGATGCAATACACCAAAACTATATATCAAATCAAATTCTGTATCATTAATATTATCAATTTCTTCTACATTTGCTTGAAATATATTTCCCTCTAATTGAAAAACATTCAATCTTTTCTTTGCTATTTCTACTGATTTATCTGAAATATCAATGCCTGTATAAATAGCCCCATTTTCTATAAAACTTTGTGCTGCTGTTCCTATACCACAACCTACTTCTAGAACAGTTTTATTTTTGTATTTTTCAAATTTTGCAAATGAAAGTATATGAGGTTCCACAAAATATTTACGTTGGGTTACTTCTTGAAAATATTCTCTTGTTCCAACTTCTTTTGCAGAATGTTTAATATTACAAGGTCGGTCATTCCAATAATTATACACAGCCTCTAGTGTTTTATTTTGTTCCATTGTACTCTTCATTGTCATCTCTTTAATATAATTTAAAATAATATAAACACATTTTTGTATTATTAATAAACATGTTTCTATTCAAAAAATCATTGCTTTATTTAAGAAAAAATACACTTCTTAACAAAAAAGTTATTTTACCAAGACATAATTTCATTAATTCTTTACACGTAACAAGTATAGATCATTCATTCAGATACAGATATCATACTACCGCGAAACCAAAAAAAACAGAAATAATTATATCTTTTGAGAAAAAACCGCGGCTTTTAGAAGGCGGTGAAGACGATAGTGAATGTGCAATTTGTTTGAGGTCGCCTGTTTTGATCCCAACTATCACTAATTGTTCTCACTGTTTTTGTTTTCATTGCATACGCTTTCATCTTAACAAAACAAGTTGTTGCCCTTTATGCCTTACTGATGTCCAAGAATTGTATGTTTTAGAAGAATAAAGAATGTTCCAGGAAACTTTCTTTTCTTTAAGGAACATTCCGCGGAATATTCTTTCCTGAAAACTTCGTGATTTCATATTTATTAAATTCATAATTTATTGAATCTGTTTACGTAACAAAACTTCGCCATTATGAGTGCACGTCTAACCTACATGTTGAACCAACGATCCCCGTTGAGTGAAAAACAACAACGTACTAGAGCCGCCAAAGATGCTATGATGGAAAAAATGCGTCGTGAAATGCCTTTGATTCCTTTGTTGCAAAAAAAACCGACACCTCATATGCGTCAGCGTTATGCACGTGAAAAATTACATATACAAGAGGAAAAATTTCATGCAACCAAAAGAATTGGTCTAGAAGACGAAAATGGATGGACACTATTACCTGTGAATGCCGAAAAGGAGGATGAATACATTGCAATGTTCATTGGGAACTACATCAACCTTTTGCGCTTTTACATAAAGTATCCTAGGTTGTTGAATACCAATACAGAATGGTTGGACATTTGTCATCATTTGGATCGTTGGTACCAAGTTCGCGAAACTACATCTATTGCCGCCGATGAAAAACGATACGAGGAAATGATGTTTTGCTATGACGTGGCAAAAAAAGACGCTCAATATTGTGTGATGTACTACAAATGGTTATTGGCTTTGACTCTTTCTCGCACTCCTTTGCTTCTTGATGTAAAACGTATGATTATTTCGTTCTTGGTATAATTTTTTTGCTTTTTTGTAAAATAATAATTGATCTATTATAATTAGAGATATATCTGTCTTTGTAAGATATATATCTGTCTTTGTAAGATACATGTCTTATTTTTTCAGGCATGTTTATCAAGTTTCCATATTTTCACAATGGTTTCAAAGAACATTCCAAGAACATTCTTTGAATCACGAATTGATGATTTTTGATTTTTAAAATCATAATTTTTACAAGTAACAAACCTGCTTCTCTCTATTTTTTGATTGAAATGTCTTTTGCATCTATTTCTCCACGCGTTTTGAAAAAATTCCTTGATAACAAGACAAAGGTATCACACTTTCAAAATGAACCACAAGACGCAACTGTTTGTGTTCTTTTCACTTATTATCGTATTCACGATTTTTTAACGGTAATCAATGATCACGTTGGTTTGGAATTGGTTCTCAACGGTTTGATTATTGTTACCGATAAAAAATGCAAGGCAGTACGTACTATTCCTTTACATTGGGAAAACTATACACCCCCTGTCAATACACACACACATAATGAAGGTTGGCATTACAACGAGGAATGGCTCTTTCATAACGCTCTAGCAGAACACTGCATTTTTCGTTATTTTAAACCTATGGAAGAGGTGTTTCATATTTTTGCCAATCACCCTACTGTCTTGCTGTCTGACGATTTTTTTAGAAATAAAATCTATGCGTCAATCATCCGTTTTTTTGAATACATTGATGCAACGGATAAACATTGTCCTTTGTTCCTTGTACCTTGTTATACCTATTATAAAAAGGTGCGTGTCTATTTTCGTAAACACCATCACTTTCTACATCTCTGCCTTTTGAGAAAGAGTCTTCCTGTTGAATTAAACAATGTTATTATGTCTTATCTATAATTTGTTTGTATTGTTTTACTACTTATTTTATGCTATCTTGTAATATAACCAACGAACCTTATTACAGAAAGAAGCCATTTTTTTATAGTATAAAGAACATTCTCCAAGGAAGAAAAGAAGATTCCTCCTGAGAAAAGAAGATTCTTCTTGAGAAACGTTCTTTTGTTCCTTGAATAATAAATCATCATTATTATTATTATTATTATTATTATTATTATTATTATTATGAATATGAATGATAAGAAATTATTGACGTTGGGGGTGATGAATTTCTTTTTTAAGAAAGAAGAGTGTAGAAGTTTGAGTAACTTTTGGGAATGTGTTGTTGTTATTGAAGATGATGGTAAAATAAGGGAGTATGATAGTGGTGAAAGTTGCTTTCATGGGGAAAAGTTTATTAGAATAGGTAAATATTGTGAAGATGAAAATAGAAAAAGGGTTTTAATGGATTATGGAAGTAGATTTTTGAAAGGTGTATGTGAAAAAAATGGTTCTGTAGTAAAGAAAATGGGTAGAAATTTGATTTTGGATAAAAATGAATTGAATTTATGGAGTGAATTGAGTGTAAATGTTCAAAAGGAAATTTGTAAATATAAATATGAGAATTATGAAGAGGTAAGGAATGATTTAATAAAGAGTAGGGGTAGGGTATTGATTCATCCTGCTATGAGGTGTAATGAAGAAAAGGTAAAAAGTAGATTGTGGGAAGGAAAGGGTATTGTGGTGGATGGAAAGATAGAAGTAATTGGTAGAAATATGTTGGGTAATTTGTGGATGGAATTGAGAGATGAAATGTAGGTTGTATAGTTTATAGATGTATAGTTTATAGATGTATAGTTTATAGATGTATAGTATGTTTTTGTAACCTAATAAAACCTTGTTCCTAAATGAATGAAAGGATACAATTGTGACTTATCTGTAATCTATGTATTATGTATTAACTATTTTGTATTGCATTGTAACTAACCAAATTTTTTCGTATACCGAACCTTTTTTTAAACTATCAAAAGAACATTATGCGGAACATTCCTCTGAATATTCCTAGAACATTCTGTGAAAAATCCCAGGAATCACCCAAAATAATCATTTTACTATTATTAAAATCATAATTTATTGAAATACTTTCATTCTGTCAAAATGTCTCAAAATCTTTTTTTTCATTGCTACGAATGTTCTAAACCCATTGGGAACAAAGAGTTCATTCAATTGAATTGCTGTGGAAAAAAATACATTTGTAACTCATGTGAACCACTCTTTCGCGATAATTACGGCCGTCCCTTACTAGGTCACAATGACCTTTTTATCTGTTGTCCAGAATGTTCTTCATTTGAGCCCGTTCCTTACCTATTGGCTATGCAATTGATTTCCAGGAATTATGTTCCTAGAAATTTCCAAGAAATTACATGCGATATGACGTCAGAAGAAAAAGATTCGGTTCAACCTTTTATTCAAGAATTGGAAAAACGTCAGGAACGTCTTCAACGACTCATCCGTGAAGAGCAGGATGCCATTCAAGCAATGGTTGAAGAAATAGAAGATTCTGTTCAACATGAGAGACGTCTCAACCAGCGTTAACCGTTACTTTTTATATAGAAACTAGTTTTCACACATGTTTTACTTTTAATCTTTAACTAACCCAACCTTGTCTTTGCATTCTTTTAAAATTATTCTTTGAAATCTAGGAAAGAACCTTCTAAAAAATTTCTTGAAATTCAAAGAATATTCTTTATTACCATAATTAAAATCATAATAAAAATCATAATTTATTGAACTATCGTAACAAAACTCTTTCAAAATGTCGCAACAACCATTGTTAGATTGTCCCGTTTGTTTGGAAACCAAAGAAAAAAAAGACTTTTTTCCATTAAAGTGTTGTGGAAACTCTCTTTGCAAATCATGCGAATCTGATATGCGTGAAAAAAATTGTCACTTGTTACCTAATAGCAATTATCGTTTTATCTGTTGTCCCCTATGTCGTGAGATGGAATCGGTTTCTTTTCAAGTGGCTCAATCCATTTCCACGAATTTTAGAAGAAATTTCCAGGAATTTTATATCAATATGGCTCCTGGTTTTCACTTGACTCCCGAACAACAAAAACGGCGTAACGTAGAAGAGATTCATCGGTTTGTTGAGATGCAACAACGCCGTGAAATATTGGAAACAGACGACCGCGAACAAAGAATACAACAGGAAAGGTATCGGCTTCAACAACTTCAACTTTTTCAGGAAGAACAGGCCCGTATTCAAGCTGGAATCCAAAGCCGACAACGTCAAGAACACGAGCTCCGAAACGGGGCAAACATTCTTGCTAACATGCGTTTACTAAATCCTAGAGACATATTACGAAGAAGACGTCACCAAATTCAAAGAAACTTGGTTGATCATGAACCCAACACTCCTACAGGAAATCCTCCTGGTTGGATTGAACTAGTACAACCTCCACTCCCCTCTACACAAGTTCCTACACCTCAAGTTCCTACACCACAAGTTCCTCCGCCTACAGCCAATCGCAGCATGAATGAAAATGCGATACGTCAACCACATATCGTTTCTCCAAGGGATGAACTATGTTTTCATGAAAACTGCCATCATATTCATATCACTGTATTCCGTTCAACAATCATCCCAATAGTATTTCTACTATTTATAACCTGGGCTATATGTACCGCACTCAAGGCAACATAATCAATGTTGTTTGCTCTCGTAATTGTCCATGTAGTCAATATATACCTTAGAAGACCTACTTTTGCATATTTTTCGCTTGTTAATTAACTATTTTATCTTTATAAACCATCAACTATTTTATTTCATACTTTCAACGTTTTTTCATTTTTACCTAGTAAAACCTAAAAAATAATATATTTCCTATTCATCAGTTACCAAAATATTCCTTATGGAACATTCCGCAGAATATTCCGCGAACTTACAAAGAATGTTCTTTCCACGCATTTTTTATAAACTTGCAAAACCCACATTCATAATTAGTAATAACAAAATCATAATTTATTACAACCAAACTATAACAAAACCATGTCCGCGTCTAAAACTTGCAACATTTGTGCCGAGGATTTCAACAAGAGAGACCGTAGTATTGTCGCTTGTGCCTTTTGTCATTTTGAAACTTGCAGAACGTGCGTAGAAACGTTTTTGCTGACGTGTCAAGATCCAAAATGCATGAACACTACATGCGGTAAAACCTGGACACGCAAATTCCTAACGGAAATGTTGACGTCTTCTTTTTTAAACAAAACCTACAAAGAGCACCGTGAAAAAACCTTTTTTGAAAAAGAGATGGCACTCATGCCCGCTACTCAACCAGTGGTGGAAGAGCAAATCCGTAAAGAAAAAATAGAGGCAGAGGTGCGTTTGATTGAACAACAGATCAAACAGCTTACCAGTGCTAGAAACCAGCTCACTCATTCTATTCACAACGGACATGTTGCCGTTGAAAGAAAGGAATTTGTACGTCGTTGTGGTGATTCCAACTGTCGCGGCTTCTTATCTACACAGTGGAAGTGCGGACTCTGTGAGAAGTGGACGTGCCGTGATTGCCACGTCGTTAAAGCTGGGGAAGACCATGCCTGTTTGAAAGACGATGTGGAAACCGCCAAGCTACTTGCGACAGACACCAAGGGGTGCCCTAAGTGTGCTACGTTGATTTTCAAAATCAGTGGCTGTGACCAGATGTGGTGCACACAGTGCCATACCGCGTTTAGTTGGAAAACGGGTCGTGTTGAGTCCACTATCCACAATCCTCACTATTATGAGTGGCTACGACGTTCTGGTGCAGCTGCGCGTAATGCAGGTGACCTAGTACAGTGTGGTCGTGAACTGACGCACCAGTTTTCCTCTCATATCCATACACTTGTGAAAACATTGCGTTTGGAAACCATTCTCTACTCCAGGTCTTCTGTTATTATTCGTAGCATTCTCCACATGCAAGAGGTTGAGTTGGCTAGATATCGCGTAAACAATGTAGTCAACAACGAAAAACTACGGGTTGATTATATGCGCAATCAGATTGATGAAGAGAAGTTCAAGGTACTTGTCCAACGCGAACATACCAAGTTTGAGAAAAAGAAGGAGATTTACGATGTCTTGACGCTACTCATTCAGTCCTCTACAGATATCATGTACCGGTTCGTGGATGAGCTAGAAACTCTCAACCGGCAAAAATCTATTTCTACCAGAACACCCTATGTTGCTCCATCTGATTCCAAATTGTGGTCCATCTTGGCGGAGATCAACCCTCTTGTTGAGTACGTAAACGAATGCTTGGATACAATTTCTAATACCTATAGTTCCGTTACGTTGGAGGTCAACATTCCTGTTGACTTTGCAAATTATCACTACAACAACGTTCTTACCTCGCGCAACAAAAAAGCAGGGAAAAAGGTAGCGACTCAACAAGCCGTAGCGACTGGACAAGCTGTAGCGACTGGACAAGCTGTAGCGACCAATCAAGTCATTGATTTGATGAACGATGATTAAAATTTTTACTATATTTACTATATTCAATGTATTCATTATTGCTTTTGATTTTTCATGTAACTAAATTATTCGTTATTTCAAAACATACCGAAAATGGCTGTTGTATTCTCTTATATTTTCCAACGTCGGTTCAAAGTCATAAATAAATGGATTGGAACCACAATCTAATAGCTCCAATGTATCTGGTAGATTGTTCAATGATGTTAAATCGTTGTTATAACAATCTAAATAACTTAGTGTAGGTGGTATATTGTCCAAGGAAGACAAATAATTATTGAAACAACACAATTCTTTTAATTGGGTTGGCAATTTTTCCAAACTGGTTAATTGATTAGAATGACAACCCAAATATGTTATTGTATTTGGTAATTTGTCCAATGACGTCAAATTGTTATTGTAACAAATAAGAATTCTTATGTTAGATGGTAAATTATCCAAGGAAGTCAATTGATTACTGTGACAATTCAAATAAGTCATTGTATTTGGTAATTTGTCTAATGACGTCAAATGATTGTTTTCACAATACAATGTTTTCAAATTTGTATACAAACAAATATCATCCGGAAGTTCAGTCAAACCTTGGTTGGATAAATTCAATACTTTTACTGTATAATCGGTCATTATTATTATTATGAATACAAGTGATAAAGTTTACATCATTTCATTTTTTTTAAAAATAATTAAAAATAATTAAAAATATGAATATAATATAACACTTGATAAATCAGAAATGGATACCTCTTTTGATACCTTGATAAATGGAAAATATTATTCTTTTCCAGATACATATGATGATTTAACTCCAAACAGAATGTATAAAACTACTTACAAAGGCAAAAATTATGTTAAAAACATTGCTCCAACAAATCAACAAGAAATAATACATATTCTTCCGCCTGGAAATAAAAATATATTCAAAGAAATGGAAGAAGCAGGACAAGTGGAAGATGACGTGGAAGACAAATTTGAGGATGATGACTATTTAGAAGTAGAAGATGAAAATAAAACCTACAACTTTAGTGAATATGATCCAAATACTGGAATATCTAATAATAATACTACTTTAGAAAACGATGAAAAAAAAGAATTATACGACATATTTAACGGCATAGAAAAAAATTTAGCAAAAGGGGGGAGAAAAGGAAGAAAAACGCATAGAAAAGGAAGAAAAACGCATAGAAAAGGAAGAAAAACGCGTAGAAAAGGAAGGAAAACGCGTAGAAAAGGAAGGAAAACGCGTAGAAAAGGAAGGAAAACGCGTAGAAAGAGAAGAAAAATCTCGCTTCTCAGGCATCAAAAATAAATATAATAGACAATATCATATTCAGACTTGTCGTATTTTATCTGCGACGTAAACGTAATTTTGTTGTAATTGCAAATTTGCCGTATCACTGTCGTAAATGAATTGTACGTCAACTTTTTGTCTATGTATTTCATTTTGGACAAATGATAATGGGGGCGTATTTTTTCAAAAAAAGCGGCAATTGTGTTTGTAAAAACTCCCTTTTTATAAGCATTTTTATTGAGTGTATAATGTTTTTCGTTTTTCATACAAATTCCATCCAAAAACGTATAAACATCCTCATTCATCACGGCTGATTTAAATATTTGAATAGACATGAATGAAATAAAGATAAATTGTAATTATATATTATCTTTATTTTTATTTTAGGTTTTAGGTTTTTAACATATTTTGTTTTCATTTATTTTCTAAATGGGTTAAGTATTCAATTTTTGAATCAAATTATTGGTAAACAAACCGAGCTCTATTTCATCCTCATGTACATTATAAAAAACCGTAATGTATTTACAAAGAAAGGGAATTACCTCGTATTTTTCTTTTTCTGTGAAAAGATTGGTTGTTTTGACAAAGAGGAAATAATTGTCTAAAATATCCATCACCGAATATCCCTTGTCGTACATTTTATACAACAATTGGATGGCGCGTTGCAAATTGTTTTCCTTCAAACATCGTGTGTATTCTTCAAAAGCCGTAAAACTTATATTGGTGCATACTTGGTTCGCCAATTCCAGAGTGATTTTTTCTTCCAACAATTTGAATTTCTCCATATAATTAATCAGTGTCTTGGCGGAATGATTGCATATTGTTAGTACAAATTCCGCTGCTTCTTCCGTAATGCTTATATTTTCGCTATGTTTGATCTTTTGCATGATTTTGTGTAAATTCTCCTTTTTCAAACAATTCAGTTTCATAATGATAAAACGTGATTGCAAACTTTCAATTACTTTTTGTACATTGCTACAGGAAGCAATAAAGTGTACGTTGTGACTATATTTGTCTATGTAATTGCGAAAGACTTGTTGACTCTGTTCATTGATAAAATCAATATCATCCAATACAATTATTTTCTTTTTGTTTTTGATACATGAACATGTCTGGCAAAAAGTTTTCACATCATTGCGATAATAATTGATTCCTTGTTCTTTCAAATTATTTATATAGAGGACATTTTCCTCTCTTTGTTTGGATGTCAATGTCAAGCCTTTATCTCCATAATATTCGCGTATGATTGCATTTAGAAGTGCGGTTTTACCGGAACCAGCGTCACCAATGAATAAAATATTCAAATTATCCATCGCTATTAATGTATTGAGTATTTCTAACAATTCTTCTTCCAACTCAAAATCCCGGAATACCTCGGGTTGAAATTTATAAATAAATAGT
>Ga0209084_1004274_pt1 | contig 10083 bp, 7 predicted proteins | sample C_130820_MF_Meta_FD_187309 | JGI IMG/M metagenome (GOLD analysis project Ga0209084, IMG submission 187309) | Freshwater microbial communities from Lake Croche, Canada to study carbon cycling - C_130820_MF_MetaG (SPAdes) (version 2) | ecosystem: Environmental > Aquatic > Freshwater > Lake | place... | reverse complement strand
AGGCACCGCGCTATGTGTCTACTACGTCACTGGCGCCAAGTTTGGAAACTTCCAAGTATTGGTTGACGGTAAGAAACTTGGAAAGCCGGTTTCAACTAAGGGTCCAGCCGGCGCTTCGAAGTCAATCTGTTACTCAGCCAAGATAACCGCTAAGTCCAAAATTTCAATCGTTGTTCCGGATTCCGGTAACGGAGTGCAAATTGATGGTTACGCAATCGCACCAGAAAAGCCACATGCGCCAAAGGCACGTTGGGGCTGGTTGTAATTCAGCTGTGTAGTAATTAGTTGATGTGGTGTGCGGTTCAGATCCATCTGAGGCGCACACCACGACTCAACAATTAATGTGTTGCTCCTTGAGGTACGGCTCCCTGCCTTCCGGGATATGCCTCTGCACTTAAGGTATGCCTCTGCAGTGGTAGAAGTACTGCCCAGAATTGGCCGCAATGCTGCGGAGAATGACGAGAGCCCTTGCATTTTCTGCCGATCTCTTAACATCACAATTTGGTTACATTTGGAATCTTCTTTCGCGCTTCGTGTTGCACTGAGTCTGCAGTTACTCCAAAGTTGTACGTAGCATGCGGGGCTAAGTACCCTGCGCCTACAAAGGAGTAGTAATTTATGAATGGAATGTTTAGCGTTTCATCACTAACCCCAGATCAATTTAACGCCGTCTACAACGTACTTTCGTTGGGTTTTGCAAGCATGCTTGCAACCACCGTGTACCTGTACATCAGTCAGGGACGCGTCCTTGAGCGCTACCGCCAGGCAGTTGTCATTTCCGGCACAGTTACTTTGATCGCCCTGTACCACTACTGGAGGATCTTCGATTCTTTCATCGCAGCAAAGAGTGGAGGAAGCTTCAACGAGGCTTACCGTTACGTTGACTGGTTACTAACAGTTCCACTGCTGTTGCTTGAAACCATTGCAGTTCTTAACCTGCCTGCTGGCGAGCGTAAGTCACTCATCGGTCGTCTAGTTCCAGCATCTGCATTGATGATCGTACTTGGTTACCCAGGAGAAATCTCCATGGACAATGGTCCGAAAGAAATGTGGGGAGCGCTTTCCACAATTCCTTTCCTTTACATCCTGTACGTATTGTTCGTTGAGCTAACCAAGTCACTTGAATCACAGCCAACTGAAGTTGCTGCGACTGTCAAGCGTCTTCGCCTGTTGCTTATCGCAACATGGGGTGTTTACCCAATCTCGTACCTGCTACCTGTAATCATGGGTTCAGATGCAAATGGAGCTAACGCCTTCGTTGGTCGCCAGTTGGGTTACACCATTGCAGACGTATTGGCTAAGTGCCTCTTCGGCCTAACCATCTACAAGATCGCACGTTTGAAGAGCGCAGCAGATGATCCTGCTTACGCTGCAACACACAACATGCACTAAATCTCAACAAGTTAGCCCCTGCACAAGTCATTGTGTGGGGGCTAACTTTTTTACACCGAGAGCCTGCAAGCGTAGCTTTGCCTGTGGGGCATTAATCCCTACAGACACGACTGTGTGTCACGGTCACGTCTCAACGTGACCCTCGTCTAGCAATGTGAGCCCAATTCCAATATCATCTAGGAATGACATTGCATGTGAAGCAAGGCACCGATTGGGACTCCGTCTACGCGCAGGCTAGGGCAATTGCCCCAGAAGCCTTTGATGTGGATCGCATCAACAATCTCATTGATGGTCAGTGGCGCGGTGTGGGCACATCGACTGGTCATGCCAATCCCGTTGATCAGATGCTTATTCCTGGTCCGCCTAAAGTTGATCATCAGACAGCCGTCGAGGCGGTAGCGGCAGCTTCGCGCCAACATCAGGACTGGGGTCAGGTTGATCTAGATGAACGTAAGGTGCGTGTCACTGCAGCTCTCGCCGGACTGCGCGAAACCCGCGACACCATTGCACTTTTGCTTGCTTGGGAGATTGGCAAGCCATGGAAATTGGCTTGTGCCGATGTGGATCGTTGTATTGACGGCGTTGAATGGTACGTGTCACAGATTGAGCGCCAACTTGATGGTCGCCGGCCACTCACAGGGCCAATTTCAAACATTGCATCGTGGAACTATCCACTGAGTGTGCTTGTGCATGCCGAATTGGTTCAGGTTCTTGCAGGTAATGCCGCCATCGCTAAGACACCATCTCAGGGTGGATTCCACTCATTGACTTTGGCACATGCGATTATGGCCCGTGCTGGATTACCAGTTACTTTGCTCAGCGGCGTAGGAGCGGAACTAAGTGATGCACTCGTCTCGTCGCCAGAACTTGGAGCGTTTGCATTCGTCGGTGGTCGTTCAAACGGTCGAGCCACCCTTGAACGGCTAGCCAATTTTGATAAGCGTCACATCTTGGAACAAGAAGGTCTGAACGCCTGGGGTATTTGGGACTTTAGTGACTGGGACAATCTTGCTCCACATTTACGCAAAGGCTTTGAGTATGCGAAGCAGCGCTGCACGGCCTACCCGCGCTACGTAGTTCAGCGCCGTCTCTTCCCGCAGTTCCTGGAGATGTATTTGCCGATCCTTAAGGGTCTGCGCTTTGGTCATCCTTTAGCTGTTGAAAACGACGCTGACGAGCTTCCAGATTTTGAGTTTGGACCAGTCATTCATAAGACCAAAGCGGCTGAACTTCGCAGTCAATTTAATGAAGCAATCGACACGGGTGGTATTCCACTGTATGAAGGCGACCTTTCGCATGGTCGTTTCATAGCTGGACAAGACATTTCGGCGTATGTAGCTCCAGCGACAGTACTTGAGCCACCACGCGCCTGGTCACTCCATCATTCAGAACCTTTTGGTCCTATTGATTCGGTTGTTTTAGTTGATACAGAAGCAGAGTTTATTGCTGCGATGAACGTCTCGAATGGCAACTTGGTCTCATCTGTCGCCACTGATGATCTTGCTTTCGCTAAGCGCGTTCGTGAAGAAATTTCAGCATTCAAATTTGGTGTCAACAAGCCGCGCTCACGTGGCGACCGCGAGGAAGTTTTTGGTGGGCTTGGAGCATCATGGAAGGGTGCATTCGTCGGTGGCGACTTACTTGTTGATGCCATCACTGATGGTGAGCGAGCCATCTATGGCAACTTTAAGGGTGGCTCACGTTTCCCGGAGGGCTTAGATCTTTAGAAGGTGATCTACTGCATCAGGCATCGTAGATGGTCTGATGCTTATTACTCATCAATTTGCAGTGACCTTTTCTCACCTTAAATCTGTTAGCGGAAGCGTGCAGCAGGTCTATTGTGGTGGTATGAGGCATTCGAGAGTCAGATTCATGCGCGGCGGTGCAATTTCGTTAGCGGTTGTGAGTCTTCTCTTCGGTATCGCACCAACGATTGTTACAGCAGCAGCGACAACTTCTACAGTTGTGATTCATTACAAACCTGCGACTGGCGATGCCACCGCATGGAATCTATGGGTGTGGGAACCATCTTCTGGCGCGGGTGGGCAACTGAAACCATTCACCAGTTCGGACCGATATGGCAAAGTCGCCACGTTGACTTTTGATCACTCTGTTACGTCACTTGGGTTCATTGTGATGACAGACACCACAACATGGCGCAAAGATGTGGCGGTCGACCGTTTCATTTCGGTGGTTGCAAACAGCGCAGCTATCTGGCTCCAAGGTGGAGATGCCAAAATTTATGCTGGTGTAGATAACAACAACAGTCCGATCTTGCCAATTGATGGGTCATCATCCGCTCCTGCTTTAGGACCTAGCACTGCGCGAGTACCAGCGTGGACTAAGGACGCTGTTATTTATGAAGTGAATGTTCGGGATTACACGAACGCAGGAACCTTTATGGCATTTGCCGACCACTTGCCACGTCTGAAAGCTCTCGGTGTCGACATTTTGTGGATCATGCCTATTCACCCCATTGGTCTTGCAAAGCGGCTGGGACATTTGGGGTCACCTTACTCACTGAGTGATTACCAGGCAGTTAACCAAGAGTTCGGGAGTGCGCAGAGTTTCAAGCAACTTGTCTCAACCGCACACAAGCTTGGCATGAAGGTCGTTCTGGACTGGGTGGGCAACCACACGTCATTCGACAATGTATGGGTCGGTCCGCACAAAGACTGGTACACCCAGGATGCGCAAGGAAATATCATCACGCCACCCGGCACTGGCTGGACAGATTTAGCCGAACTCAATTACGACAATGCAGATATGCGTGCTGCGATGATCGCCGCAATGCGTATGTGGGTGAAGACTTACGGTGTGGATGGTTTCCGAGCTGATTATGCGCCGGGAGTTCCCACTGACTTCTGGGAGAGCGCGAACTCGCAATTGCAAACAATTAAGCCGCTTTTCATGCTGGCCGAATCTGACGGCAAGGCGGACCTGTTACAGAATGCGTTCTTATCAAATTACGGTTGGTCACTGAACTGGTTTATGAACAATGTCAAGGCTGGTCAAATGACTAAGAGCGACTTCAAGTCGCAAGTGGATCGCCTAACTACTCAGTATCCAGCAGGCACTTATCCCATGACCTTCATCACTAATCATGATCAGAATGCTTGGGATGGAACTGAGTTTGAGCGTATGGGAGCAGCTGTTCCAGCGATGGCAACCCTCGAGTTCCTATTCCCAGGAATCCCCATGCTCTATTCTGGACAGGAAGTCGGCCTCAATCGCCGACTTTCATTCTTTGACAAGGATCAAATTTCTTGGCCAGCATCTTCCACGTGGACCCCGTTCTATCAAAAACTTATTGATGTCAAGACTCGTAATTCAGCACTTTGGAATGGCACCTATGGTGGTCCGTTGACAACGCTGGCAAATAACAATGACCATGTCATTTCATTTGTTCGAACCAAGGGAACTAATCGAGTTATGGGTGTAATCAATTTGTCCAAGACTGCACAATCGGTGACTGTAGCTATGCAACCTGGGCCGAAAAACTTGTCACTGTACCGACTCGAAACCAATGCAAAGACCACGGTTACGCCAACCATGACATTTACCTTGCCAGCCTTTGGCTATGAAGTGTTTTCCACGGTCGCCTCAAAAGTAAATTGATGAGCCATGCGTCGCAGTCTAGGAATTTTCATCGCAGCTTCTGTCATGCTGGGGTCTGCTCCGTCGGCACTGGCAACAAGCACGCCAGTCGTTATTAATGAGATTGACTGTCATCACAACGACTGGATTGAACTGGTCAACACATCATCAAAATCGGTTGATCTGTCTAATTGGATGCTGACTGACAAAGAACCGAACGTGGCAAAAGTCAATCACCGCTATGTCTTAGCTGCAGGCACAATAATTGGGTCACATAAGTATCTTGTGGTGCAACAAAGTGGCGTTGGACGCGAACACCTGCCGTTTGGCATCCCATGTGCGGGTGGCCAGACCGTCTACCTCAGCAAACCGTCAGTAGGCGCTCTATATTCGACACTTGATTCAGTGCCAGTCCCAAAGATCCCGGCGGATGTGGTTTACGGTCGGATACCGTCAGGCTCTGGCAAGTTCTCTGTGACGTTCGGCACAAAGGCGGGGCCAAACAAGTCAGCACTGCCGCAAGTAGTTGGTCAACTGCTTGTTAATTGCCGCAAGAATGTGACGTGTGCCCATCAACTCAAGGCAACAAACGTCACGAGTTTTTCGCTTGCTGGCAAGGCATCAGGAGTAAGTATTTCTCGCACCGGTCTTGTGAAGCTTTTACCATCAAAGGCGGGCAAACAGTCTGTATCAGTACAGATGGTTGGTCCTTACGGGACCTCTCTCGTGAAAGTAACTATTGCGACGAAGTAAACCCGAATGCGCGTTGGAGCGAACGCCGGGAATTGACTCGAGGGCGTTCTGAGATGAGCATCTCAATGACAGAGGCGTACTTACTGAAGCCGATGGGATAGATGCCCAACTTTGCGAAATCAGTGCGTGTTCGCGTGTGTCTCGCTATCGATTTCACTTCAACTAGGGCCAGGTCTTTCGACGCTGATAGTGAGTCCAGATCCGTTGAGACTGCAAAATTGAGGTCGATTGTAATTTTCTCACTCGTATCAGTGCGGTTGAGTGTCACCCGATCAAATGTGGTTGTCGCAACATGAGTAAGTTGACCCACAGATGATGCTAAGCGTTCAGATAGATTCAGTGCCTCCAAAGTGCTGTCGATAAAGTCCATTTCTGTTTCGCCTACTGCAGTTGAATCGGGCAAAATAAACTTTCGGGTCAGCGAATTGCCACGTCGAGCTTTGACTTCACATTGAGACTGCTCGCTATCCCGGTAATGACGAATACGCACTTTAATCCGTCGGCGACGGCGCATGTAGTGATCTCGGTACAGCGCGTACTCAGGTGTGTCGTAGTACTCAGTCACGTAACGAAATAATCTTAGAGACTCAACTTCGAGCACTTCGAGTGCACCAACGTTCGAGTTGATGAACAACTGAACATCTTGGAGTTCCATGAGGAACTTCTTGTCATGTCGCTGAACATCAAGCCACTGGGCGTCAATCGCTGACAAAGTTGTTGAGGCGCAGCTCGTGGTGTCTAAGACTGACACCGCAGTTATGACCTTTTGGTTCGCAAGACGACTGACGCCAGAGTTGTCTCTTGCAGATAATCAATTGAGCGAATCTCACACTTCACGACGTCAAGTTGTCGAGTCTGTTCTAGATAGTTTGCCAGGGTATCTGCATTCGTGATGACCTGATCGACAATAAGTTCAGTGTGGACTGAACGATTTCGAAATTGTGGCAGGTCTACTAGGAACATGGCTGCCAGCATGAGGACATTCAACAAGCTAGGCAAGGCTGTCGAAGTTAAGTCGATTGCGCTGGTTAGGGCTAATGCGAGAGAGATGAAGAAGTATGCAATCTCAATGGTTTCAAACTGAACGCTTCGTAGGCGAATAATCGATAAGACGCCAAAGAGTGCAAAGCCTATGGAAGACGACAGGGGACTGAATGACAGAACGGTGAGTACGGAAAACAGCCCTACGTTGCACGCTAAATACACGGCAACCAGGTCTGGGCGTTTGTGATTGCGATAGAACAGCCCCAGAACCAGAATCGCGATTGAAATTATGTCAATCAGCATCCGGGGGATTATCGCAGCAAAGTCGAGAACTGCTGCTTGAGTGTTCATTTGCTACTCCTGAGATCTTTGTTCAACACACAGTAGTGCCTAAGGCTGTGCTTCATCGGACATCGGGTATGAAATGCTGAATCTCGACGCGCGTATCCGCGTTAGGTTACAACTTTGTAAACATCAGTCCCTCATCTATGCAACACTGGGAAAAAAGCGTACGATTCTCATAATCGATTGGTGGATTAAGTTCCTACCAACTGGGAAGCATTGATTGTGTGAACAGATGAAAGGAATGCAAGTGTCATCTAGCGCGACCCTTGACCCAGAACTATCTTCGAAAACGTTCGATGAGAATGGTGTTTCCGAGCAGCAGGTCATTGTTGGACGCACTTTGCGTCAGATTGCCTGGCTGCGTATCAAGCGCGACTGGGTTGCGCGTACCTGTATGTTCTTCCTGCTGCTGATTCTGGCCTTGGCTTTGTTAGCTGGTCCAATTTGCTCCTTCTTTGGTGTGGACGCAAACTCAAGCAACCTTGACCTTATCGAGCAAAATGGATCTAGCTTGCCCATCGGACCGTGGGGTGGCGCTTCTTGGGCGCATCCACTTGGTGTTGAGCCTGGCTTGGGTCGTGATGTCATGGCTCGACTCCTTGCCGGCTCCCGCACCTCATTGCTTATCGCAACCGTCGCCACAATAATCTCAATTTCTATGGGCGTTATAATCGGCGTTTTTGCTGGCAACTTGCGCGGTCGTGCCGATGCCATCATGAGTCGTTTCATTGACTTGATGCTTGCCTTCCCGGTCCTACTCCTGATCCTGGCCATGTCACCCATCATTACGCAACGCGTTCATAGTTTCTATGAAAATTTTGGTTTGAGTAGTGATGCCATGAATCACTGGTCGAACATCACGATGCTTATTGTGTTGCTCTCGGTGTTTAGTTGGCCATACTTAGCGCGGATTATTCGGGGACAAGTGCTGTCACTCAGGGAACGTGAATTCGTTGAGGCAGCTATTTCCCTCGGTGCAAAGAACCGCAGAATATTGTTCAAGGAACTTCTTCCCAACATGTGGGGACCGATTATTGTGTTCACCACACTGTCCTTTCCTGGTGTGATTTCTGCGGAGGCTGGGCTTGCATATCTCGGAGTTTCAGTCCAAGAGCCAGATGCATCATGGGGCAAAATGATTAGTTTCGCTCTTGGATACTTTGTGCAGGACCCTGCGTATTTCTTCTTCCCCCTAGGACTGCTAGTAATTGTGGTGCTGTCCTTTAACCTCTTGGGAGATGCTTTGCGTGACGCTCTTGACCCTCGTGCTGGCCGCGGCTAGCACAACACATAAGTTTCTGTGGAACACGGTGCTTCACAGAATTTAGCTCGCAAGAGCTAACCAACCGCAGGTCATTTGATCTGTTAAACAACGGAGGAAAACTGATGAAAAAATCATCAATTACTCGCCTTGGTGTTGGCACTGCATCCGTTGCTCTACTTATGACTGCTGTCATCAGTAACGCAACTGGCAGTTCGGCAGCAGGCTCTCAGGGTGGCACACTGTACATCCTGACAGCAGGGGATGACATCCTGCATTTGGATCCACAGCGTAACTACACGGGTGAAGATATGGCTTTCACTAGTGGTTTCTTGAACCGAACTCTGACCCAGTACAGCTACGATGCAAACCCAGCTAAGGCTTCGGTTGTTATCGGCGATGCTGCAACTAATGCTGGTGTAAAGAGCAATGGTGGCAAGGACTGGAAGTTCGCGCTTCGCAAGGGTATGAAGTGGGAAGATGGAAGTACAGTAACTTGTGCTGACTTCGCCTACGGTATTTCACGTACCTTCGCAGTTGGAGACATCACTGATGGTCCTACTTACGCAATCAGCTACCTTGACATCCCTGCCGCGGATTCAGCTAATGGAACTGTTTACCCAGGTCCTTACACTGCGACACCAGCCCAGCAGGCAAAGTTCGACGCCGCGGTAGTATGCACTGGAAAGCCAGCTACTGGTGAAACCTTAACCATGCACCTAAATCAGGTAGTAGCAGACTTCAACGGAGCGACAACTCTTACAGAGTTTGCTGCTGTAAAGAAGAGTGCTGACACCGGTTCAACCTACGATCAGAACATTCTTTCGAATGGTCCTTACAAGATTCAAACTCATGATGCTGGCAGCAAGCTTGTTCTTGTTCGCAACCCGAACTGGGCACAAGCAACCGACCCAACACGTCCGGCTTACCCAGACGTCGTTGAGTATGACTTTGCTCTAGCCCCTCAGGTTGTTACCGAGCGCCTTCTTGCAGACAATGGTGTGGACAAAACTGCAGTGTCGCCAGATGGCATCTACCCGACCTATGTTGGCGACGTAATGACAGACAGCAAGTATGCTGGTCGTCGCATTGTTGGCTTCGATCCATTCGTTTCTTACACTGCCATCAACGCCAGCCACATCACTAGCTTGGCAAAGCGTCGTGCAATCATGGCCGTGTGGCCACGTGCAACCCTTCGCACTTTGTCGGGTGGCGACTATGCAGGTTCATTGGCCGATGGCGTAATCAAGCCATCCATGGGTATGGATTACAAGCCAACCAACGTTTGGGGTTACAACACCTACAAGACAGTTCATCATGCGGCAGTTAAGGCTAAGAAGTCAGGCACCAAGTACCTTTGTGGCACAACAGTCGTTGCATCTGGCACAGTATGTACCGCTGCTTATGACACTGTCACCACAACGCCACATTCAGGTCTTCTGGGTTACGTGATTCCAGACAATGGATCATGTGACGTAGCAAAGGCTATCTTGGCTGATGGTGGAATCACCAACCCAGGATCACTTACGTACGACTACCAAGATCGTGGCTCGGCGATTACTGCGCAGGCTTCTGCCGCAGTGAAGGCAGCCCTTGAGTGCGCTGGATTCACAGTGAATCTGAACGGTGTCACTCGTGGTTACTACGCATACATTGGTGACAAGACCAAGCAGGGCGACCTATCCAACGCGGGTTGGGGTCCAGACTGGGCGAATGCATCAACTGTTATTCCACCGCTGTTCGGGCACGAC
>Ga0209084_1004273_pt1 | contig 10083 bp, 14 predicted proteins | sample C_130820_MF_Meta_FD_187309 | JGI IMG/M metagenome (GOLD analysis project Ga0209084, IMG submission 187309) | Freshwater microbial communities from Lake Croche, Canada to study carbon cycling - C_130820_MF_MetaG (SPAdes) (version 2) | ecosystem: Environmental > Aquatic > Freshwater > Lake... | reverse complement strand
TTGTATTACGTCTAATATATCATGCATTTTATAAGTCCCAGAATCCTCTATACTTATTTAGCTGGTTCAAATCCATAACGTATTAGTTTATTATTTTAGGGATAGAGTAAATACTTATGTAGAACCACTGTAGTTATCAGGGCGGTCACTACACGTTCTACTTTTTCATAAAAAGTAGGAGCAACTTAGATGAGTAAACAACGAGTAACGCAACGAGTGAAAAAACGTTTTACATCAGAAGTTAACATAATTGACTTTCAACCATATCTACCCCAAAAGAAGCAACGTGTTGTCATTTCCGCACGTAACGCTAATCAAAAGATATACCTCCAAAAATTACAAGACGAAGACAAAAGCATTGTTCTTGCTATTGGGCCAGCTGGCACGGGTAAAACCATGTTGGCTGTACAAAATGGTATTAAATTGTTTCAGGAAGGTGTAGTTGATAAGATAATTGTGACAAGACCCGCCGTTAGTGTAGATGAAGATTTAGGATTTTTACCAGGTACATTGAATGAAAAGATGGCACCATGGACTCGTCCTATTTTCGATGTATTTGCAGAATACTATAAGCAAGCAGACATAGCTAAAATGCTAGAGGAAGGAACCATAGAAATCAGCCCACTCGCGTATATGCGTGGCCGCACATTTAAAAACGCATACATTATTGCAGATGAGTGTCAAAACACCACTGTGAATCAAATGAAAATGTTATTGACACGTTTAGGAGAAGGATCCAGAATGGTAGTCACAGGAGATTTAGCCCAAGCAGACAGATTAAATGATAATGGACTCATCAATTTTTGCAATCTACTAGGAAGCCAACGAAACCTCAGACATGTAGATATTGTACAGTTTGATCATATGGACATTGAGCGACATAATGCCGTTAAGGAGATATTAAACATATACGGCGACTCATAAAAAAAGGCTCCTAGGAGCCTTTTAATGTTTTAAAAATTTTAGTTATACATTCGTCTTTTATTTCATCAGTAGACCTATTAAAACCGTAATTTTCAAATCGTGTACTGATACAAATATTATCGGGTGTATAATCTTTGTCGTTGTCTAGTCTATCTAAACTGGGCGAGAGCGGATAGTGTGTTCTAAACACATCCATTGGATCAATAGGCAACTCCAGCCATCTGCTTTTTCCGCCTTGCTCGTTATATATACGTTCAATGTCTTCAGGGCTACAACTAAATTCTTTTACACGCCGATTAACACCTAACTTTTGATGTTTTTTATTCCATCCGTTTTGTGCGCCTTTAGCATTGTCTAGTATTTTTTTCCAGGGATTTTTTTCACGTTTCATACTTGCTGAACCTTTACACCTGACTTTGTGAGGAATTGTATTCCATCTTCGCTACGATAAGACTCGCGGTAAAACACACTGCTAATGCCAGACTGAAAAATAAGTTTGGCACAATCAAGGCAAGGACTGTGAGTAATAAACATAGTAGCATCAGCACCAGATTCGGTACTTTTAGCCAACTTAGCGATTGCGTTTGTTTCTGCATGTAACACCTCCGGTTTTGATTTAAGTTTAACTCTATGGATGGCACCTTCGAATCCAGAATACATTTCTATAGTTTCATCTTCGCAGTTGTTGTCCCAGCCTGCCGGCATACCATTGTAGCCAATCGATATAATTCTATCATCCTTGACTACAATGGCACCAACGTGCAAGCGTCTAGCATGACTAAGTTCTGCAAATGTTTCCGCAGTTTTCATGTATGCATCAATTAGCTTTTGTTTCACAGATGGCTCAATCTAATTAAAGTTGCCGCAAGATTGATCTCAGCATCGCTAACTAGGGTGTGATCCACGAGTCCTTGTTTGATAATAAGGATAGCTTTGTCTTGTGTTGCATCGTCGCCAAAGATTGCAATGTTGTCATATAACCATCGATAGATTTCCTCCATCTCTTCTGGCCTTGCTTGACTACATACCAACTTACGTGCTTCACTGATCTTGCCAGCCTTAAACAATGTGACCATTTCCAGCTTATAGTCTTGCTCGCCCGTGTCGCCCTTTTCTGGACTATGCAAAGAACCACCAAGACTATTCATCTGTACGGTATTGATACACTTACGTAGGTCTGGATAAGTTGCTTTGACAAATGTATCCAATGTGTCAAGATCAAATTCTACATTCTCTTCCATGAGAATAGTAGCCACACGAGCAGTAAACTCAGCGGTATCAACTCGTTCGATATGGAACCCTTGACAGCGACTATGGAGTGCAGGGATAATCCTATTAGGATAGTTGCAAGTAAGAATAAAGCGAGCGGTCGTATGGTATTCCTCCATGACTCCACGAAGTGCCGCTTGAGCATTTGGTGATAAGTAATCTGCCTCGTCTAGCAACACTACCTTAAAGTCTCCAAACGGAATCATCTGTACAAAATTTACAATCTTGTCACGAACATCTTCAACTGAGTTAGTACGTGACGCATTGATTTCTAATACATCCAAATCATTTACTTCTAATTCGTTGAATAGAATTCGTGCTAGTGTAGTTTTGCCAATGCCGGCATTTCCACTAAACAACAAATGTGGAATAGATTTTTGTTTAATCCAAGACTCGACTTGTTCTTTTTGATGATTGTCTCTAAAAACGTAACCGTCTATTTTAGAGGGACGATACTTTTCTACCCATAATTCTTTCATTTTTAATCCTGTGATGTTGTTTCATTCCATAATGCTCTGTAATAGCATTAATACTTCTGTCAATGGTGCCTTCTACCATACTAATATCGTAAGTGGTGGCCGCGATGTGTCTAATCTCATTTTTAGATTCTAATACACTAATGATATCCTGCACAATCAACTCGGCGAACTTTTCATCTCGTATTTTGTTATATATAGGAGTTTCTCTAAGATCGGTAACTATCTCTCTAGTCATCGAGTCAGCTTGTCGAGAAAGTTCTAGAATTCGTTCATTCATACTAGTTCCTCAACAACACCTAATACTTCTGCTAAAATAAGGAAACAGCCAGCCTCAAACACGAGTCCATATATAAGTGCCGTTCCTGCCAAAATTCTAATACCACTTTTTGCAAGGCTAACATAAAAATGTCCCTTGCTTGTATCTTTAGGTTGTACTTCTATTTCCATTTTATTTCCTTAATGTACATTTTATATGATAGTCAATAGAGTGTGAACATCCCATCCTAACAAAAATGCCCAAAACATTGCCCACACAATTCGGCCAGCTTCATATTCTTTTTTGGCAAAGTATACAGACATGAGTGTTAATACTATTAATAAAATCATAGACTTTCCTTTTATGTAGTATACAGGTGAAAACAGGACTAGTCAATAGTCCTGTTGCTCAAACAAAATTAATTATTGTTCGAAACTTGGTCTTGCAAATGAACTTGGATCAAACTCAGCGTGTGTTACTTTACTGTGATTGCCAAACGTATTATCGCCTGGTTCTTCTTCAGACACTGCTAAGATTCCATTAAGATCGGCACGTCGAATGGTAATCTCGTTACCGTCTGCTTCCACAACAGTGACACCCCGTGTCCATCGGCCGTGTTCAAGAAGAATCCATTCGCCGACTTTAACATCGACTTGTTTTGGCCCAACTTTCCAAACACGACCCCATCGATGACGAATACCTTCACTTTTGCCATCATCGTTTAATAAAACAATGCCGCCAGCGGTTACTCTTGCATCAAAGTTCATGTCCGTGATAAGAATATTATCATTGAGAGGAATTAGATTGCCTGTTACTTTTGATGTCATTCTTTACCTTCAGGATCCATATCGGCTACGTTCTTTTGGCGAACGTTAATTTGTGAAGGAGTGGATGTTGCACTGGCTTCACGAAGTACTTCTTCACGCTTTTTAATAATGCGGCCACCTGGGCCGAGTTCGTCGCCACGTGCGTTTACTTTTACGTTGCCGACAGCAACCGTTAGCTCATTTTGGCTAATCAATTTGTTCATATCGACAATTTTACCTTGCATACTTCGGTGAACCTGTTTAGGTTGTTCTTTCATTGCCATAGCAATCTCCTTGTGTTATATTAGTACTTATCTCAGGAATTCTCGCCAGTCTAAATTATATTTGATACTATCAATCTGATGTACTCCGATTATGTATAAAATATAGCTAGACACGCTACTTCCCCGCCCTACACCCCAAACAATGTTGTTTTCTGTGCAAGTATCAACAAAGTACTTGAGCCAACGTAACAAATCCAGCATATTGCGTTCTTTGTATGCGGCCAACTCTTCTTCTACCCTAGTGTGTTCTGGATCCCATGGTGGAATCTGAGTATACAGCCATTCTTCAATATCCAGGGTTTTATATTCTTCGGGCATAAACCAATTTGATTGGCAAGCCTTGTCGTAATCAGAAACTTCAAAATGAGTGTCATAGGGTTCTAAGAATTTAAAACCTAATTGTGTTTCTAATTGTTTAACAGCATCTGTACGTTCAACCAGCAAGGTGTCAGTGACGTTAAATTCATAACCCTTGTATAATGAATCAAACAGGTCTTGTTCTGTAAAGATTGGATTACTGTATTTGTCTGTATGCATAACCCATATTTTAACTTACATTAATGAGTTTGTCAAGGCCTTTATCGCGTGTGTTCATCATTTTTTCGTAATCTAATCGTCTACGCTTATCCAATTCTTCTTTGTATAAATCCAGCACAGAAACAATTTGAGCTTGTATGCCAGGGTTGTACGTCATAAAATATTTCCGAGTTAGTTCATTAATTTTTGATTCTAACTCAGGATCCTTAATACTACTTAAATCAGTTACTAACGGATGCATTAAAACTCGCCAATATATCTCAAATATACAGTCACGCCGCCGTCAAATGACGATGCTTCAATCATTTTTACATTGTCACGTGTGTTTTGTGTCAACACAGCAACTCCGTAAGCATTGGCAGCACCTCCTGAAATTGCATCAGCCTTACTGAGACTGTTAATTACTACTCCTGGAGGAGTAGTTAAAAATCCATCACCAGCATCTGTAATTCTTACTGAATCAATGCCGCATGTTAAATCAACTGTTCCACCGGTACCTATACCTGTTAATGCAGTAACTGGTTTGGCTCCAAGGAACGGGCCTGGAAGTAAGGTACCACTTAATATATTGAACGATGTAGCTGGCCCTGTCGCGCCACCGCCTGAAATACCAGCCACTGACAGTATTACATTAGAATTTTCGTTTATTGCTACGTGATCGCCGACTGCATATCCTGTTCCACCACCAGCTACTGTTGCAGTTTTTACAATATATGTAGCAGTTGCTGTTGGTGTAAATGATCCAGAAATACCGCTAAATGTTACAGTCTTTGCAGTAGTATAACCAGAACCTTGATTTTCAATAGTAATAGACGCAAGACTTTCTCCGCCGACACGGATACCTTGTGATGCTGTTCCTGGAATAGTAGGAAATGCTACATCATATTTGATTGTCCCGCCAGCAGTGGTTGCAAACGTTGGAGATCTTACTGCATCGTACGGAGTACTTCCTGAAAGTACAACTTGTACTTTTGCCCATCCGCTTGCTGGCCAACCCTTGAATGTTAATACTGTATCATCGGTCAGTGTAAATTTCTGTATTGGGCCGTTTACTAAATTAACGTCAACTGAAGCTGATTGTGATCCACCGTTAAAGTAAACACCGTAAAATTTATTATAAAATGCATTGGCAATAGTACTGCCATTTAGATCATTTTGTACAGCAGTAGTATTTGTTGCAAGATCTGCACGTAATACTGAGCTATTTTGTAATTCTGTTAATTCAGTTTTTGCTTGTGCAAGACCTGCGGCAATCGCTGTAAAATTATCCCTAAATCCTTGGCTATCATTATCCTCGCCCGCTACCGGGTAAGATGTTGTAATTGCTCCGTAATTTATTTGGCTTGTCATACTGTTATCCTATCATTTCTAAATATAAGGTATTTATCGATACTCAGGTTGTCTACCGCGTCAATTATGTACCTATCTGAGGTGTAATCTAATGTTTTGAAATCAAATCCGCTATGTGCTATGTTTAATAATATATCTGCACTGGCACCTGCTTTACAGTAGCAAATGGGCACAGCCAATACAAATCCCAATTCTTCTTTGGTTCCAGGTTGTATGCTACGCATCCATAGCGGTAAATAATTCCGTTCCGTAGATCCTATAGATTTTAATCGTTGCCTCCACAGGCTAATACTATTTGGAAAATATACATTTGTACTTGAATTTGATGCTTGATATCCTGTATTATCTATTGTAAGTATGGGTTCGGGGCGATTTAATCCAGGATCGTCACGCAACAAAATATCTATATCTCTACTCCAAAAATCTAAACTATTATCCGAAGATATATTATCAGATGCTACACCGTTAAATTTAATTTGTGTTGGAAGATGCTTACCGTTTGATTCTGCAAGGTCTCGCATTTCAATATAAACAACTTCATATGCAGTTGATTTAGTTCCTGGAATAATTGCACTTGCAGATTTGACAGCACCAAAAGCAAAACGCTTTCTCTTATGATTTAACGCCATTGTTGAAATATACGTAGCTGCTGATTTTGTTTCTATGCCAGCATATACTAACATGTCTAAATTAACTTGTATTCCAAAATTACTATCGTTTGTTCGATAGATACTACTTGGTGTAAAAATTGAATTGTTGTTAATAAACGCCTTCCATGCTAATCGTTGGGATTGTTTTAAAAATGGATGTGTCCTTACATTGCTATAACCAATACTATTCGGAGTCAATATCAGTATTGTAAATTGTCTAGTAGTAGCACTGTAATCATATTGATCTTTGGCTTGTATAGTAAAGACATATTTTTTATCGAATGTACTTGTATCATTATCAAATGTTGTAAAAACTTTTGTTGGAACTTGGGGAGGTCGATCATAGAACCTAGTTAATCCAAGTTTTCCAGTAGTTGCATTATAAAATTGAGATACTTTGCCAACAATTTCTCCATCAGGGTTTAGTGTTAGTCCAGGCGGCAACTTGCCGTTTATTAGTTTATATTGTATTACCGCATCGGTAATAGTACTTGATGCCGAAACTTTTAATGTTGACACTAAATTGGCATTTATTGTTCCTAAATTGCTATCACTATTCCATGTGATGACACTGTCAATTTCTCCGATAATACCAATGGTAAATGTTCTTGAAGTTCTGGCCGCGTCGCCTTTATCGCCTAACCTGATAGCAGTAATAGTAAAATTGTAATTTTTTGTGATGGCAGGTTGGTATGGAACAGCACCGTATACTGTGGCAGTTTGTAAATCAAAACTTGTACCAGCCGGTAATGTACTTTTACTTCCAATGTAGAATGAAGTACCATTTGGAATATCTACTGCTAATTCTGAAACTACGTATAGGCGATATTGATCATCGCCTATATCAGTGACTGTTACAACACGATATAACTGATCAGTTGCTCCGTCAACAATACCTTCAAACACTATGTAATAATTAGGAAGTATAGTTCCTTTTACATTTGTTACAGTTATAAAATTACTAGTTTTAATATTATCAGTAATGGATACTTTAATACTAGTACATGTTACTTCTTGATTTATGTATTCTAAATTATAGTATACATTGCTATTATCATATAATATTATTGGTATTGTTAGATAGTTATTAGCTCTGAACAATCCAATATTAGTATTAGTAAGCCATGCAGGTTGTCTTAGATACGTAACGTCAGCTGTAAATAATCCGCTGGCAAATCCATCGCTTGTAGTAGTATCTGCACGAAACTGGTCATCACCCACAACAAATATTTTAAAGATACGCTGTGCATAGTGATTGCCATCTGTTACTGTGACTTTAAATTGATAATTGACATTTAAACTGGACGGCCTTGAGTACGGTAAGTTATAGTCGTAAAATACTTGATCATAAACATAGCTGTCAAATCCATTTGTAGGTCTTAATGCAAAATCATACGATGCCGCATCGTAGTAACCTTCGTCGTATGTTCCTGCACCGTCGTCTGGTTTTATCTTGTGTGCAGGCAGAATATATCCTGAAATAAATCCATTGCTATCCATAGTAACACCTGGCGGAAGATTGCCATCTCCGCTAGAAATAAAATATGTTAATTTTTGTCCGGCAGCTGTGTCAAGGTCAAATGCTTCTATTTGGAAATCAATGTAGGTTTTATCCAGCACATATAATTGATCATGTACTCCAATTGCTATTGCCCCCGCTCCAGTTACAAATGTAGGCAAGTCAGGACCGTCTACTAATATTGAAAATGTTCTATCTGAAATGCTGTATCCTGTTTTAGATGCCCGTATACAAAATGTAAAAAGTGTGTAGTCCACTACTTCAAACGGTGTACCAATTAGTCTATTTCCGCTAATGCGTAATCCTGGCGGTAACTTGCCTGAAATTACTGTATAACTAACATCTGTGTCATTTTGTATAGGTAACAATTGATTAAAAACATTTTGCTCACGTATAAATGTTTCATATACTGTGCCAGTGCCTGGATGACTTACAGGTTCTATTCCTGTAAATGGGCCTGCTCTGCTGCCAGTTGCAGTTGCAGTGAATATAACATTTGGAGTATTAGCTCTTGCACCTATTGTTGTAAAATCAGTAGTGCCAACATCTTTGATTATATACTCTCTGCCAATAATTAAATTACCCACAGCGACTTCCGTACCCCAGCCAGGTGTACGTCCTAAGTTATAACCGGACGGCTTAGTCCAGACGTCTAATGTAGGTAGTGGCATATTATGCAAATGTTCCAAAGTCGATGTTATTAGCTATTGGATCGTCGGAGAAAAATCCTAGATCTAATGTATATCCGTTTGTATTACTTTGATAACCTGTTGGTTGTGTAAATGTTCCTAAATTAACCCCAAGAGAATTTGATTCTAACATTAATGATACTAATGAATTCAATGCTTCAACACTAACACCCATCACTGTAGTTTGTACATCACCCGGGCCGTATATATGATGTCCGTTTAGTCCCAGATTTCCGCCTAGTAATGGAGAAGTATCGCTTTCAACTTGTGTGAGTCCTCCAGTACTTGCAGACGGCGTCCATGTTGATAACGTACTGTTCCATGTTAATACTTGCCCATCAGCAGGACTAGTAGAAGCTACATCGCTTAATTCTGACAATGGATGAGTTGAAATGCTACTGACAGTACCAGCATTACCGCTTATACTTCCTGTAATTGTGTTTGTAACAGTTAAATCAGCTAAAGTTCCAACACTAGTTAATTGTGAATTTACAACAGTTGAGTTTAAACTTGTACCGTATAATGTGTCAGCAGATGCCGTTATAACAATATCTTGAGTCCCATCAAATGCAACTCCGTTAATATTCTTTGCAATAATTAATCTAGAAGCAGTGCTTGCATTACCGGTTGTTGAACCAGAACTGCCGGTTACATTTCCAGTTACATTTCCAACAACATTTCCAGTTACATTTCCAACAACATTTCCTGTGTGCAGTCCTGTTAAGTTTCCTGTAACATTTCCCGTAACATTGCCTGTGTGCAGTCCTGCTGTATCGCCTGTAACATTTCCAGTTAAATTACCTGTAACATTTCCAGTTAAATTACCAGTGAATGTAGACGCCATTGATGTAGCATTAATATATCCTGTAATACCTATATTACCAGTACCTTGAATAGAAAAATTATTTAAAACTAAATTGCCACCCAAATGTGGATCAATATCTTCAACTAGATGATTAATTGAATCTGGTGCAGAAATTGTAATAGAGTCACTAATAGTGCTAACAGTTATGTTAGTGCTGCCTGCAATTTTTCTAAACTGTAACTTCTGACCAAACGAATTTAAATTGTCCGGTGTTTCTAATTTGAAAATAGGCTGGCCAACTGCTCCAATATTAGACTCTTCGGTTGCTACAACGAGATCTAATGCATGAAAGTTCTCATTAATCTTATTAAATGCACTTCTTAAATTGTCGCCTGTGCCGTCGTTTGCATATGCACCGATGTTAATATTCTGAATAGCCATTGTCTGCTCCTGATATAGTATTTATCAAGGGTTCTTAACCGCACTGATTAGCCAAAAATCACTGCTCATACTGG
>Ga0209084_1004271_pt1 | contig 10084 bp, 14 predicted proteins | sample C_130820_MF_Meta_FD_187309 | JGI IMG/M metagenome (GOLD analysis project Ga0209084, IMG submission 187309) | Freshwater microbial communities from Lake Croche, Canada to study carbon cycling - C_130820_MF_MetaG (SPAdes) (version 2) | ecosystem: Environmental > Aquatic > Freshwater > Lake... | reverse complement strand
CCCATAGATCGGGAATGTAAACACCATTGATATACTTGTACAGCATATCACTAAGTCCCTCGCATCCTAATTTAGGTAGTATCGTAAGTTTAGCCATTTTCTTTTCTTGTAACAGTTTGAATGTTTCCATTTCTGGATCGTCTTGTGCTACTAATAATGTATGGTCAAATTGATCTTCAAGAATTTTCTTAAGTTCTTTTAATCCACCATAATCAGCAGCCCAGTTACGAACATCTAAATCATTTGTTCCGAAATAGAATTTCATATTGAAACTATATCCATGAATCAAATTACAATGACTGTCTGCTCTCCATTGTCTGTACGCACATGGGAAACTATCGTGGTACTCTTTTGTACTTGTGTACTTATAAACTATCGGTGTCATGCTTTTCTCCTATGTTAATTATAGCATAGGCTGGCAGAGTTTGTAAAGCGGGATGAAGCCAAGGCCGCTATTCTTATTTAACTTTTTTGGCTTCTGATTCAAATACCCGTTTGCGTAAACTTGTACTACTAAAACTATGGTCACGACCATTGAATACAATTTTAATACCACGTTTATAACATGCATCATCACCGGTAAACTGTTTACCTTCATATTCAACACCCAATATACGAACATTGAGTGGCAGTATTAATAACAAGTCAATTAAGTCTTGTTCGGTTTGATATACCACAACTTCATCTACATAACGGCATGCGCTTAATTGTATTTGTCGTTCTACAATACTTTGAATAGGTTTGTTCTTAGTATCAGGTCTATCAATAGTAGGATCAGTTTGCAATCCGCAAATTAGATAATCACAATGATTCTTTGCCTCACTAAGCATTGCGATATGCCCTGCATGTAGCATATCAAAGGTACTAAAGGTAATTCCAATTCGTTTCCCCTCTTCGTTTAATTGTTTAATTTTGTTGAAAATCATTTCTTCAATGTTCTCCAAACTTCTTTTTGTTCATATTCTTTTAAAAATTCTTCTTCACCTACAAAAGTACTACTATCTTTAATTATAGCATCTAGTATAAATTTTAACTGATATAATTCTTTTTTAGTTTCCCAATCAGTGAAACCATCATTCCGTCCACTATATAGTTCAACACCACTCATATATATTTGATGGTGTACTGAGTTATAATCCATTACTTTACGATATCCCATTATAGTTTCCATTCTTTATTTGATTTATACTTCATTGCATATTCCAAAATGTTCTTTAATTAACATACCTTTTGTTTTAGTAATATAACCGCAACCAATTGAATTGGGTTTTTCTATATCTGCAATTTCAGCACATTTGGTAATAATCAACTCAGCAAACTTTTGTAGATTGTCATCCGTTCCAGCAAGTACACTCCATCCAAATGACTTATCTTCAAATAGTTGTACTCCTGCATGTTCGGCTAGTTCTGTAATATGTTTATTCATTTACAGCCTTGTCTTGCTATCTGATAGAACTCTGCACGTGCGGCTATATCAGTTTTGAATCCGCCACCCAATCTTGTAGTAACAGTTGAACTACCCGTATCTTCAACACCACGTGATTTTACACAATAGTGTTGGGCATCAATCATAACTGCAACATCCTCTGTCTCTAAGATAAACTGTAAGGTGTGAAATACTTGTTCAGTTAGCCGTTCCTGTATTTGAGGACGCTTGCTGAAATATTCTACAATTCTGTTAATCTTACTAAGCCCTAATACTTTATCTTTAGGGACATAAGCAACTGTTGCTAATCCATCTATGACCACAAAGTGATGTTCGCAGTTAGATTGAACACTTACGTTACGTTCGCATACCATTTCATTGTACTTCATTTTATTATCAACTGTTGTACATTTAGGAAATGCCTCGTAATCTAAACCCCAAAAAATCTCATTAACATACATCTTAGCAACACGCTTTGGTGTGTCTATAAGACTGTCATCAGATAAATCTAATCCCATTGTTTCCATGATTGATTTAAAGTAACCTTCAATTTTATCAATCTTATCTTTACGATCCATATTGTTAGGTATGGTAGGAGTCTCAACTCCCATCTTAACTAAATGTTCGTGTACTTTTAATCCTAATTCAGGATCAGTTTTTGTCTTATTATAACTCATAGATAACCCTCCGTTGTGATGGTTTTATTTTGACATTGTGCAACCTTTGTGTTGCACAAGTATTTATACACAAGTTAGACTTTCGCTTCTTTTCTTGCGGTTTTTTCAGCAGTAATTTCGTTACGGCGTGCTTTAATTGATTTTGACATTTCTGCTAATGCTTTACGGGCACGTGTACCTGCGGCTGCATTACCTTTGTCAAACTTTTCGTTTTCCATTAAGTAACTATCAAAATGTGTTTTAATATCTTCATGTGCGCTCATTTTATTTCCTTTATGTTAAGCTTTTGCGTCTGGATTGTTCAAGCCACGCCATTGCTTGAATGATGATTTGTCAACCTCATTACAGTCTCCGTCCCACCATTTACCTTTTGTCCAATATAGCATTTTGATGTTAGGGAAAGGCCATACATCAGTTGCTGGATTATTTGTTTCGTAATTACCTTCATTCACTGGATCAATTTCTACTGGATACCATTCAGTTAAATCTTCCTCATCTACAATCGGTTCTTTTGGAATAATGTATCCATCATCATTAATAACTGAAAACTCTTCACCTGTGTCAACATTTATTAATCGTAATGGACCATGTAAATGATATTCAGTATCATCATTACTCCAACCAAGTTCCTCTACACCTTCATAGAAATCCTCGTCCCATGCATTTTCAATTTTTTCTTGTTCTTCTTCAGACATGTCATCGGGAAATTCCCAATCAGCCCAACAACCATCATCCATTGAATACAATTCCCATTCATATTCATCTTGACCAATTTCATATCCATCATCGTTATGAAGGTCAATGTTTGGTTTCTCATCTGATTCGGTTGTAAAAATAGCCCAACGATATCCATCTTCACGTATAATAGTTACACCATCTTTAAACCAAAACTGTCTTTCTATTGCATTCTTTTTATAATCTGTTCTTAATTCCCATTTAGCCATAATTATTTCCTCATTCTTTCTTACATCAATTATTAATATTTACATTCACGTGTGTATTTACGATAATCAGTTGTCATACGTAGCATTGTATCACCTTTACCCTCAAGTACATTAACTATTCGGTCAACTGTCTTGTCAGTATAATCACTTATTTTACCCATGTTCTCACTAGGTTTTGCTAATAACTTTTCAAGTTTATCTAATGCATCTTCTATAGACCAAGGAACGTAGAGTCTTGTGTGGTCATTACTAAAAGTCTCAGGAAAACTACGATAAGCAGGGTAAAGCACGTTGCACCCCAAAGTATCAGCCTCTGAGACGGTATTGCTAACCCAATCTTGTAAAGCACAATTAAAAACAACACGGCTATCGTTAACAATATTATAGTAGGCATTTTTATCTAGATCCTCATTTATAGTTAATAAACCTTTTGATTGTAATTCACGTGTACGTTGCATATAACTATCATTATTACTACGCAATTTAGCACCACTACATACACAAAATTCTACATAACTACTTGGATGACGCTTGTGCCATTCTTCAATAACATCCATATAGAAGTCTGGTTGTTTCTCTTGATCCCATCTTGCACTAAACACAACACGATGCTTACGTTCACTAAATGGTTTAATATTTCCATTAACACGTTCAATAACTTCTTCTTTTCCAAATGCTAAACCACTGATATTGTAGATAGGACATTCCCATCCTGCAATCTTCATATGCATTACCATTTCTTCATTAGATGCAAGAACGCCATCTACAAAACTGTCAACCATTTTTTCATAATGGCCCATAAACTTAGACATACCCCATACATGAACAAAATCATCAGGATCAATGGACTGAGCAAGACAGCGAACATAAATCCTAGGGCGGAGAGATGGGTCGATTTGTTTAAGTATATAGGGTAAAGACTCAATGCCCGGCTGAAACATATCTTCAAAATAGATAACATCTTCATTGTTTAATAAACCTTGTTTCATCCATTTTATCAATGTCATTAATTGACTCATACCAAAATATGTACGACCATGTGCATCTAACACTTGTCCAGTTACAATTGCTTGGTCACTACTTAATGTATCACCGGGTACGATTACATAATCAATACCTCTAGTTTTGAATACACGTTCATTCCACTCTGTTAGTTGTAGAGTATATCTTGCCTTGTAGGGTTCAAGACCCATATAATATAATGTTCTCATATTCTATCTTTAATTAGTTGTCTTAGTGCTTCAATGACTGTCCCAGTATCTGGTCCTAAAAAATTATTCATAAATATTTCGTAAGGTATTTCCTTATCCCAATCAAACTTTATTTCTGCTTGTAATTTATTATATTTTACATCAGCCTCATTTGATATTGCTTCTAAAACGGTCAATTTAGGTATAATAAGCATTTTACCATCAATTGAATCAAAAATCCATCTGTGATGAATATATCCTATCCATCCTTCATTTTCTATTTCTCCTCTAGATAACTCAGTAGTAATACTAGGCATAGTAAAAACTCCACGATGTGCAATTTTAGGTAAATATTTAAGTGCTAAAAATGGATTGTAAACATCTTCTAATGTATGAGTGCAAATGGCATAATCATACATACCAACCGTATTTACATGTGCTATCAATTGTTGCCAAGAATCTTCCTCGCATATGTCCAAACACATTGTTTTACTACTAATCGGTGAATTGAAGTCAACAATCATCTCAGCAAATCTGCTAGTCCATCCAAATTTATCTCCACCTACATCAATAACACGAAATTTTTTATTTAAAAATTTCTGTTCAAGACAATACCCTTTGATTGTGCGACAATTATTTTCCCTAGTGTCATAACTTATTTTTAACATAAATTATTCTAATAAATCCTCACGGACCCATTTTTGTGCAAATTCTTCAACTATGCGTAATGTATGTTCATTGAAGATTTTACTACCTGTAAGTTTATTGTCAATATACATTTCAACAAAATAACTACCACCATCACCTTTGACGATGGCAGTTTTATTATTGTTAGTATATCTATTAAGTTCTCTTGGTGACATAGTTTTATCTATTAATGGCTTCTGCCCACTGATCCCTGGCAGGCTTATTGCTAAGTGCTTTTGTAAACTGACGGAATACATAACTCCGCATGTCATACATAGTTGATTCATCAAATTTATACCCATAGTCCTTGCAAAACTCTAAGTAATTTTCTAAATCCTCAAAGATTTGACGAACTTTTTGATTGGGTTGAAATGATTGTTTTGCCATTATATTTCCTTTTAAATGGTAAGTTGTTGATATGGTCTAGTTAAATTATAATAAATCGTAGCACCGTTCTCACCGTCTTCGGAGACAGTAATCTCAATGTCACGATCGGGATATCTATAAGCGATTTGCTCGTAGAGGTCATCACTTAACATTTCACAACTTTTGTAATCCAATTGTATCGTGCCTTCTGAATATAAATTCAGTAACCAACGTTTAAATTGAATAAACTCAATATCCCTGTCGTTATGAAATACTTCAATCGCCACATTAAAATGAAAGATGTGACGATGTGGAGTTGCTAAAAAGCTTACATCATATTCATCACCTGTTGCAAGTGATGGATCTGTTGCCGCTGCCGGATATTTATGAATACCCTCTTTTTGAAACGTTACAAAAATCATACGCTTAGCCGCATGATTAATACGTTGTCGTTGTTCAAATCTTGCTTGTTGTACTTGTTCCATTATCTATTCCTATTAAGTGTGGCCCATGTAAGCCATTGATGAAAGGTTTTATAAACTGATTCTGCCTCACGTTCATCTTGTGGTACTTTTACACCACGAACATAAAAGCCTTCTTGTGTGATTTTTAACATTTCACTTTCATCAGTTATAAGTGAAATTGAATCATTATCATTGCTAAGAACTCCGGCACTAATTAACATAGTATTAATCATCTATTACCTCACTCATTGCTTCATCACTATCAATTTCTTCCTCATCAACTTCCGGTTCAGTTGTTTGAATTTCAAATAATTGGTCAAACATTGTCATAGAATTAATAGTTTTCTTTCCACTAATTCCTTGTGATCCTGACTGAAATTGCATCCATAAACGTGAATGTTCTTTAATTAAATTAATAGATTCTTGTTTTGTTTTCTTAGAAAAGATTTCATCAATAACATCTTTGAATAGTACTCGTTCAAAACTTTCCTTCATCAACATCTTTGGAACAACACCTTGTTCATATCGGCGATTAGCCTCTTGAACTGCATTCATATGCATCCAAACATTATGACTTTGTAACAATGTATAACTCAATGTATCCCAACTAGTTTTAGTTTCTTTACCATGCTGTCCTATAAAGCCTTGACCTCTATAGCACAAGTCCTTAAGTAGTAGTTTATCAGTAACTGGACTATCTGTAAAGACTTTGTGGATACCTTCAGCTAATACAGCATCACGGAATTTACGGGTATCATTTGAATAAGACTTTTTCTCAGCAGTCTTTTCCATACTATATGACCATTTTTTATTATGCTCAATACTAGTATTGAAATATGCTAAACCTTTAGCCGCACTAAAGAATGGACTTGCACAGTCAAATGTTATTTGTAAATTTGGGTTATGATATTTACGAATTGCTTTCTGAATATCAGTAAACAATACTGCATATTCTAAAATACTAGTACCCAAACAATGTATTAAATCATGTTTACCTGGTTGTAATAATCCATCATGTATAATATCAATCATGCGTGTTAGCATTAAATGAACATCAATCTTATTCTGACCACCGAATGCCCAACCATTAAAATGATTGTCTGGGTAGATATTAGGGTCACAGTACTTCTTCATTTCTGCATACCAATCATCACTTTGAGTATGATTGCGCCCCTGTAATACATTTAAGAACTTACACTTACCATTACGATTTTTAATAAAGTATTCGTTGTTAATATGTGTAGCAGTAATTGCTTCTTCAATTGTACTGATACCATGTGCTGATTTTTTTGTTTTAGGATCTTGAATATGAAATGTAGTCAATGATTGACTAGGTATATCTAAACACATACCATAATCCATGTATGTATCCATCCAAGTTAAAACTTGTTTACGTTTCTTCATAGCACGTGGACAATTTATATCTTTCCAATCAGCAGGCCACTGACATTTAAGAATCTGAAAACCACCACTATCACCCAACATGAATGTACCTTGTTCACGTTCACGAATGATACTTTCATTATTATCATTAACAGTTGTATCTAAGTTAGCATGACCTGCACTATATAATCCCCACTTATAATAGTAAAGACCTTCTTTACTGTTTAAGAAGTTTAATTTCTCAACATCACCATTGAATCCTTGAGGTATACGTGCTTTATCAAAGTAAGATTCACCCTTACGTTGTTTACCTAAGCCACTGATATAAAAACTACTGACTGCGGGTAAAAACAATGCCCATTCAGGATTATGTTTTGCTGATAGATTATCTTGTTCCATTAAGGTCTCATTAGTTCTTGTTCTGAATTATTGACAGGACTTTTTAATAGAGTTTGAACCATTTTTATTTGTTCTTGTTTTTCTTTAATCTGTCCTACTAAGTCTTTGATAGCAGGAATTTCTTGTGCCATTGTATTAAGAGTAAGTTCTTCATCACGTTTTTGTCGTGCCCAATCAAGTAATGATTCTGCATCAGTACTAAGTCCTATAGATGGGATAGACATGTTAAGCATAATCCAATTATTACCATCAAACACTTCCATGCTCTGTGAACTAGTATTATAACGCATATTACCTACACCTTGTAATCCTGAGTACCCATTTATATAGGTACTAGATGTAGTGTTGGTAATTTGCATATAGCGTCCACTGGACATAATACTCTTTATCATTTTTGTTGTGCTGGCAAGTAATACTTGTAGTTAGAAATTTCACTATCAACGGTGATTTCTGCTACACCCTGGTCGCTGATACGAATCGTCTTATCACCAACCATATCCATGATATTTAAGAATGCTTTTACAGGGAACATCCAAGCACGATTTAATGTACCACTTACATTTGATTGGAATACAAAGTTACCGCTGTGAGTTGATGGATCACCAAAGTGAATTTTTACATCAGTTTTATCAGTCTTTACTGTAAAAGATTCTTCTTCACTATTAGCACTTGCTTGTTTTTTCAAACGCTGAACACCTGCTATTGTGGGTTCAAATTCAATATTCCATGTTGCACCTTTGAATGCAACTGCTTTAACTTTTTCTTCAACTAGTTCTTTACTCATTAAACGATAGTCATTAACAAAGTCACCATTAGAAGTTTCAAAGTGAATTGAACTAGGAACATCTTCACCATTACGATTAGTTTTTAAAACTGCAATCTTTGATTTCTCATCATATTCATCAAAACTTAGAATTGTTTTTAATTTGCTTAGATTAGGCATACCAAATACGCCTGCAAAATCAATGATTGGGTTCTTAAATGAACCGCTGATAATAACGTTTTTGTTATCAGCAATAGCGTTAACTTGGGTTAATGTATCTGTCCCTGTAATTTTAATTAAATCAACACCATCAAGTGAATTAGTGTGAGTAATAACGTCAAGTAAATAATCTTTCATGTTTTTCCTTTTTTGTTTGTATACCTATTTAGGCTGTTCTATTGCGTATTATAATGGAATATAATACGAAAGTCAATATCAATTTAACCGAATGAAAATAATTCATCAAAAGTTGAATTAGTATCTGTACTAGCACGAATGTCCCAGTTTAATACTCCGAGTAAGTTGTCAATCTTTTCATCAACAAGTGTCTGTTCCATAGCCTGATCGTCAAATGGTAAATCACAAAACCATTGTGGTAGTCGTAATTCATCAGTTGGATATGCAATACTAGTAAAGCCCATTGCATTGGGTTTTAGTTTGCAAACAATAACCTTCATACCATCAACAATCTTTTGACTATATTGGTCATTATATACACGGCGCAGATAATTATAGTTCAGTGCTGCACGAACATGACCGGGCATATTAGCCCTACCAGTAGTACTTTTTGCCTCAAGATCACCATACATTGTTAGTTTGTTAACACTCTTTGGAGAACCTTTTGTCCAACTTTCTTGCTGTGATAGAACCAATTTAAATTCTTTAATCTTGTTAATTACTTCATCACGACCAGAACCATCTTGTATCACCATGCACAATACACTCATTAAAAATTCTTGTACATATTTAGGAGTATCAGCACGTTTCAAGTCAAGACCCATAGCCTTAACATCACCCTTCATGCCATCTTTATCTTTCCGCTTACCCTCTTTATCAAATATATTGATAGCATAGCGTTTCTTTGTAATAAAGATACTACGATCACCTATCAATTCACGACCAGCCTTAATTATTTCACCGTTCTTGCGTGGTGTATGAAATGCTTTCTCCATAAATGCAGGAAAACTTTCATTAGCCTCATCAGCGATACTGTCATATAAACATATACATAAGTCTTTATCCCAATCTAGTTCGCCACTATCTATTTGTGGCTTCAATGTGTTGTATGCTGAAAAATAACAACTATCTGTATCACCATATACGATTGCTTCACCATCGTGTGTATATTCACCTGCGACAGTTTGATTTATTTGGCTCATCATGTGTTTAACAATTTGACGACCACTTAATGTTACACTTTGACCAATTCGCTTATCATAGAAACGACAATGTTCATTCAACAATGCACCATAAGCACTATTCAATAAAATCTTACGAACTAGTTGACGTTTATCCCAATATTCTTTATCTTCTGCGGTAACTGATTCACGCAATTTCTTTTGCATTTCTTTTCTATCACTATACCAGCGACTTAATAAACCAGGAATCACGCCCTCTTTTTCATATGTAAAGATTGTGCCATTCGCACTAAGCATCCAGGGCTTATGACTATCAAATATCATCTTCCATATTTCTGCCGCAGACATTTCTTCACTACTACCATCTTCAAAATCTACGGTAAGAATAGTACCGCGTTCTTGGTTCATAATTGCTGTATATTCTAAT
>Ga0209084_1004268_pt1 | contig 10088 bp, 4 predicted proteins | sample C_130820_MF_Meta_FD_187309 | JGI IMG/M metagenome (GOLD analysis project Ga0209084, IMG submission 187309) | Freshwater microbial communities from Lake Croche, Canada to study carbon cycling - C_130820_MF_MetaG (SPAdes) (version 2) | ecosystem: Environmental > Aquatic > Freshwater > Lake | place... | reverse complement strand
TTATAACTTGTTTGTACCCAAGAATTAGGGGAACCAAATAGACCACTGTCTATTACATCTTGTTCTGCTACTATTACTTGAGTTACTGTTCCATTCTCTATTCTTGCGAAATGACTCATTTTATATCTCCTATAGTGTATTTATTAAAAAAATATGATTTATATTTAAAAAATTAGAAAGTTATTGAACCTGAACTAGTGAATGCATAATATCTATATCCATTAGTTATTGTAATTGTTGGACTCCCGGTGGTTGCTGATGCTGCTGCGTATGAATCTGAATAGCGAATAATAGCCAAACCAGACCCCCCGTTGAAATAAGAGAATTGTGTTCCTCCATATGCAGTCCATCCACCACCGCCTCCGCCTGTATTAGCGACACCTGTGCTAGCGGAAGTTGCGGCTCCGCCACCTAGTGTGCCTGATCCGCCTCCGCCTGCACCGCCGCCGCCCGGACTACCATATGTTCTTTCAACTGCGCCACCGCCACCACCTGCAACATATCTAGTACCACTTACATTTTGTCCTAGCCCGGTATCAGCCAACCAGGTATTATATGTGCTTGTTCCTGCTCCACCTGTACCGCCAACACCATCACTAGCATTTCCCCCAAGAGCAGAAGCACCACACTAGCATTTCCCCCAAGAGCAGAAGCACCACCTCCTCCGCCACCAGAATAATTTCCACCACCTGCCGCACCACCACCATCATTGCCTTGACCAGCAGTACCCGGGCCAGGACCGCCTCCGCCTGCACCGCCGCCGCCACCAGAGCCGCCGGTCCCTCCACCAAAACTTCCATAACCGCCTGAGCCTCTGCCGCCGCCAATTGCAGTTACGGTTGTAATGTCTGCGCCTGTTATGGTGCTATTATCACCATTGGCAGATGTACTGCCACCTGCACCAATTACTATAGAGTATGGTATATGTGGGCTTATAAAAAAAGTATTTGATAAGACGCCGCCGGCGCCACCACCACCAGAATAATTACCTGTTCCACCTGCGCCTCCACCTGCAACTACAAGATAATCAACCGGAATAACTGGTTTCCATGTTATAGTACCACTTGAAGTAAATGTGTAAATTCTATATCCACCTGAGTTAGTATATGTTGCACTAGAATAATATGTCGCAGGGCTATTAGAATCTGGATAACGAAGGACCACTATACCAGAACCACCTGCTCCACTGATGTATGGAGCACTACCAGAATAGCCAGCTGCGCCACCACCACCACCTGTATTTGAAGTACCTGCTGTTCCACCTGTATTTGAAGTACCTGCTGTTCCTGGGTTAGAACTTCCGCTTCCACCTGCGCCCCCACCGCCTGCGCCGCCGGCGCCAAAAGCAGATGCTCCTGCCGGAGAAGTAACATGGCCTCCTCCTCCGCCGCCGCCGCCATAAACAACAGCAGAACCAGTTATAGAAGAACTTACGCCTGCTCCGCCTGCTGTAGGTTGTCCACTACTGGTTACGCTACTAGCTGCCGCACCTGCGCCACCGCCACCGCCGCCAACTACCCACACTCCTGGAGAAATATAACCGCCACCACCATTACTACCTTGACCAACAGTTCCAGCACCACCAGCGGTTGCTACGGTTCCACCGCCATCGTAGGCAGAACTTCCGCCACCACTACCTCCAGATCCACCAATGTTTACAGCACTGTTTATTGTTGTGCTATAAGAGCCTCCACCACCACCGCCCGTAGAAGTAATGCTACTAAAAACCGAATCATTGCCTGCGTTACCCCTGACGCCACTTGTATAACTAGCATTTGATTGACTAGTCCCACCGGCACCTACAGTAACGGTATATGTACTACTTGTATTTACAGTAGTAGTACCTGTTTTAACACCGCCGGCGCCACCTCCACCGCCACCTACAATGCCTCCTGCAGCTCCACCTGCTACGACTAAATAATCAACTGAAGTTGGAGGGTAACTGGATATCCCTAAAGTAAACCCAGTAGTAAGTGTCATCCCTTGCAAAAGCATTTTAACTAACCCAAGGTAAAGGTAATGCTACAACTGGTGGATTTGCTAAATTAGCTATCTGAGCAGCAACCACTGCTTCTATAGCAGTTTGGTCTACTGTTGACCATACCCAACTTAATACTTCTTCTTGTGTTAAATCAGCGTATGGGGTAAAATTACTTGGATTAAAAGTAAAACTATTTATATCATATTGTTCACCAAAATACGTGCCGTCTGTTCCAACACACTTCCAAGTAACTTGTACAACCACATCTGTATACCCGTCTACTTCTGATAAACAAGTCATGTTAGTTATATTCCATGTATATGTATTTGCCATCTTATAATCCTATTATGCTGTCTTAATTACTACAAAGTTAATGATTGGTGCTTCAGCAACACCTACTGCTGTTGTGTTGAAAATTTGAATATTAAACGCACCCGCTGCTACGTTTGCTACACTTAATATATAACTGTTAGCACTACCGCTACGCTGATTCAATATAATCACATCAGTTGCTGCTACTGTAGTGTTAGTAACCGTAAACAAGTTATATGTATTAGCAGTAGTTGTTGAACTGAATAATGTAATAGCACCAGAAACGTTACTTACAGTAACACCGGTATTGCGACTAGTTAATTGAGTAGCAGCACCAACTGTACTGTTATATCCTAAACCACCTGCGCTGTTTACACGAACGTTACCACCAAAAAAACTGTTACCTGTAGCAACAAACATTGCATAGTTGTTAGTGATAGTAGCATTGGTACCTGCTGTTGCATTACCCGCAATATACATTGTTGCTAAGTTAGTATATGTTTTAGCGTTAGTGCCGCCTGTAATCGTAGGTATCGCAATATAATGTATCGCAGCATTAGCCTGTGTACCAGTTGCTGCGGTGTCTGTATATGATGCTGCGACTGTTCTGAAACCCAAGTTACTTAATGCTGCTGCGGTGTTGACGTTACCAAATGCTGCACCAGATGCTGTGAAACTGTTTGAGGTAATTGCTGCGTTTGCCGCAGTAGTTATGATACCTGCTGCTGTGATAGATGCCACGTTAGCTACACCGGTTACACCAAAGTTAACGTTAGCATTAGCAACGATAGATACGTTACTGTTACCGTTTTGTACAATTGGTACGTTGGCTGCTGTACCAATAATAGCAGTACCTGGAATGTTAGCACCAGTTGCAAAAACAGTCAATTGCGCTGTAGCATTACCTGTAATAAATGTTGATACGTTAGCGTTTGAGGTTAGTGTAATATTGCTATTACCGCTTGCTATTAATGGTATATTGCCTGCTGATAAGTTACCACTGAAGTTTCCTGTACCAGTAATGTTAGCACCAGTACCAGAGATAGTTAATGTTGTGTTACCAACAGCAGCTATAGTAACGTTACCGTTAGCAGTTGCTATATAAACATTACTGTTACCGTTTGCTAATGGTCCAATAATGTTACCAAAGAAACGAGCATTACCACCAACCATCAATGCGTATGAGTTAGTAATTGATGCGTTGGTGTTAGCTACTGGACCACCTGCAATATACATTGTTGCAGCATTAGTGAATGTTACAGTAGTATTGGCTGCTGCCAAGTTAGGTGCGGCAAACGCATGTATTGCAGCATTAGCAATTGTTGCTGCGGCTGCTGCGTTGCCTTCAGTATATGTTGTAAATAATGAACGAACACCTAAGTTACCGGTAATTGTTGATACGTTACTGTTACCAGTTGCTACGCCTGATGCAGTAAACGCATTGGAAGTTATTGCTGCATTAGCCGCAGTTGTTATGATACCTGCTGCTGTGATAGATGCCACGTTTGCGGTACCTGTAACACTGAAGTTAACGTTAGCATTAGATACAATAGTGACGTTACTATTACCTTGAGCAAAAGTATTTGCTGTTAATACGTTAACGTTAGAGATATTACCACCGGATCCTGTACCAAATGTTACGTTACCACTGACTGCTAAGTTACCGGCAACGTTAGCAGTACCTGATATATTTGCACCAGTACCAGTAACTACTAATATGTTAGCATTACCAATTGCTGATATATTAACGTTACCGTTTGCAACTGGTATGTTTACATTACTATTACCGTTTGCTACAGTAGTTGCTGCTGCGATCCCAGTCAATAAACTACCATTACCAACGTAGAAGTTTGCTGTAATGTTAGCAGTACCCGTATTTAATGTACCAGCAATGTTTACACCGGTATTAGTTATTGTTACTACGTTACTAGTGCCAGTGACGCTTACTGTTACGTTACCGTTTGCCGAGGGAATATTTACATTACTATTACCATTTGCTAGTGTATTAGCATATGTAGCAGCATTAACTGATGTTACATAGTACCCATTGCCAACAAAGTAGTTAGCAGTAATTGAGTTAGCACCGGTAATAGCACCACCAGAGCCAGTACCAACTGTCAGATTTGACGCAGCAGCATTCCCAGTAACAGTTAAAGCATTTGCAGCAGTTAAGTAATTAGCACTTATTGAGTTAGCACCAGTGATATTACCACCAGTACCAGCTCCAATTGTCATGCTACCTGATAAGTTAGCACCTACCCCGGTAATGACCATTATATTAGCATTACCAGCAGATGAGAAATTTATGTTACCGTTTGCGGTGGGTATATTAACATTACTGTTACCATTACTGATATTAGCTGTGCTTAATCCAGTTAGTTGACTACCGTTACCAATGAAGAAGTTAGCACTGACGTTACCATTCGCATCTCTTACTGCAACAGTGCTTGCAGTGTTGGCTGTTGCGGTATTATATCCATCTAATAAGTCGGCGTTTAAGTTTGATACTACTGTGTTTGAAGTTACAACAAACGGTGCAGTACCTGTTGCTACGTTTGAAATAAGTTGAGGCGCCGTAACGTTAGCAGTAGCAAGAACTTGAGCAGTACCCAAGTTATTAACGTTTGCGTTACCAGAAACGTTTGCCGTACCAGTTATATTTGCACCAGTACCAGTAACAACTAATGTTGTAACCCCTGCCGCGGTTATATTAACGTTTCCGTTTGCTGCTGGAATAGCAACGTTTGAGTTACCGTTAGCATGAGTACCAACAATACTACCACCAAAATAAGCATTACCCGCTGCAATATACAATGCCCAAGCATTACCAATTGTCAAGTTTGTACCTTGAGTAGGAGCAGAGTTTATATATAATGATGTTGCGTTTGTTGCAGTAACAGTTGCATTTGCTGCCGCATATGTTGGTGTACCAATTGCATGTGCCGAGAATACTGTTACTGTGCCTGATGCAGCGGCTGAGTTATCTGTATATGTTGATGCTATCGCACGTAGACCCATATTACCAGTAACAGTGCCAACGTTAGCATTACCGGTAGCAGCACCAGTAATTGTGTGATTGTTTGATTGTATTGTGCCGTTACCACCAGTAGTTGAGATATTTGCTGCTGTAGTAATTGCGCCTGAAATATTTGCTGTACCAGTGATGTTAGCGCCAGTTGTAGTTATAACTAATCTATTAGCACTAGCTGTAGCAAAAAATATGTTAGAATTTGATAATATATCAACTTTACTATTACCGTTAGCATGTGGGCCAATAAAGTTAGCAGCATTAACGTTACCACTGAAGTTTCCTGTACCAGTAATGTTAGCACCAGTGCCAGTGATAGTTAGTGTTGTATTACCAACTGCTGCTATAGTTACGTTACCGTTAGCAGTAGCAATGTACACATTACTATTACCATTTGCCAATGCACCAATAAAGTTACCACCGGTTATATTGCCAGTGACTGTTAGTGCATTAGTTGTTTTATCAAATGTGAAGTTAGCACTAGCACCTGCTGCACCTGCATCATTGAAGATAACTTGAGTATTACTGCCGGCGACTGGGCCAGTTGCACCTGTGGCACCATAATAGCCAGTTGCACCAGTTGCGCCATTTACACCTGCTGTGCCGGTTGCACCAGTTGCGCCATTTACACCTGCTGTGCCGGTTGCACCAGTTGCGCCATTTACACCTGCTGTGCCGGTTGCACCAGTTGCGCCATCATTACCAGTGACACCAGTAGCACCAGTTGCTCCATCATTACCTGTTATACCTGTTGCGCCAGTTGCTCCATCATTACCAGTGACACCAGTAGCACCAGTTGCGCCATTTACACCTGCTGTGCCGGTTGCACCAGTTGCTCCATCATTACCTGTTATACCTGTTGCACCTGTACTACCATCATTACCTGTTATACCTGTTGCGCCAGTTGCGCCATCATTACCAGTGACACCAGTAGCACCAGTTGCTCCATCATTACCTGTTATACCTGTTGCGCCAGTTGCGCCATCATTACCAGTGACACCAGTAGCACCTGTACTACCATCATTACCTGTTATACCTGTTGCGCCAGTTGCGCCATCATTACCAGTGACACCAGTAGCACCTGTACTACCATCATTACCTGTTATACCTGTTGCGCCAGTTGCTCCATCATTACCAGTAACACCTGTTGCGCCAGTTGCTCCATCATTACCAGTAACACCTGTTGCGCCAGTAGCACCTTGATAACCCTGCGGCCCTGTAGCGCCCTGAATACCATTAACTATTGCTAAGAATAAAGAATGAGCATCAGGGAAGTTACTAGTACCAGTGCCGCCCGATCCTGCTGAAGTTACCGGTACAGTCCAATAACTATTTGCTGCCCCGGGATTCACATTAGTAACTGCACCAGTTATTGTAAATTTTTGATAGTTAGAACTATCATTTTCATCTTGTATTAAAATAGTTTCAGTTTGTTCAAGCAATGACAAGAATACATCAATGTCTGTGCCCGCGGCAGTTAAATGACTAATATTAATCTGTGTAGAATCTATTTGAGTAGTATCATTCCAAAGAAGATTGCCATCTCCGGGATAGCCTGAAGTTGCCCCAGTGTTTGAATCATACAAGAATAAACTTGTACTTGTACCTTGAGCACCAGTGGCTCCACTGTAACCAGTAGCACCTGTACTACCATCATTACCAGTGACACCAGTAGCGCCTGTAGCTCCTTGTAACCCAGAGGCCCCAGAACTAGGAGATACCCAACTTAGTGTTCCGCTACCGTCTACTGTACTTAATACATAGCCAGTTGCGCCGCCTAAAATATGTAAATTGCTTACATTGCCCAACGATACATTAGATGCCAAAGAGAAATTTGCATTAGTTGCTATGTTAATTGAGTTGGCACTAATAACATTAGCACCAGTTAAGTTACCGCCAGTACCACCACCGGTTGTGATGTTACCTAATATATTCATACCAGTGCCAGTAACAACTACTACGTTAGCATTACCTGCTGAACTGATATTAACATTACCATCAATAGCAGGTATATTTACATTACTAGTACCATTAGAATAAGAACCGTTAGTTAGATTACCAACAAATGTATTTGCTGTAACAACGTTAGCGCCGGAAATATTACCACCAGTTCCCCCGCCTGTTGTTACATTACCAGATACGGCCATGCCAGTACTAGTAACAACTACTACGTTAGCATTACCTGCTGAACTGATGTTAACATTACCATTGGCGACCGGTATACTTAAGTTACTTGTGCCATTGCTGATTGAACCAGTTTGAATATTACCTATGAAAGTATTAGCAGAGATGACGTTAGCGCCAGTGATGTTACCACCTGTACCGCCGCCGGTCATAACATTTCCAGCAACTGTCATATTGCCAACATTAGCATTACCAACTATGTTAGCATCGTTGTTGAGTGTTATGTAATTGGCTGTTACAAGATTGCCTAAGTTAGCATTAGCTGCGGTAATATTACCGGTAACATTAGCATTACCAACTATGTTAGCATCGTTGTTGACTGTTATGTAATTAACTGTAGCAAGATTGCCTAAGTTAGCATTTCCTGCTGTAATATTTCCAGTAACATTAGCATTGTTATTAACTGTTATATAATTGGCTGTAGCAAGATTGCCTAAATTAGCATTATTGGATGTAAGATTACCCACAACATTAGCATAACCATTTATGTTAGCACCAATATCAGTCACAGTTAATACTGTGTTTCCGGTTACAGTAGTAACAACATTACCATTTGCTGTACCAATATTTACATTACTATTACCATTACTGATACTTGATGAACTAATTGATACAAATGATAGATTACCTGAACCATCTGTTTGTACCACTTGCCCACTACTACCACCAGTGACTTTTACATTACCAATTGCGCCTAATGATACGTTAGAGGCTGATGTAAAATTAACATTGCTAGCACTAAGATTACCTGTTATATTGGCATAACCAGTAATATTAGCACCAATTTCAGTTACCGTCAAGGTAGCATTACCATTTGAATTAGTGACAACATTTCCATCTGTTGCAGGAATAGTTACATTACTATTACCGTTATAAATTTGATTGGTAGCAGCAGTTGCTGCCCATTCTACATTACCGCCACTGTCTACGGCAGTTAGTACATATCCAACCGTACCACCATCAATATGTAAATTACTTACATTACCTAACGATACATTAGATGCTGTTGAGAAATTAGCATTTGCAGATATATTGATTGAGTTAGCACTAATTAAATTGCCACCAGTTAAATCACCGCCTGATCCTGAACCTAATGTAATAGCACCAGATATATTAGCATTACCTGCTGTAAGATTGCCAGTTATATTAGCATAACCAATAATGTTGGCTCCCAAGTCAGTTGCAGTTATAACAATATTACCGTTTGCAGTTGTTACTACATTTCCATCTATTGTAGCAATACTTACATTACTGTTGCCATTACTGATAATTGATGGGCTACCTGTTGCATTCCAACTTAAATTGCCTGCGCCATCTGTTGTTAATACATAATTTGCTGTTCCGCCGTCAATATGTAAATTACTTACATTGCCTAAATTAACACTGGATGTATTAGATAGATTTGCTACACCCCCATTTGTCGTAACATTATTAGTTAATGTTGTACCGTTAACAGTAAGTGTATTGCTAGTTGGGTTAAATGTAAAATTATCAGATGTAGCAGCAGAACCACTTTCATTATAAAGAATGTCGTTTGTATTGCCCGGAACAACTAAATTACCTACAAAATTACCTATGAAATTGTTTGCGGTGATATTGCCCAATGATGTGATACTAATGTTTGCTGTGATATTTTCAGCATTGACAATGTTACTTCCGGATAGATTTAGGTCATCACCTGCAGGCAATTCATCGATTGTGCTATTTGCTGCATCAACTATTAACGGAAAATAACTGGTCGCCATGTTTTGTCCTTAAATTCTTTATCTTAACTTGTATTTATCAACTTATAGGAACTGGAATATTTCCAGACCTACCTACAATATTTAATACACTATTGACTAGTTGTACCTCTACCGCGCCGCTAGTTCTTGTATAAACATATATAAATCCAGTTCCACCACTTGGTTTATTGTACCAATTTAGATTACCTGTTCCATCTGTTTGTAGTATTTGTCCATTTGCGCCGCCTGTAATCTTAACATTACCCACGTTACCCAAATTGCTTATATTAGTTACAGTTAGATTGCCGTTTACATTTGCGCCCGTATCAGTAACAACAAATATATTAGCATTACCTGCCACACTTGTAGATACATTTCCGTTCGCAGAAACAATTACACTACTATTACCATTGACAATAGCAGTACCATTGCCGCCGCCACCACTGTTTATGTTTGCCCATGCACCATTTTCATATGCTTGAACCGTGTTCACAGTTGTGTTATATATTATATCCCCGTTAGCCCCAATTAAGTTAGCAATATCTGCATCAGTTAAGTTGGGTAAACGCAATGTTCCGCCACCAACTACTCTTACTGATACCGGCGCACTTAAATCTAAATTAGTTGCTGAAGTTACTGTTGGTGTGCCTGCACCTGAACCGTTGAAATTTGCTGCGGTAACATTACTTACTACTGTTAGATCGCCGTTTAAGTTTGCCCCTGTGCCAGTTACTACAAATACATTTGCATTACCTGCGACACTTGTACTTACATTACCATCTAATTCAACGATTACATTACTAGTACCATTGACAATAGCAGTACCATTGCCGCCTCCCCCGCCTCCAGGAGCAAATAC
>Ga0209084_1004267_pt1 | contig 10088 bp, 18 predicted proteins | sample C_130820_MF_Meta_FD_187309 | JGI IMG/M metagenome (GOLD analysis project Ga0209084, IMG submission 187309) | Freshwater microbial communities from Lake Croche, Canada to study carbon cycling - C_130820_MF_MetaG (SPAdes) (version 2) | ecosystem: Environmental > Aquatic > Freshwater > Lake... | reverse complement strand
CGATCACGTGCTGAAAGAAATCAGGGCGCACCTCCCGCTAAGAGTGCGCCTCATCGGCCAGGATCGGCTGAAGGAGATCATAGGCATCGCCATTCAGGAATGGCCGAACGACATGCAGCTTGCGACCGGCGACGGAGAACACAAGGAGGCGGTATGGAAGTCTCTGGAGGAGCAGGTCAAGCAGAGCTTTCTATACAAGCAGGACCCGGAGAAGCAGTACGGATTTGCGATCCTCACTCTCATCCTGGCGTCGGCAATCTCGACCATCGTCCAGCAGATGATTCTGTGGTGGCTGCATCGGCCGAAGAACCGGGAGCTTATGGCGCAATGGCATCCAGCGAAACAATGAACTTGTACGAAGCTGCATTCAGACTTGCTGAGAAGTACGGATTTGGGCTGCTTCTTAGCACGGCCATTCTGTACAGCGTGCGTACTGACATTGTGCTTCCTATGGTGCAGTCGCATCAAGAGTTCCTGCGTCAGATCGCCAGTACTCAGGCGGACCTGAGCAAGACGATGTCGGAGCAGACACGCTTGCTCTACGCGATCCAAGATAAGCAGGGAGTGCGGCCGGCGCAGGCCGAATAGGTCTCGCACGCACGCGTACGATGCGCAAGCTCACGAAGAAACAATGCGCATACGTGGAGCGTGCCATGCCCATAGTGGAGGTGGTCATTCGATCCCTCCATAAATCGTATCCGGGAATCAACAGAAATCTGGCGCTGATAGATGCAGAGTCTGTTGCGTACTTGGCTATCAGTAAGGCAGCGAAGACGTACAAACCTGAGAAAGCTCAGATCAGTGCGTACTTCTCTGCGGCCATTCGCAATGCTCTGCTTAAAGAGCTGGCTAAAAGCCAGAGGTGGAAGTGCGATCGACGGGAAGACGTCGTGCACGCGCTCGCTGCAAGACAGGAACATCGCCAGAGCCAGGAGGCCAGCCGCCTGAAGCTGGCCCTAGCGATGCTACCTGAGAAAGAACGCCAGTTAATAGCGAGCAGATACTATGAGGGCAAGTCTGTCAGCGACATCGCCTACCTTACCCTTCAGAACCCAAAGACTATCCGGGCACAGATGAAGCGAGCCCTAGCTCTGCTGTCAGAACTTTTGGGAATCCCGCCTGAGCAGCCATCTCTGCCCACCGCACCGTGTTCCGGTTCCACCGTCGACCATCCGACCGACGGTCGTTGCGCAGATGAGCCACGATCGAATCGTAGCTCATGCTCACGGCACGAAGGCCCACGATCTGGAATGCCTGATCGCGCTCGTCCTGATCGGGGACGAACCGACCAGCGCTGCCATGTCCTACCTTCTTCCATCCGATAGGCACACCTGCGTTGTAGGGCAGGCCCTTCTTCTTCTTGTGATGGAGCGCCTCCTTCGTCCGCTCCGATGCGTACTCCCGCTCTAGCTCTGCAAACGCCAGCATGACAGTGCACACGCACCGACCGACCGCTGTGCTGGTGTCCAGTCCCAGATCTAGCGAGTGCACATAGACCCCCTTCGCCGCCAGCATGGCAAGCGTGCCAGCCCCGTCCACTACTGACCGGAACGCCCGGTCCAGCTTGGCCCACACGATGTGGTCTCCAGGCTGAACCAGTGCCCACAGCTCCCGGCCTTTGTCCCTCTCAAAGAGCGGGCGCTTGCCGCTGGTCGCTGAGTCGTACAGCCACCCGCCGGAGGTGTGCTCCGGCAGGTGGTGCTTGATGTACGACATGACCTTATCTTCCTGTGCCCCTTCCGTGAGGCCCTGCTTGTCCGTCGAATGCCGGCCGTAGCCATACACCATTGCCATGTCAGACTCCTGGTACGTAGACGTTCTGGGCAAGCCACTCCGTTACCGGAGTCCAGAGCTTGTGGATGTGTTGAGTAAGCATGACATCGAGCAGCGGGACGCCAGAATCGTCACTGTAGTTAGAGATGTATCCGGCATTCACGGAGCAGACGTGAAACATCGGGCGAGCCTCCGCATCCGTCAGCCTGTCGAGCAGGCACACGCCAACCCTCATCACGGGAGGCTCGACCCATGACCTGCCGTAACGACCACTATCAAGCACTCGCATTGGGTGATACAGAAGGCAGTCGAACACCATGTTTGCGGGCAGCTGGGTGGTATCGCGATTTCTTCCGTTATATCTGCGATGCTCTTCGTCGATATCAAATTTAGCCGCGAAGACCATGTCATCTACGCGCTTCTCAACAGCATAGCGCAAGAGGCAGTCCTTGTAAGGAGCTACCTTGTCCTCAAGCTGTCCGCCTAGCAATGACGCAGCCTGCATCATCTCGTCGCTGGCTCCGTGCGAGCGCAGCTGTTCCAGTGCATTCCGCAGCAGTGGCTTGTCGGGCGACATGCCAGTGTACTCATACACAGGGCCGTCGCCCCTCTGATATACGCCCTTCTGTCCGTAGATCTTAGTGCGACAGCCGTTGTGAGACTTGAAGCATTCCATTTCCGGAAGGTATCTCTCTGCGAACCAGTGCATCTGCTGGCCGATTACCTCATACATCGTGCGCCCTTGAGCGGCAGGGTAGGCGTTGACTTGATGCATCTTGTGCCGAGAAGAAGATCCAGGAACACGGTGCAAGTAGAACAATGCAATGTTCCTTCCTGTGCACTTGGCGAAGACCCGATCGCAGAGCTGTATGTATCTCTCCGAGCTGTGACTGTACTCCTCAACATAGATCGCGTTGGACTTGCCCTCTTCGCTGATCTTGGCAGAAGGGATTGGCGATACATCCGCCTTGATGGCAGCCTCAAGGTCGAGCCAATCCCAGACGTGTTTCTTGATGGACTTAGTTGCGGTGGTCATGTGGTTACCTATAAAGAAAGAGCCCGGCGGGCAGTGCAACGTGCACCACCCGCCGGGCGAAGGTGTAGAAAACTAAGAGTTGATCGCAGTCCAGCCGTTCGGACTGGACGCCAGCTGAACAGGGTTGACCCGCTGCACACGGGGCAGGACATCAGTCGTACCGTCAAGGCGGCGAGTCTCCGCAGCCGTGATCTGGTTCAGCCGGTTGATGTCAAGCTGCGGCTTGGTGTTCTCTCGCTCAGGGCGGACCAGAGTCGGAGACTTCCACCCCCTCTTCTTGTAGTAGCGGACACGGCTGTGGGTGCGGCCGTAGCCCCAGCCAAGCCGCTCAGCGAACTGACTCATGGTGTGACCGGCGGCCGCACTCTCACAGTAGAGCTGCACAAACAGCTCGGGACTAACAGACTGGGTTGACTTCTTCATGGCTATCCTTAGTAAAGAGGAACAGTCTTGCACCAGCGCGGTATGCTCTGGCGATAGTAGGAATCCTGCGTCAAAGCCACCACGACTTTGGCGCGCGTCTGACGGGACGGCCAGTCCGTAGCCGCGTCAGTTATCAACACGATGGAGTCCGGACGCTCGTCCCGATCCACGTCCCGCAGGGCTCGGGCCATGTCGGTGCCGCCCCCGCCTTCCCACTCAAAGTTCTGCACGTCTTTCAGCATGCAGCTGTTTCTGATATGGGTGTCGGCGCATACAACCTTCACTCGCTGCAGCTTCTTGAGCCCATCGGCTATAACCTGCAGCGCTTTCTCCTTCGTAGCCCTGTCTCCCATCGAGCCAGAGGTGTCGACAATCACCACCGCAGTAGCCTGCGTTGACAGCTGACCACGCAGCCGGCAAATCCCGGCCGGCTGCTTGCGAGACAGCCTGCGATACGTCTGCATCCTGCCACCCAGCGGGTTGGCAGTAGAGCTAGCGACTACGCTCTTGAGGTGGGCGAATGGATCCCGCTGCGGATGCAGCTGGAGTTCGACCATCTCCTTGAGCATGCCGGGAACCGAGCCAGGTTGCAGTGCTTCTTGTCTGGCGAGAGCATCGCCCAGATTCTTGGTTGCCACTGCTTCCTGAAACGCTTGCCACGCTTCGTCGGGCTTCTCGTACGGGCGTCGTACGCCATCGCTAGCAGATCCGCCGGAGCTAGGATTGCACGCAGCACCTTGCCCATTGGGCCTGCTGTTGGCGCCCGCCTTTCCCGACTTCTTCTGCTTCTTGGCCGGGTCAGTCTTGGAGCTGCGAGCATTGCCGTCATTGCTCTTGTCATCTCCGTCACCGCCCGGCCCTTCGCCATCTCCGTCATCGCCGCGCTTCTTAGGGCGCTCGCGAAGGCGGGCCATGATCTGGCCGTAGTAATCCAGCATCGACAGGTTCTCTGCGAAGTCGAGCTTGAACCCGAACTCCGGTCGCTCCTGTCCCAGATGGACTGCACCCGCTGGCCGCAGCGGACGCATGAACTTCAACGTCTGCTCGATCACCAGGTCGCCAGCAACATTCATGGCGAACCGCCTTTGCTCGTCGGGGTTTTCCCCGTAAGCCTCAGCGGACCGGGCATGGTGCTGAAAGATCAGGTGCAAGCACTCATGGATTAACACGTAGGCCAGCGTGTCTGGGTCCTGAGCCTCCACAAACTGTGGATCCCAGTACAGTACGCCGTCCTTGCTCACCCCGCAGGTCCCGCAGCCGGGAGATTCCACCTGCTTCAGGGCGTAGATGTAGCTGGCTAGGTACGGAGCGTACGAGAACGTACGAATCCGACCCTGAGCCAGCTTGTTACGTGGTGTCACGCGGAATCCTTCTAGTTGTTGGAGTAGGGATGGGAGTACGTCAGCTCGTCACGCGAGAGCTGAAGGGCAGAGCCGGTGGCGCAGTTGACTACGCGCACCAGCTCATCACGCTGTTCGTCGCTAAGCTCAGGCTGCTCTGTCACCAGCAGCGCTACGCGCATGAACCCAACGAACAGCATGAACATCCTCTGCTCGTAGCTGTCGGGGATCTCGCCGTCACACGTCACGTGAATAGCAGCACGCAGCGCTTCGCAGGCTTCGACTTCCGTGTCAATCGTCGGGCGATCTTGGTAATCCATGTGTCATTTACTCCGTGATGCCAGCTGGGACCAACTTCATGAGACGGTTCTGCAGGGCCGCGCCCGGCATGAAACCATCAGGGCGAACGCCGCCCTTGCTAACGGGATTCCAGAGACTCTTGAACTGCGTGAGGAACGTCTCGACCTCATGCTCGCCGACATCGCAGAAGCAAGTCGCAGCACGCGACCAGCGCTCTGCGGTCGACTTGGTCCGCAGTTCCTTGACCAAGCCAGTCAGCAGGCAGATGTTCAGGTCAGGCCGGTCAGCCTGATACTTGAACGTGACCCTGCCCTCCAGAACTTCTTCCGGGTTGACGAGATCGAGCGTCGACAGGTAGCGAAGGAACTCGCTGCCGGCCGCATCGCCTACGCAACCCATGACCAGCGCGCTGTAGACGGCACTGCCCAAGCTGTGGCCGCATGCCTCAGCGGCAGACAGCAGCTTGACCACGTACGACCAAGTGCGTGGGTTCGGGAATGCCATCGTCTCGTCGGACTCCGGAATCTTCTCCATGCAATCCGGCGCCGACCGAAGGAACGCCTCCACCAAGCCGCCGTACTTGGGCCACAGAACCTTGTCCGTGTCAGGCACGATCGGGAAGTCGGGGGCGGCCCAGTTGAGCCCGTTCCGGAAACCCTTGAACAGATCAGTGCGGTCGATCTGCCAGTTGTGGTGGAAGAAACGCGATCGCATCGAAGGCGCTAGTGCCTGGCCGGCAGGGGCCAGCTCAGGCGGATTGCACGCAGCGACAATGATCGTCGTCTCCGGCAGGGTGTAGTCACCGACACGGCGCTCCGTGATCAGAGACAACTCCGCAGCCATCGTTGTGGGCGGCACGCATGTGAACTCGTCAAGCAGAAGAAAGCCGTTGCCGTCCTGGAACTTCTCGACCCACTGAGTCGGAAGCATGCGGATGACACCGAGCTCGCGGTCTGCGTCCGGGTAGCCAGAGAAGTCTTCTGGCAGGTGGGTGCTGCCAATCAGCAGGTGAAAGCTGCGGCCCATAGCCTTTGCCAGCTGGCTGATGACCGTCGTCTTGCCGACGCCAGTACCACCAGTGATCAGAGTCGGGACCCGCTGCATCGCAATGTAAGCCGCTTCGTTGAGGCTGGATGTTTTCATCATGTTCCTTGAGCAAAAGAAAAGAGATCTGTGAGGGAAGCACTTCCCTCTACAAGTAACTGCCAACCCTTGAAAACAAGGGCTAAACGGACACGCTTAGGAGGGAGCTGACAGACAGCGCCTGCATCGCGTTCTCCAGAGGCTGGCGCAAGAAGGCCATTTCCTGCTGGAAGGATTCCTCATACCGCGTGACCTTCGCGATCAGCTCTTTAGCCGAGCGAGCCAACCGCTTACTGGCCTCCGTCGTGAGGTCTCCGGCTGCAATCTTCTCCAGCAGTTCGTTGCTGGCTGTGGTCACCTCAGTCGTGAGCTGGTCCACGACATGGGCCACTGTCTCCGGGTTAGTGGCGACGATCATCTCGCTGCTGTGATACTTCCACAGACAGGCATCCGTACGGAACGAATCCCAGTCAGACTTCATGCTGATGGGCAGGTAGTAGACGTTTCTGCCACCGAGCATGACGCCGCCCAGCTTGTCGATCGCAGACTGCACAGCACGCAGCACCTGGCTGCTGCTGAGCATGCCAAACACGTTGTCGTACCCCTGCTGCAGGAGCGTCGTCAGGTTGGCAGGTGCACTGGCGTGCGACTCAAGCACAGAGACTACGCTGGTCGTGTCATCCAGCTGCACGCTAACGAGAGGCGTGACCACGTTGTGCAACGTACCCCGCTCGATTCGCGTGGCCTCAAAGGCCAGCTCCTGCGAGAGAGCACGCACCGACAGGGCCGTGCCACGCTGGGGGCAGATGCCTTTAGCGACGTCAGTCACCGCAGTCTGCAAAGCCCAGTGCTTGGACGGCGGGCGAGACACGATCCGCGTCCAGCCCTGATTGTCGCACGCCTTCTTGAGCAGAGACCTGCTGTGCGGGGCGTTGGTGCCGAAGATCAACAAGCCTGCATGTCCTACTGTCATGTTATCTGTCATGCGAACCTTTCGAGTGTGATGAAAACCGACGAGCCGCAGCGCAACCAGATGGCTACGTGCGGCCCGTCGGCGGAGGTATACGAATGTACATCAACCACAGAAAAACTACTAGGTGTCGAGCATCAGCTCCCACCTCTCAGCCAGAGCGATACAGCGTGCCTGGTTGACACAGGCGTGGACCGCATCCTCCTCTGATGTGTAAACCCCTCTGGGCGAGTCGCGACGATCGCCCAGCAGGAAGTAGAAATTGCCGGCGACTCCGAACACGTGTCCGATCGGGACGTTGTCCACAGTGACCTGGACAGCAGAAGCAGAATCTTGCGAGCTCATGAGAAACCTCCGTGAAAAGAAAAAGGAGTGGCTTCGACCACTCCTATAAAGGACTGCCAACACTGGAAAACAAGGTGTTTGCGCTACCTTCTGCGCCACCCCCTAAGGAAACTGTTGAACGCCAGGAACGCGCAGCTGATGGCAGTGACCTGCTCAGGGCAGGCCTGCACATAGCTGGCGAAGTAGTAGGCGATCTGAACGAAGTGCCCGATCTCTGTGGACAAGACTGCCCAATTGAAGTCGTGCTTCACGTCTGATCCTCCTTGTGTCTGAGAACGAAGTCGGCGAACGACTTGCGGTCCTCATGAGACATCGTCGGTGCGGAGATGAGCCTGCCCATCTCGATGGCATCTGTGCCCAAGATCTGGGCAACGTCTCGCAGGGAGACAAACTTCATCACATCGTCATTCTTTATCGACTCCATACAGCGAACCCTCTTTCTCTGAGGGAGTCAGCTAGCTGTGCTTCTGCACGCTCAGCCGCAACCCGTGACGCGTACTCGAAACCAGAAGACAGCTCAGGCAGCAGGCAGGATCCGAACTTCTCGACCCAGCCCCTGTTGCTGAACTTGCCCTGCTTGTGCTGCAGAAAACGATCCTCAGCACTATGTGCCGTGCTGCCTACGTAGAGGCACGGCGATCTGTCGCTGGCGTGGGGATTGGCATCCCGAAACCGCCGGCTCTTAACGACATCTCGATCTAGCTGGACCACGTACAGGCGGTAGCTCATGTCCACCTCCTGAGAAGCAGCCGGATCGTCCATTCACCAGCGTCCTGCAAGCAGCAGAACCACAGCCTCATCCAGTTCATGTTGACCTCCAGGAATGCAAAGAGGCCGGGCAGCTACGTCGCTGCCGGCCTCTCTACTAACTACTGCCAAGCCTATAAATCAGGTGCTTTTCGACAGCACCGAGCCCATAGCTATCGAAGCCTGGATCTCGCGTGCCGTGCAGGCCAGCTCTTCCAGCTTGTCTGCAATCTGCTGCACCTTTGGCTTGAGCTTTTGCTCGCCCCTGACCACCTTGAGTACGGTGTACATGTACCGAGCCTGCTTGGTGTCAGAGTCCATTCGCTTGGGTGCCAGCTGCACGCAGCCCACCGTGTCACTAAGGATGCTCTTGCAAGCGTCTTCGTTCTGGGAGACCATCTGGCCGATGCCGTGAAAGGCGTATCGCAGCTCGCGCAGCCCTTCGCTCAGCTCCGACGTGTGGTCCACATTCCCCTGCGACATCACGATATTCAACAGATCCATCAATCACCTACCTTTCTTTGGGCCTGATATAGGTCGTGTTGTTGGAGATACGAACGTCACCATTGCCTGCCATCACAAGGCGGGGCTGCTTGGTCCGCTCACGCGTGTGAACCGGGACATGGCAGACGATGTCCCGGACTAGATGACAGACACCTTTGTGGTGCACAGTCATCAGCGGATAGCCCTGCTTGAGCGACGCAGGGCGGTTGTAGTGAAACCAGAAGGCGCTCATGCGACCTCACCCCTTTCGTCGTGGAACATTTCGAGCGCCTCATCCCACAAGCACTCCGCGCCAACCCAGCCGTACTCAGACTCCGCCAGGTGCAGGAGGTTGGACATCATGTCCTTGATTGCAGCCTCAAAGTCGCTGTCGTCCATGCAATTAAGGCCCGTCCTGTCAGCGACCACGCGCACCGCCTCCAAAGCCCAGACTGCACGGTCGCGATTGCTTGGCTCGCTCATTTGCCCCTCCCTTCTGCTATCTCGATCGCGTCCTCCGCCAGCTGCAGCGCAGCTTGCAAGCCAGGAACGTAGTCGTCCTCTCGCTTGTCCCATGCTGCAGTGATGGCTGTGAGGGCAGTCAGCAACTGCTCGCGGCTGTTGAGCAATTGCACGATGGCGCCCCAGTCCGGAGTGTCGTCCGGATCCTTAGTCGGCGCACTTGGAGCACCGCACGTTGGGCATGTCATTCCTGCACCCTCCCTTCGCGTGCCATGTTGGCAACGCTGTCGACCGTCCGGGTGACGTTCATGGGGGGCGCCGCCATGATCTTTGCCACCATCTGGCTCCACGCCACGCCGCCGTCTCGCAGCTTGGCGGAAAGCATGCGCAGCGCCTCAGTCACGGTCGCGTGGTCCGTGATACGGGCATCGAGATCGTCCATCGACTCAATAGCCTGCAGCACGGCCGCCTCTTCGTCGCCATCCAAAGCGACGGCGGCCACCGATCCCAGCTCATTGCGGAACAGCAGCACCGTCTCAAACCCGCAGTTGCCAAGAGTCACGAAGGCCTTGTCGGCTTCCGGTATCTGGTCATCAGTCATTTGCGTACCTCCTAAACCAACCCAGAGGCGGCAGCTAAGTGCTGCTCCGTCCCTCTATAAGTACCTGCCAACCCTAGAAAACAAGGCCTTTTTAGCTGTTTTCCCCAGAACTGTACAGGTGTCTATCAAACGCCCAATGGCGCATGAGAACGCCCAGCCAGCGGGTGCCGGCTGGGCGTGGTTCACGCGTCGTCAGGCAGCGACGACCGACTCGACCTTGTCAGCCTTACCGGGCTTGATACGGGCCGGACGATCAGCCTTAGGCTTGGTGTCCTCTATGCTTAGCTCCAGCCTGGTGACGCGGTCCTCCAGCGTGGTGCAGCGGGAGTTGGCCTCATAGGCCTCCCATGAGGCGTCGTGCGCTTCGTAGTACGCATTGCTGGCGCACCGGGACACCATCTGAATGCATTTGCACACCGCCAGCAGGGCCACACCGCAGACGACAAGACCAACCGAATTTGCGATATCAATTGACATGTTAAACCTCCTAAAGAAAGAAACAGAGACACCTGCAACGGCGCAGGA
>Ga0209084_1004266_pt1 | contig 10091 bp, 20 predicted proteins | sample C_130820_MF_Meta_FD_187309 | JGI IMG/M metagenome (GOLD analysis project Ga0209084, IMG submission 187309) | Freshwater microbial communities from Lake Croche, Canada to study carbon cycling - C_130820_MF_MetaG (SPAdes) (version 2) | ecosystem: Environmental > Aquatic > Freshwater > Lake... | reverse complement strand
CGCCGGGCGAGCTAATGCTCGTTGCCAAAACGTTGCAATAAAGTTTGCAAAATGTGCGCGATTCTGGCAGATCACGTGCTATAATAGAATAGTAGCAAGCAGTCGAAGCAGTCAGTCGACTGGACACAGACGGCCAACCGGTCGCCTGTCCGAAACGACAAAAGGACACACCATCAGTACAACTACTGTTAGCACCACAGTTCGCACCACCAGCACCACCGTCAGCACCACCGAACAGGTCGTAGACCTGACCTCCACCAACGCGAAGGCAATCTTCGCAGAGTACGAGGCGATCAAGAAGGCCAAGGCCGACCTTGAGAAGCAGGAGAAGGCCCTGAAGGAACAGCTCCTAGAGCTGACCGGATGGACCGCAGACGGCGTGGCTGCCGTGGCGATGGTAAACGGCGAGGCCCTGTTCAAGAAGCAGGCCGGCAAGTCCATCGTCTGGGACGCAGACATGATGAAGCTCGTCTTCCCTGAGGCCTTCGCGAAGTGCCGCAGCGAGAAGCCAAACTTCTCGATCCGCGCTGCGTAACCACCAGCAGCACAAGAGGCGGGAGCCTCGGTCCCACCAGGGACCGGGGCTCTACGTCCACCACCGTCAGCCACTACCAAAGGACAAGCAATGACCTACAACGACCACAAGAACCAGAAGCTGAGGTTCGTGCCCGGCACGAACAAGCGTCTCGGCGTAGACCACCACGGAGACATCGACTTCTTCTGGAGGACCAACTCCCGGGGCGAGTACGTCGGCGAGCGCCTGGCGACTCTCCGAGCCCTCTCCCACGAGAGCACGTTCCTCCTCCAGCTCCAGTCCGGCGAGCACGCCGGGGTGGAGTACCGGAACGCGTCCTACGACGCGCTCCTGGCAATCGTGCTCCTCGCGTACGACGCGAGGTAGCAAAGACGTCTGCGGCGTTTGTTTGTCCTTTCCCCGCAGACCGGCCCGGTCGGCTTGAGCCCAGCGCTCGCCGGCCGGGCCACCACTTTACCCCGGCGCACGGAGCCGGCGCGCTAGGATTGGATCAAGACAGCAGGAGGAGAGACGCATGCCGAACTTCGGAGGCGAGAGCTCGGTCAGCGGCACGGTCGTGTGGCTGACGCCGCCATACATCATCGAGGCCCTAGGCCAGTTCGACCTGGACCCGTGCGCGCCACCGGCGAGCGAGAGACCGTTCGAGACGGCGACGAGCTACTGGACCGAGGCCGACGACGGCCTGGCGCAGCCCTGGCACGGGCGCGTCTGGATGAACCCGCCCTACGGACCGGGCATGGTCAAGTGGCTCACGAAGCTGGCGGCGCACGGAGACGGCTACGCCCTGGTCTTCGCGCGCACCGAGACGCGGGCGTTCTTCGACGGCGTGTGGGACCACGCGGACGCCCTGTTCTTCTTTCGCGGACGCCTGAAGTTTCACCGACCAGACGGCACGCCTGGCGCGGCCTGCCAGTCGCCGTCGGTGCTCGCGGCCTACGGCTCGCGGAACGTCGCGGCGCTCGAACGAGCAGTCGCGGACGGCAAGCTCGCGGGCAAGCTCGTCTACCTGACGCGGCCTGCCGCGGAACAGGTCGCGGACTAGGTCGCGGCACGGGCCTGTGGCGCAGCTGGTAGCGCACCTGCATGGCATGCAGGGGGTCAGGGGTTCGAGTCCCCTCAGGTCCACAACAAACTCGCGGAGCGGCCTGCCCTCGCGGATCAACTCGCGGAGCGGCCTGCCGGTGGCTCGCGGACGGCTCGCGGACGGCCTGCCTGCACGGAAGGCTCGCGGTAGCGGCCCGGTGCACTTCGCGGAGCGGCCTGCCGATCTGGCGGCCTGGCGGCATGCCCTGGCGGCTCGCCGTGCTTCGCGGACGCCCCTGACCGACTCGCCCTGACCGACTGCTCGCGGAAGAGCTCGCGGACGCCCCATCCCAATCCTCACCGGTGCAAGTGCTCGCGGAAGAGCTCGCGGACGCTGGATCCGACGCTCGTGCCGACGGTTGCGATCTCGCACGGAAGTCGCGGACGCTTCCCCTGGCACCAGACCGGATCCCAGACGCCATCGCGATCGCGATCGCGATCTCACGGACGGAAGCTCGGAGACAGCAGCAGACTTTCCGCACAAACGCAAGTTCACGGAAGTGTCGGCACTTGAGTCAGGGCTTGCGCCCTGACTCCCGACCTTCTCCAGAGATCTGCCGGGCAAAAGTTCTCCAGCTTCTCCCGACCTTCTCCAGACAAAGTCCCGCGAGACCGTTGCCAAAAGTTTGCCACAAACTGGACCAGTTTGGCAGTTGACATGCTATAATAGAATAGTACAAGCAACAAGCAGGAAGTCAACCGGCTGCCTGACACCAACTAGTAAAGGACAACATGAGCAAACAGGCAACTGAGTTTCAGATCATTAGATTAGTAGATCTCGAGGTTGGAGATCGCATTGGCACTGATTGGGAAGAGTCAACCACCGATTGGTACACTGAAGAGATCCAGGAGGCTGGAGAGCTTCAGGACTTCCAGATCGTCAAGAGCATCAAGGTAAAAGAAGTTGGCCGTCAAGAGCATCACACCATCACCTATGAGAATGGCACTGTAGACATACTGGTCGAGCGTCCAGGCTGCTACTGTGGATGCAGGGACTACTATGTGACCGTCATTGTGGTGCCGGAAGGAACCGGCGAGATCAACCGCTAGTGAACAGCTGAGAGGCCCTGGAGAGATCCAGGGCCTCTTCTCAATTTGGCGGCAAACTTGCATAGCACATGACCGGTCTAAATTGAGCAACTTTTGCAAACTTTATTGCAACAAAGTTGTTGCAAAGAATTTTGCTCAAATGTGCTCAATTTGGCAATTGGCATGCTATAATTGAACTATAAACAAAGCAGCAACTTGAAAACTCCATAGAGATACAGGAACCAACAGGCAGACCAACCGGTCTGACTGAAACCAACTAACAAAAGGACAATGCCTAGTGCAAAATTCAAATGTAGATCCACAAGAGACCCTGACCACCAACGAGCTTCCAGAGAAGTTGACGCTTCGACTGGACTTCGAGATGGACAGGGAATGGGCCCTGGAGATGTTCGGCGAGGACGAAGACGGGTCAGAGACCATGTCTCTCCAGACGTTCATTGACAACCTCAGAATTGCCGCCGAGGAATACATCAAAGATGGCTTGGTCAACATGATCCAGTCGGCAAAAATTCTCGACGAGAACGAGAACGTGGTGTTTGAAGAGGACCCGGACGCTGAGTGGGAAGTGACTGGAGTCTAGTCACAGACCAGACTGAAAAGAGACCCTGGAGCAATCCAGGGTCTTTTTTATGCCCGGCAGACTGAGACAGGCAGCAGAGCTCCTGCGCCCGTGTGCGGACGCGAGCGTACTTGCACGGAGACTGGCGAGCCTGCGCCCGGGCAGTTCGTGCGGCGATCTTGGCAACAAAGTTGTTGCAATAAACTTGCGGCAAAGTGGTCAAAATGTCACTGGTGCATGCTATAATAGAATAGTAGCAAACAAGCGGGTCAACCGGTCCGCCTGACAACCACTAGCAAAAGGACAAACAGTGTCATACACCTCATTCGTAGTCACGTTCACAAACGCAGACGGTCGAGAGACCGTTCGCGAATTCGCAACAAGCAAGCAGGCAGCAAGTTACGCACTGGCGCTTGCGGACCAGAAGATCTCCCACACAGTCACCGCGAGGGAACACGAGACGTTCACAGACTGGCGAGCACAGGTCATAAACGCCTAGCCAAAGTTGTTGCCGGTTCGTTGCGCAAAAGTGCGGCGAACCGGCAAGCAACATGCTATAATAGAAGTACAGCAACAAGCGGACTGACCAACCGGCAGCCCGACACCACGAGACAAAAGGACACACGACTTGAACACATTCAAGAACATCAGCGGGGACGACGCCCTGGACCACATGGACGACATCGGCCTCGAGGGCTTCATCACCACGACCAGGCGCCAGCTTGCGGCCAAGTTCGGGGAACCGGACGTGACCGGCACAGTGGACAACAAGATCACCACAGAATGGACAATCTTGTTTGACGGCAAGACAGTCGCCACCGTCTACGACTACAAGCGCTACATGGACGACCTCGGAGCTCCAGAGCTGGACGAGGTTTACCAGTGGCACATCGGCGGGCAGAGCAAAGCGGCAGTCTACGCCGTCTCGATGGCGATGGCAGAAGCCGTCACCGCGTAGGCACCAGAGACCACGGACCCGGGCGGGAGACTGCCCGGGTCTTCTCACTGCCCGGCAGCGGGCGCACGGAGAACAGCGGGCTCGCGCCCGGGAGCCTCCGGCTCCCAATCTTCTCCCGGCAAAGTCCAGTGAAGAATTTTGGCAAAAGCGGCCAAAGTTGGCAGTTTATGTGCTATAATAGAAGTACAGCAGCAAAGCTCCAGTCGACCGACCGGAGGCAAACGACGACCAAAGGACAAGAATGACCAAGACCCAGACCAGCGCCCTAATCCAGACCCTGAACGGCGAGATCGTAAAACTGCGCCTGGAGCAGAACAAGATGCTCGACACCGACCCGGACATGCTGGACCAGGCGGCGAAGAGCCAGCACGCCTACATAAACGGACAAGTGAACGCACTGAGACTGGCCATCATCCAGATTCACGCAGCGGGAGCGAAGAAGTAGGCAACGAAACCGTTGCAAACATTCTGGTCCAAACGGGCCAGAATGTCGCAAGTATACGCTATAATTGAAGTACAGCAGCAAGCAGTCGACCGACCGGTCGCCTGAAAACCTCGAGAGACAAAGGACAAGCAACATGAGCAAAGACCCGTACGAGAACCTAGAGTTCGTAGACGTACTAATCCAGCAGGACCCAGAGTGGGAGACCGAGGAGGTCCTGGTGGTCATCGGAGACGAGACCGTCAAGTTCGACGAAGACTTCTCATACGACGCACGCGTCTACTTCCACTTCGACAACAAGGAACAGTTCGAGCAGGCCAAGACCGAGATGCTCGAGGACGTCGGCTTCATCATCCTGAAGGTCCTGGACGACGAGGACGAGAGCGGGGACGACGAATGACCCCGGCGACCCCGGTGGCCGACAGCCTGGCGAGCGGAACGAGCTACCAGGGAGAGGTCCAGGCGACGCTGCGGACCATGATCAAAATCTTCGGCGAGCCGAACAGCGTCGGGTCGGACAAGACCACCTGCGAGTGGACGCTCCAGTTCGAGAACGGAACCATCGCGACCGTCTACGACTGGAAGCGGGACGAGTACGGACTCGGGGAGATTGACCTGGACGAGCGGGTCGACTGGAACATCGGCGGCTTCGACAACGACGCCTACGAGCAGGTCCGCCGGGCAGTCAGGCTAGGCTGACCCGGGCAACAAAACTGTTGCAAAGAACTTGCGGCAAACGGCCTCGAATGTCGCAGGCACACGCTATAATTGAACTATGAACAAAGCGGCTGACCGACCGGTCAGTCGAAGGACGACTACAAAAGGACGCACATGTCTCAGCAACCAGAATACGCATACACCGTGATCTTCACCAACAAGGACGGCAAGAAGGTCGAGCACAAGTTCGTCGAGAAGGACAAAGCGGCGCACCTCTGCTTCATCCTCTCGGAGACCGGCACCGAGTACGAGCTGACTCACCACCTCGGCGCCTCGTTCGCCAACTGGGCAGACAGCCTGACCGGCGCATTCGGCGCCTAACAAGATTCCGACCGGTCGACCCCTGACTCGACCGGTCGGATGCACCAACCTCCCTGCCGCCCGGCACGGAGTCAACCACTACCAAAGGACACAGCGACCATGACAACAGTCAAGCAGCTAATCGAGCAACTACAAGAGATTGAAGACCAGGACCAGCCGGTCATCTTCCAGTACTACACCAAGGAGAACTTCGAGTACGGCGACGACGAGACCGTCGTCTCGGACGAGGTCTTCGAGGAAGCGGTCGAGTGGGCAGAGAGGGTCAACGTCTGGGAGGACGCCTACGCCTACCTGAACGACCACATCTACGACAAAGCCAGCGCCTCGACCGACGAGGACGAGGACGAGAGCTAGCTCCAAGCGGCAAACCAGGGACCCCGGTCGAGAGACCGGGGTCTTCTCGCATGCCGGGCGAGCACGGAAGACAGCCGCTTCGCCGGCGAGTCAGCCACGGCCTCAGCTCCGTTGCGGAGAAGATCAAAATGTCGCAGGTCTGCGCTATGCGAACCAGCCCGGCAGACCGTTGCAAAGTCGTTGCCAAAACATGCGGCAAACTGGCCACTTTTGGCGAATCATGCGCTATAATAGAACTATGAACGAAACAGCGACTGCCCCTAGGGCCAAGACAACCACCCTCGAGATCACGTGGAGAGCATTCACCGAAGAGGGACCAGCAACTCACATCCAGGCACGCCTGGACGCCGGCAAGGAGACAACCAGCGTGGCGATCACGGTCGAGCACGACGGAACCGACCTGGCACTGTGCGAAGAGGTATTTCGCCAGACCAACACGTACGACGGCGACATCTGGGACCGAATCCAGCCGCTGATGTCGGACAACCGCACTCACACGGCACTCAGCGTCGGAGACTACGTGCGGGTCGGAGACAACGTCTACAAGTGCGCAGACATGGGCTTCGTCCTCGTCGAGAAGGACGGCAGACCGTGGCACGAGCTGAGTCGCAGCATGTTCGGCGACGTGGCCTGTGCCCGCTGCGGAATGCTCTGCGAGGACGACGACGGAGAGGACGCGTGAGCGTCCTCGACCCCGACGACGAGCTGGTCGAGGTCTACCGAGGACTCGCGAACGTCGAGCCCGGCGGGGTGGACCTGAGCAGCCTGGGGATCCACTGGACCACCAACCGCAAGGTCGCGAAGTCCTTCACGGACAGCGGCGAGCCGGACAAATGCGGGGCCCTGGTCTGCGCGCTCGTGCGGCGAGGCGACATCCTCACGGAAGCCGACCCCGAGTACCAGCAGGCGCTGCTGGCCGGTGCGGAGGCGCCCGACTCGCCGGAGCAGGAGGTCTCGCTCCACCGCTGGTCCGAGGTCCGGGTCAAGTCCATCACGTACGTCTGGGACGAGCGCGAGGAGCGGCACGAGCTGGGCGGCCGAAACCAGTTCGCAGCAGCCTGAAAACTGTTGCCAAAAGTTTGCGCAAATGTGCGTGATTGCGGCAGATCACATGCTATAATAGAACTATGAGCAAAACGCTCGACCGGCCAGGCGGACCCTGGAGCTAGCAAAGGACACAACGCTTATGAGCGAAGTAGAGACAGACCCGGGCGTACTATCAGCCGTCATTCACACCGACATGGAGATTGACGACTGGGACGACGCACAGGAATACGCGAAGGAGATCATCCAGGACTGGATGAAGTTCAACGCAGTAGACGAGCAGGACGAGGTAATGGTCCACTACAACGGAGCGACCTGGCAGAGACTGAGCGGCTCGGCACCAGCCGTCGCGAGCTCCCTGCCGATGATCTTCAAGGTGAACGGCGACTACACCCTGAACGTCCAGTACAACGTCCCGATGAACGTGCTGCTGATCACCCGCTCGTCTCACGACGAGCCGATGGGGGCAAACCACGTCATCGTCAAGATCCAGAAGTAGTTGCGAAGTTGTTGCGGCAGACCGGTCGAAACTGGCCGGTTCTGCCCGACAGCATGCTATAATAGAATAGAGAGCTCCACCAAACGACAACCAACGAAGGGACACCACATGAGCACCAACCGCGAGAACGTCACCTGGCAGAACCAGGCGGGCAAGTGGCGAAACGGCTTCTACCCGTTCAGCTACGTAAACCAGGACTCACCCGACTTCGACTACGAGTGGGACGTCGAGTACAACTACGACCGCCTGACCGCAGTGAGCCGCGAGTTCGCCACGGCCGACGAGGCCTACGAGCAGAACACGAAGGGCATGTCCAACCCCGGCGGCACCCACGAGGTGCCGTTCACCGAGGCCAACCGGACTGAGATCGAGAGACTCGAGAGACTGGCGGCCGAGTACCGCGAGAGACAGCAGGTGGCGAGATGAGCGGCCACGCAGTAGAATCAAGAGAGTTTAGAATCGAGCTGCACGGACGCACGATCTTCGGCACGCTTGCGGCCGACGACGAGGGCGGACTGGACAGCCTGACCGACCTGCTCCTCGAGAGCGGCGAGGTCGAGAGCGTCGAGGTCCGAGACCCCGGCGCGAGAGTCTGGACCGCACTGGAACCAACCAACGACAACAGCAACGAAGGGACCGTCGAATGACAACCACAGACATCATCGCAGTACACGCCACCAGCACGGAGGCGACCTACCCGAACGCGCTCAGGGGACCCTGGGTCACCACGGTCGAGTCGTTCCACCACAAGTCAGCCAGCGGCGACGGAGTTCGATACCGCGTCGTCGCGAGGCGAGTGGAGGACCCCGACTACCCGTACGGGAAGATCCTCACCATGATCACCGAGGACCTCGAGAGCTCCCTGGCCAACCTAGCGGCGCAGGAGCAGCGAGTCCGCGAGTCCGGCGTCACCGCCGAGACCCCGAGATTCGGACGCTGCTCCTGCGGTCGAGAGACCGGGCCAGCGGGACTCCAGCTCTGGAACACGGAGCCGTTTCGCGAGTTCGAGGACAACTACGACGGCTGCCGAGGCTGGGACTGATGCGGCTTCGCGTCGCCCTCGGAGACGTGATCCGAGACGTGCGCCGGGCGAGAGGCCTGACGCTGCGTGACGTGAGCGTGCGCGGAAGCGTGGCGCTCGGCTACGTCAGCGAGGTCGAGCGCGGGCACAAGGAGGTCAGCTCCGAGATCCTCGAGCAGATCGCCCTGGCCCTGAACGTGCCGGTCAGCGACCTGGTCGTCGAGGCCGGCAGGCGACTGGCCGAGTGCGACCTCGGGCGACTGTTCGAGAGCGAGCTGCTCGCCACCACCTAGACCAGCGACCGCCCGCCCTAACCGGGCAGGTCGCTCCGGGGTCGGAGCTTCCCCTTTACTCCGACCCGAGCCCCCGGGAGTTACTGTCCTTTCGCCCGGGGGCTCCCCACTCTCCCGACAAACTCCTGGGCAACTGTTGCCAAAAGTTTGCCAAAATGTGCGCAATTCTGGACGGGGACGTGCTATAATTGAATCATGAGCAAGAAGTTAGGTTGCTCAGACGGCCAGGCGGCTCCCTGGAAACGACAAAAGGACAACACACATGAGCGCAAGCAAATGGGTTCTGCTTCACACAAGCGACGGATCACGTGGCGAGAACGGCAAGCAGAAGGTTTACGAAGTAGTTATCACCGGCACCACCGTTACATTCAGCTGGGGCATGGCCGAGAAGGTCAGCCGCCAGACCAAGACAGTTCGCAACTACTCTGAGGGAGCTGCCTACCAGACCGCGATCAACCAGGTCTACGCCAAGTTGAACAAGGGCTACCGACTAGCCTACCAGGCCTAGTCAAAAGCCGCAGGGCCCCGGAGACGGGGTCCTGCGGTCTCTCCACATCCACCACGACCAGAAGGACACCAATGCCAACAATGATCACCACCTCGAGCCCGACGCCAGTTCGCTGGAGCGTCAGCATGACCATCGCCTCCGACTCCGGCACCATCCACCACGTGAGCTTCCTCACGGACGACGAGGGCGTCGACGAGAACACCATCTCCTGGACCGACACCGACGAGGCGAAGCAACTGCCCGACGACGTCTGGGACTTCATCGTCACCCAGGCGGTCGCGAAGGACGGAAGCGTCGACGGAACCACGTACGGAGCGGCAGAATGAACAGCGGCGACCAACCAACCACCAACCAACCACTAGCGCACCAAGAAGGGAACACCATGAGCAACACGAGCACCAGCATCAACCTACCGCTGAGCACGGAGCAGGCGAGCCTGCTGCTGACCGTGCTGAACCAGCAGATCACCACGCTCCAGCAGCGACACGACGAGAGTCACTCCGGCGTCGACCAGCTCCTCATCAACAGCGCCATCATCAGCGTCACGGAACTGCGCGACCACGCGCGCTCCCGAGTGCCGGTGCCGGTGCCGTCGTTCGAGCCGGACATCGAGAGACCGGAGCAGTGATGCCGACCGCGACGCCGACCGACATCGTGCGCGCCGAGTACGGGGCCATCGTCGGGAAGCGCGTCCTCGACGTGCGACC
>Ga0209084_1004262_pt1 | contig 10105 bp, 6 predicted proteins | sample C_130820_MF_Meta_FD_187309 | JGI IMG/M metagenome (GOLD analysis project Ga0209084, IMG submission 187309) | Freshwater microbial communities from Lake Croche, Canada to study carbon cycling - C_130820_MF_MetaG (SPAdes) (version 2) | ecosystem: Environmental > Aquatic > Freshwater > Lake | place... | reverse complement strand
CTCACCCAAATACTTTTGGAGAACGGTCAACAAGCCAAATTAGTGGGTAACATCGGCATTCCTGCTCTCTCGCAGCTGGATGAAATCTTGCGCGAACGTCCTATTGTTGTAATGGAAATATCTAGCTACCAATGCGATGATCTTCAAGCAAAAGAAGGCCCCGCTTGTGTCGTATTTGGAAGACTATTCCCTGAACATCTAGACTGGCACGGGGATCTCCAACATTACTATGCTGCTAAAGCAAAACTCCTTTCAGCGATCCCGGATGGTGGGCTCGCTTGTGTTGATGCGCTTGCGCTTGAAACACTCCAATCACATGGTTTGGTGGAAACGGTACGAAGACCCAAGATCATACTTCACACCATCAATAACGGAAGTGGCCTGCGCTGTGCATCTGGGATATTTTATGATGGCAATGCCACCCTATGCTCCGATGAAGGGATGCGCATACCGGGTCAGCATAATCGCGACAACGCCTGTTTAGCCTATGCAGCGGCACGATCACAGGGTGCAGAACTCAAGGCATTCCAAAACACCCTTCGACACTTTTCTGGGCTGCCGTTTCGTCTTCAATATGAAGGTCGAATTGCTGGCATAAATTGGATCAATGACAGCATTTCTACCGCCCCAGAAGCCGCTTGTGCCGCCTTGGAAGCATTTGGTAAAAGGGGAACAGCCACCCTGATCGTAGGGGGGCAGGACCGCGGATATGACTATAGCCCGCTTCTGGAAGCGATCATCCAGTTTCAGGTACCGCATGTTATTTTGATTCCTGAAAGCGGACACACCATCGGTATTCTTGCTGAAAATTCCACTTTTAAGTCTTGCCTTAACAAAATACCCAGCACCTTTCATGCTGCTGAAAGCCTGAGTGATGCTGTGCACCTTGCTTATAAGCTCACCCCCCAAGGGGGCCGCTGCGTATTTTCCCCTGCAGCCCCCTCCTATCACCATTGGTCTGGTTTCGAAGCACGGGGCAAAGATTACAGAAGCTGTATTGAATTGCTCACAGAGCTGAAACTAAGCTGAGGTAATCTGGTCCATTAGGCTCGTTTAATGGATCTTTACCGGTATGTTGCATGTCGCCGGGGTGTGCAAATCCTTTGCAGGCCCCCAAGGGCAAAAAGTCCTTGATAAGCTCAATCTTTCCATTCATCCGGGTGAATATGTCGCCGTATTGGGCGCAACGCAGTCGGGTAAATCGACGCTATTGAATGTCTTGGGCGGACTGGTTCGCGCGGACTCTGGAAGTATTTCGATTGAAGGCACGGAAATAGGCGCTCTTTCAGATCACGACCGAACCTCCTTAAGACGGCGCCGGATTGGTTTCATCTTTCAAGCTTTTCATTTACTACCCCACTTGAGTGCGGGCCTGAATATCGCTTTGCCACTGCAACTCGATGGCGTTCCTCGAACGGAGGCATTGCAACGCGCCCAGGAAATCATGAACCAAATTGATTTAGGCGATCGCATGTCGGCGCTCCCCAGTGAGCTGTCCAAAACACAAATTCAAAGGATTTCAGTCGCCCGCGCATTAGCACACAAACCGGCGCTGGTTCTAGCAGATGAACCCACAGGAGGTCTTGAGTCTAAAACGGGCCTTAAAATGCTCCAAGTTCTTCGCGAACAATTGAAGCTGAATCAAGCAAGCGGTATTTTGGTCACTTGCTCACTGGAAGCTGCTAAAACTGCAGACCACATTTTGGTTTTAGAAAATGGTCAACTTTCACCTTTTAAAAGTGAGATAGGATAACCTTAACGTTTGCTTCTTCGATTAAGTCTTCCATCCTCAAAGGTTCAGATTGACTCTCCGCACAACGTCCCAACCCGACATTCAAGCCCCGCGCGCCCTTAAAAAACCCTACCAGCACCTTTCCCCTTTGGGCAGCAGAGACGACCCCTATCATTGGCTGCGCGATGATTCACGTGAAGACCCTGAAGTACGCGCCCATCTTGAAGCGGAGAATGCTTATTTTGAAGCGCATCGGGCACAGTTTAAAGACTTAGAAGATACCCTGTATCAAGAGATGCTGGGCCGTATCGAAGAAGACGACAGCAGCCCACCCTCATGCTGGCATGGCGATTGGTACTACAGCGTGACGCACAAGGGACAAGCGCATGCGATTGAAATGCGGAAGCGAGGCAACCTCGATGCACCAGCAGAAGTATTAATTGACCCCAATATTCGCGGGATGGGTCTGCCCTTTTACGAAGTGGGAAACTGGACGGTCAGCAGCAATGGTCGCTATCTGGCATGGGCGGAAGATACGGTAGGACGGAGGCAATACACCCTTCGCTTTCGTGATTTGCTGAAAGGGGAAGACCTTCCTGACACCATCCCTGATTGCGGCAGTAGCATGGCCTTTGCAAGTGACGGCTTAACGCTTCTCTACGTTTTGAATGAACCCACTACCCTGCGAAGTTATCGCGTGATGCGCCATGTGATTGGCGGGCGGGTTGATCGAGATCAAGTGATATACGAAGAGCGTGATGAATCCTTTTATACGGATGTTCAGCTCTCTACTTCTGAACGCTTCTTAATGATTTGCTTGTCGAGCACGGTCTCTGATGAAGTGCGCGTCATCCCCGCAAATAATCCACGCATTCGCCCCAAAGTCATTGCTCCACGCTGCCGAAATATTCATTACGAAGCAGATCATATGGGCCAGTGTTGGGTGATTCGCACCGACTGGCGCGCACCAGATGGTCGCCTCATGGCTGTTCCAGAATGGCAAATAGGTTCGCGCGATCATTGGCAAACCCTATTGCCTGCAAAGCGGGGACTCATGCTGGAGAGCTTTGAGCTCTTTCGGGATGCCATCGCACTTGAAGAACGTATCAACGGTACTGGCCGTATCCGTTTATTAGATTGGTCGCTTAAAGAACTTCATCGTATCGAGCCGCAGGATCAGGCGGGGACCTTAGCACTGGATTCTAACCCTGACCCCACCAGTCAACGCCTGCGCTATAGCTATTCTTCGCTTGTCACGCCTGATCAGATTCGTGAATATGATCTTGCCACTCACGCAGATACCTTACTCAAATCGCAGATTCTGCCCTCGGGCTATGCGCAGTCGCAGTATCAAGCCTTACGCCTATGGGCACCCGCTCGCGATGGTTCGCAGATCCCGATTACGCTCTTAACGCGCGCTGATCACCCCAAGGATGGAACAGGGGCGCTGCTCGTTTATGGTTATGGTGCGTATGGCTATACGATCGACCCCGACTTTAGAGTCAGTGCGCTTTCGTTAGTCGACAGAGGGGTAGCCTTTGCTATTCTGCATATTCGTGGCGGCGAAGATTTAGGTCGTCATTGGTATGACAATGGTCGCATGATGAATAAGGTCAACTCGTTTAATGACTTTATCGATGCGACCGAATGGCTGGTGCAACAAGGTTGGGCTGCGCCACACAGAGTGTGTGCAGAAGGAGGAAGTGCGGGTGGATTGCTGATGGGCGCGGTCGCGAATTTACGCCCAGATTTATACCGAGCCATGATTCTACAAGTACCGTTTTTAGATTGTTTGAGCACCATGGAAGATGCTTCGCTTCCACTCACTACCAACGAATACGATGAGTGGGGTAACCCCGAAAAGCCGCATCACTACCGCTCCATCGGCAGTTGGAGTCCGTACGACAATCTGCAAGCCGCACAGTACCCTCAGATGTTTGCTACCACGGGTTTGCATGATTCACAGGTGCAATACTGGGAGCCCGTGAAGTGGATCGCTAAACTGCGCGATCTCAAAACCGATACTCACCCTGCCTTGCTGCATGTCGATCTTACGGCTGGTCACGGCGGCCCATCAGGCCGCTATGCACGCCTGCGCGAAATTGCCACCGACTATGCCTTTGCCTTGCACTGCTTGATCTAGCGTGCACTCTCGCAGCGGTAACGGTATAGAAAGCGCTAAAAGCGCGATGGGCCGATGGGATCAGAAGGTGCTTGGAGGAAATTCAATGATAGATTGGCCGCCCTGCGTAAGGTTGGCAAGGAGACCTTCGTTTTCGGAGAGAACATGAAGCGCAAAGAAGTGGGCGGTCCGGATCTTGGCTTGAAAGAAATCGACATCTCCCTCGTTAGCACTGAGGTGCTGGGCTGAGAGATGCGCCGCCTTCGCCATCATGACTCCACCCAGCACGTTTCCAGTGAGCTTCAGATAGGACCATGCACCTGCAAATATCTCTGGGTGGCGCAATCGGTCAACACCCGTAGCAACCACCCATTCTGTTGCGCACTTGAGGGTTTGCACAGACACCATAGAGGCATTCAATATGACCTTCAGTTCTGAAAACAGCTTAGGGGAAAACAGAGCGCTAGTCTTTAAAGATGTTTTTATTTGGCTGACTTCGCTCTCCTGTGCTGCTAACAAATGAGCAGATATCACTTGCTCTAGCTCTGCAAGCAAAGTGAACATGGCACGACCTTGATCGCGCATCACCTTGCGTCCAATGAGATCGATACATTGAATACCGGTCGTGCCTTCATAGATTGAAGTAATGCGCGCATCGCGTAAAAACTGGGCAGCTCCGGTCTCTTCAATATAGCCCATGCCGCCGTGTACTTGGATTCCCAGCGAGGCCATATTCACGGCCATTTCGGTATTCCAAGCTTTGATCACAGGAATGAATATATCCACACGCGACTGATAATCGGCACGTACACTCGGGTCAGGATGATGCGCAGCCAGATCCAGATACAGCGAACCGTGATACGCCATCGCACGCCCAGCCTCCACGTGAGCGCGCATCGTGAGTAACATGCGGCGCACATCGGGATGCCCAAGGATGGTCAAGCGTTGATTGGGGTCTGTACCCATCGGTGTGCCCTGCACGCGTTCGCGTGCGTACTTCAAGGCATGTTGATAGGCAGCCTCGGCCAAGCCCACACCTTCCATACCCACTGAAAACCGGGCCGCGTTCATCATGATGAACATGTATTCCAAACCGCGGTTTTCTTCACCCACTAAGAAGCCCATCGCCCCGCCTTGATCCCCGTAAGCCATCACACAGGTGGGACTGGCATGGATACCCAGTTTGTTTTCTAGGGAGACACAGTACACGTCGTTTCTTGCTCCAAGACTTCCATCCTCATTCACCAAAAATTTCGGCACAAGAAAGAGCGAAATGCCTTTGACGCCTGCGGGTGCATCAGGGGTGCGTGCAAGAACCAGATGAATAATATTGGAAGTAAAATCCTGCTCACCATACGTGATGTATATCTTCTGACCATGCAGCAGATAATGATCACCGTTTGGAATGGCTTTGGTGCGCAGTGCCGCCAAATCCGAACCTGCCTGCGGTTCCGTTAAGTTCATGGTGCCAGCCCATTCTCCGCTGACCATGCGAGGCAAGTACTGCTGTTTCAGCGCCTCTGATCCAGCGATGTGAATGGCCTCAATTGCCCCTTGAGTAAGTAACGGACACAGCGTAAACGCCACATTACTGCCATGCCACATCTCACTGACTGGAGTGCCAATCGCGCGTGGTAAGCCTTGGCCTTCAAATTCTTCAGGGGTAGCGATGCTGTTCCAACCCGCTTCAACAAAGTGCTGATAGGCCTCTTTAAATCCCGGAGGCGTGGTCACATTTCCGTTGGCAGATCGTGTCGAACCGATACGATCTCCGATCGCATTGAGGGGTGAGAGCACCCCTTCTGCAAAACGAGCCGCTTCATCTAAAATGTGATCTAACAGTTCGGGCGTAATCTCTGCCCACTGAGGTAATTCGGCTAAACGCTCCAGGCCCACCAACTCATGAACCAGAAAGCGCATCTCCTTTAACGGAGCGCGATATGCACTCATCCTAGTGGTTCTTCATCGCTGAGCTATACTCAAAATCATAGTGCTGCAAACATCAAAGCGCAGCAGTGAGCTCCGGCACGGCTTGGAAGAGATCCGCGACTAGACCGTAATCGGCCACTTGAAAGATAGGCGCATCAGGGTCTTTGTTGATCGCCACAATCACTTTACTGTCTTTCATCCCAGCCAAATGCTGAACAGCCCCTGAGATACCAACTGCAATGTACAACTCAGGTGCGACAATCTTGCCGGTCTGACCGACTTGATAATCATTGGGTACAAAGCCCGCATCGACTGCAGCGCGTGAAGCACCAATGGCGGCCCCCAACTTATCGGCCAAGGCCTCGAGCATCTGAAAATTTTCACCACTTTGTAAGCCGCGTCCACCCGATATCACCACACGTGCACCTGCCAACTCGGGTCGATCAGAGCTTGCCAAATCACGGGATTTAAACTGAGACAGACCTACTGAAGGCATGGGTTCAAGGTAGGTCACGCTGGCGTTTCCACCCTCAGCAGCCGCAGCTTCAAATGAAGTGGGGCGCACACTCAAAACTTTCTTGGCTTCGAGTGATTGAACCTTAGCCAAAGCATTCCCGGCATAGATAGGCCGCACAAAGGTATCGTTAGACTCAATCGCTAAAATATCCGTAATTGGCGCAATATCCAGTAAGGCCGCCACGCGCGGTAATAGATTTCTGCCAAACACGGTAGCAGGAGCGATGATGGTCGTGAAGTCTGCGGCCAGCTTTTGAATCAGGACTGCCATCTCTTCAGCCAGTTGTTCGGCATAATGCGGCGCATCGGCATGGATGACCTGATGAACGCCCACTACTTGCGTCGCCTCTTGCGCGGCCGAACCCGCTCCATAACCTGCAACCAATACGCTCACGGGCTCACCCAATTGAAGGGCAGCAGCAACTGCATGAAGGGTACTTGCGCGTAAAGTAAGATTGGAATGTTCTGCAATGACTAAAGTTGGCATCAGATCACCTTTGCTTCGTTACGCAGTTTTTCAAGCAGCTCAGTGACACTATTCACCACGATGCCGGCTTTTCTAACAGGAGGGTCAGAGACCAATAGGGTTTTAAGACGAGGGCTAGGATCTACACCCAGATCAGCAGGCGACAGGGTCTCAATTGTTTTTTTCTTGGCCTTCATGATGTTGGGCAAGGTGGCATAGCGTGGTGTATTCAATCGCAAATCTGCTGTGACAATCACAGGTAAAGAAGCCTCTAAGGTTTCTAAGCCCCCATCAATCTCTCGCGTCACGATGGCATGCTCACCGGCAATTTCCAATTTGAAGGCATTGGTGGCTTGCGCCCACCCCAATAAAGCGGCCAACATTTGGCCTGTTTGATTCGCATCATCATCAATTGCTTGCTTACCCAGTAAGACTAAGCGCGGCGCTTCTTTTTGCACGAAGGCTTTTAAGCATTTTGCAACACCAAGAGGCTGCAACTCGGTATCTGTCTCTATCAATACCGCACGATCGGCACCCACTGAGAGCGCGGTGCGCAAAACATCCTGGCAAGCCTGTGATCCCAGAGTAACCGCAATCACTTCAGAAACTATCCCCGCCTCTTTCAGGCGAACAGCTTCTTCTAAGGCGATCTCATCAAAGGGGTTCATCGACATTTTGACATTGGCGGTTTCAACGCCAGTACCATCTGTCTTGACACGAATCTTGACGTTGTAATCTATTACGCGTTTCACCGCGACGACGACTTTCATTAATGCTCCTGAAAACCTATTAAGCAACCCATCATTTTACCTAAAAGCTGGCGCAGAAAGATTCAAATTTGGCGTGCGTGAGCGGCTTGGAGTACAAGTAACCTTGAATGTAGTCGCAGCCCGCGTCGATTAATAGTTCTTTTTGAGCGGTAATCTCTACGCCTTCGGCAACCACATCAAAGCCAAATTCATGTCCCAAATGAATAATTGCACAACATACACGAAGCTTTTGGGCGGAGCGGTCAATATGATCAACCAAGGATTTGTCGATTTTAATCGCATCCAGAGGGAGTGCTTCTAATCGGCTAAGAGAGGAATATCCTGTTCCAAAATCATCTAAAGCTAAAAGGAATCCCATCTTCTTGAGTTCGCTCAATAGGTCAAGAATGTCTTCATTGATATCCAAGAGTGAGTCTTCTGTAATTTCAAGCTTAATCGCACCTTGTTGGATATTTAAGGACTTGAAGAAATCTTGCGCTTCTTTTCTGTGACGAATACCCCATACCAAGTACGAGGGTGAAATATTTACGCTAATCTCAAAATCAGAATGAATGGATGTGCGCCATTCATGAACGCTTCGAGCGGCAGACTCAAGACAATAATGCGTGAGGCGTACCATATACCCTTGAGATTCAAGCAAGGGCAAAAAAGAACCAGGAAATAAAAGTCCTCGCTCTGGATGGTTCCAACGTATGAGCGCTTCAGCCTTATACAGAACAGTATCCTCTAAACTCACAATAGGCTGATAGTAGAGCTCAAATTCATGCCGATCGAAAGCATGGTTGAATGCCTGAACTAAGTCTTTCTTCAACGTGATCAGATCTTCAATTTCTTTGGAATACCAAATCGCTTGTTTGTTGAGATTGCTAACGATGCCATGAAGCATGGCCCGATTGGCTCGGCTTGTGAGTTCCTGAGCAGCCAGCCCCATTTCAGGCCAGCAAGCTATCCCTGCATGGAATGAGAGAGAAACCGACCCGGCACCTAATGGAAGAGATGCCGAAAGCGCTTTCAATTGCTTGAGAAGCGATTGATGAAACGCCTCTTGAGACTCCTCTATTTTTAAAACACCAATAAACTCCCATTTACTACTTCTACCGATCAGTCCCACGTCAAAAATAGTTTTTAAACGGCCAATCAAAACGGAAAGTATTTTGTCACTTTCACTAAACATCTCCGAATTTTCAATTAAGCCTGGGGAGGGGAATTGAATACTTACTACGGCTAAGGGTTGAGCGATAGAACTCTGATTGATCTTTTCTGTGAGTTTTTGATTCAGTCCTGACAAATTTAAAAGTCCTGAATCCGTATCGGTGAGTTTGGCTAAGTCTCTTTCAATTTGTATGTTTTTGAGATCCGTTTCCAATCCAAAGACAAGTGATTGCAAGCCATTCAGAACATATGAGGCCGTTCGAGTGACCCGAAGATTATTGCGCGTCAAGGCTTGCAAACTAACCAGACAGATGAGCCCAGTAGAGAGCATGCGGGTTGCCACTCTAAATTCAATTTCATTTCCATGCGTTAAAAAAACAAGTGCCGCCATGCCCAAAACCAACAAGCTCACTGGCAGCGCGAGCTGAGGCGCCACGATAATGTGAAGAAAGAAAATAATTGCCGGCAGAAAATATAAGGGATAAACCCCATTGAACCAAACCGTGATGACCGTTAATAAAAAGATCGCTACCGCAATGGCAAGGGATACTTGTTTGGAGAGAGATTGATGCTTCCAAAGAAAGGCAGAGATAGAGCCCAAGACCCCAACAGAAAGGAAGGACGCGAGAGGACTGGGGACTTCATGCAATTCCAACACATACCCGTAAGCGGCAATTGTGAACAAACATATTGCCGTTACCAAAGAAACCAAGGAGAGGAGTTTGGCCGAGAGCTGCGCTTCAGAGCGTTTTAGGGGCTCAAGCTCATCTATGAGTTTTTTTGCCTTTGACAAAATATCTGCGATTGTTTGATGCGCTTGCGGTTGAGCGTCGGTATTTAAACTATTGGAATTCATTCGGTTTCCATAATGCAAAGCGTGAGGCGGGATTGCGGTGGAGCAAAATAATACTCAAAAATCAAAGGTTGTGCTCCGCCAAAAATTGCTGGATGGCGGCAATTTGATCGGCTTGCTGCAAAGAAGGGGCGTGACCACAGCCATCAAAGGTGATCGCGCGGGCATCGCTGCGCGAACTCAACATCAGCTTGAGGGTATCTTCAGTCAACAAGGTAGATAGTGCCCCTCGCAGCACCAAAGTGGGTACTTTTCCCGCATTCCAAATTGCAGACATATCTCTGTCTTCAATGGGCTTGAGAAATACCTTCGCAATGGCAGGATCGTAGCGCAGAAACCATTCACCGCTTGCAGCCTCATAGGCCGAGTGGCGAGCCATTTCCATCCAATGCCCATCAGGAACCGGACCAAATGAAGCATGAATCACGGCCAAATAGCGCGCTACTTTTTCTAGGCTATTAAACGCTGCAGCCTTGCCCACATACTCTGCTAAGCCTCGTAAAGCGTCGCCTGGAATGAAAGAACCAATATCGTTCATCACCAAACTGCGGAAAGGATGATTGGG
>Ga0209084_1004257_pt1 | contig 10110 bp, 5 predicted proteins | sample C_130820_MF_Meta_FD_187309 | JGI IMG/M metagenome (GOLD analysis project Ga0209084, IMG submission 187309) | Freshwater microbial communities from Lake Croche, Canada to study carbon cycling - C_130820_MF_MetaG (SPAdes) (version 2) | ecosystem: Environmental > Aquatic > Freshwater > Lake | place... | reverse complement strand
ATGTAGACGGCCCCGACGTGGACATTCGCCGCAGCGCGGACGGTGTGCTCTGGATTGCGGGCTTTGCCTTGGCGCCGCAGGACGGGGGCAATAGCGCCGCCGCCGACTGGCTGTTGGACCAGCCCGAGATTGCGCTGCGCCACGGCACGGTGCGCTGGACCGACCTGCAGCGCAACGCGCCCACGCTGGAGCTCTCAGATGTGGACCTGGTGCTGCGCAAGCGCTTTCTCACCCACACCCTGCGCATCGACGCCAACCCGCCAGCGCATTGGGGCGAGCGCCTGAGCGTGCAGGGCGTGTTCAAGCAGCCTTTGCTGGCTATGCACCCCGGTCGTTGGCAAGACTGGCAGGGCCAGTGGTACACCGCGTTCAACCGCTTGGACTGGGACCGCTTGCAGCCCTATGTGGACCTGGGGCTTCCCGTCATCCAGGGCCAAGGCAGCTTGCGCGCGTGGGTGGACGTGCAGCGCGGTCAGCTGGCCGGGGTGACGGCGGACGTTCTGCTTGAAGACGTGCGCCTGGGCACCGGCGCGGCGCAGCAGGTGCTTCGCAAGGCATCGGGCCGCCTGGCGGTAAAACGCCTGGAGGGTGGCCAGGAATACAGCACCCAAGGTCTGCAGTTCGAAACCGCAGACGGCATCCGCTGGCCCGGCGGCAACGCGCGCCTGGCACTCTGGGATGCAGGCACCAGCGTGGGCACCAAAGGCAAATCCGCCAACGTGGTGCACGGCGAGTTCAGCGGCGACCGGCTTGACATCGGCGTGCTGGCGCAATTGGCGCAGCGCCTGCCTGGCGAAGCGCCGTGGCTGGCCGCGCTCAAGGCCTACCAGCCCAAGGGCACGGTGCAAAGCGTGCAGGGCAGTTGGAGCGGGCCGCTGCAGGCCCCCGTGGCCTATGCCCTCAAGGGCAGTGCCAGCGCGCTGGCGCTGGCCGCGCAAGCCCAAGTGTCGCCCGGCTTTCAGGGTTTGGACTTGGACTTTGACCTCACCCAAGCCGGCGGGCGGGCCCATATTGCCATGGCCAATGGCAGCGTGGACCTGAGCGGCTGGTTCGCCGAAGCGCTTGTGCCCGTGGCCCAACTGGCTGCCGATGTGAACTGGAAACATGATGGTGCGCGCTTGAGCGCGACGGTGTCTAAGCTGCGCTTTGCCAATGCGGATGTCCAAGGCGAAGCGTCGCTCCTTAAGTGGGCTAACTTTGACGCCAGCGGCGCGCTTCTCCACGGTCCAGGGCTGGTGGACGTGCAGGCCAGCTTGGCACGCGCCGACCTGGCCCGTGTGCACCGCTATATCCCCTTGGGCCTGGGCCCGGAGCTACAGGACTACCTGCGTGACGCCTTGCGCGGTGGCACGGCCAGCGCGGTCAAGCTGGCGCTCAAAGGCGACCTGGCGCAGTTCCCTTTTGCCCAGGCCAAGCAGGGTGAATTTCGCGTGTCTGCCACTGTGGCCAATGCCAGCTATGCCTATGTGCCGCCCAGCCTGATGCCCAAGGACCGGCAGCCCTGGCCGGTGCTGACCCAGCTCAACGGCGAATTTCTGCTGGACCGGGCCACGCTGTCGCTCAAGGGCGTGCGCGCGCTGTGGGGTGCCGCGGCCACGCACAGCGGGGTTCCGGTGGAGCGGGCCGACGCGCAGATCAACAATCTGTATGGTGCCTCCACCGTCACTGTCAGCGCCCAAGGCAAGGGGCCGCTGGCCGATGCATTGGCCGTGGTCAACGCCTCGGCGCTGGACGAGGCGCTGGGCCACAGCCTGGCACGGGCCAGCGTCACTGGGTTGGCGGACTACCGCATCAAACTGGACTTTCCGCTGGCAGACACCAGTCGCTTGGTGCTGGCGGGCAGCCTCAATTTGCCGGGCAACGATGTGCAACTGCTGCCGGGCACGCCACGCTTGGTGCGTGCCCGTGGCCAAGTGGCGTTTACCGAAAGCGGCTTGAGCGTCAACGGCGTGCAGGCCCGCGCCTTGGGTGGCGATGTGCGCTTGGACGGCAGTCTCAGCGGTTTGGCCGGCGCCGCCGCAGCCAAGTCGCCCGGCGTGCTGCAATTGCAAGGCAGCGCCAGCGCCGAGGGCTTGCGCCAAGCCAGTGAACTGGGCACGCTGGCCACTGCGCTGGCGCAACACGCCACCGGTGCGGCCAATTACCAGGCCACGCTGGCGCTGCGCGATGGGGCGCTGGAAATGGTGGTCAGCTCCAACCTCAGCGGCATGGGCCTGACGCTGCCTGCGCCATTTGCCAAAACCGCCGACGCCGTGGTTCCGGTGCGCTTTGCGCTGGGCGCCGCGCACAGTGGTACCGGTGCTGCCAGCGTGGCGCTGCCTGGCCAAAGCCAGCTGCGCCTGGACTGGGGCCGCCTGGCCAGCCTCGCGGTGGTGAGCGGTGGCACGGGCGACGCAACGCGCGTGCTGCGCGGTGCCCTGGCGGTGGGCGAAGGCGTGGGCGACGCGCTGGTGTTGCCCGAGCGCGGTATCTCGGCCAGCGTGGTGACCGAGGTGCTGGACGTGGACGCCTGGACCGATTGGATTGAAACGCTCACGCCGCCTGGCACTGGCGGTAAACCCGCGGCCACCACCGACCTTGCGCTGGGGGCAGAGTACCTGCCCGGCGCGGTCAATCTGCGGGTGCGCGAATTGCGCTGGGGCGGGCACGCGCTGCACCAGCTGGTGGTCAAGGGCGACCGCGTGGGGCGCGTATGGCGCGCCCAGGTGGACGCCACCGAGTTCAATGGCCTGGTGGAATACCGCCAACCCAGCCCGCCTGATCTGGCCGCAGACAGCGCGAACACCGGGCGCCTTTATGCCCGGCTGTCGCGCCTGACCTTGGGTTCGAGCGAAGCCCAAGACGTCGAAAACCTATTGGACGAACAGCCAGCAGGCATTCCGGCGCTGGATGTGGTGGTGGAAGACTTTGAGCTCATGGGCAAGAAGCTGGGCCGCCTGGAAGTAGAGGCGGTCAACCATACCTCTATGGTGCAGCGCGACCCCCAGCGCGAGTGGCGCCTGAACCGGCTGAGCCTGAGCATGCCTGCGGCCCAGCTGAGCGCCACCGGCGCCTGGCGCTTGCGACCCGCAGCGCCCGCCAGCGGCGCCGCGCTGAGCGCACCGGGCCTCAAGCCCCCAGCCGCCGGGGTGGACCAGCGCCACACGTCGCTGGACTTCAAGCTCGACATCAGCGACTCCGGCGACCTGCTCGCGCGCTTTGGCATGAAAGACGTGATCCGCGACGGGCGCGGCAAGATCGAGGGGCAGATCGACTGGCGGGGCTCACCCATTACCCTGGACTACCCCAGCCTGAGTGGCAACTTCAACATCAAGCTGGAAAACGGCGCCTTCCTCAAAGCCGACCCCGGCATCGCCAAGCTGCTGGGCGTGCTGAGTTTGCAATCCCTGCCACGGCGGCTGATGCTGGATTTTCGGGATGTGTTTGCCGAAGGTTTTCCGTTTGACTTTGTGCGTGGTGATGTCAGCATCAACCAAGGCATTGCGCGCACCGACAACCTGCAAATGAAGGGCGTGACCGCCGCCGTGCTCATGGACGGCAGCACCGACATTGCCAAAGAAACCCAGGGTATCAAAGTGCTGGTGGTGCCCGAGATCAACGCTGGAAGCGCCTCGCTGATCACCGCAGCGACTATCAACCCCCTGATAGGCCTGTATTCCTTTCTTGCCCAACTGGTGTTGCGCCAGCCCCTGATCGCCGCCAGCACCCAAGAGCTGTACATTGACGGCACCTGGCTGGAGCCGCGCGTAACCAAGCTTGACCGCAAGGCGCCCGCCAAATGAGGGCGCTGCGCAGGCTGCGCCACAAGCACTTGTTGGAGATGCACAGATGATGGTGGCGGCCCTGCAAATGGTGTCTTCGGGCGTGGTGGCCGATAACCTGGCCCAGGCCCGCGCCTTGCTAGAGCGCTCTGCCGCCCAGGGTGCCGAGCTGGCGCTACTGCCCGAGTATTTTTGCCTGATTGGCGCACGCGACAGCGACAAACTGGCCATCCAAGAGCCGCTGGGCGCCGGGCCGATCCAAGACTTTATTGCCAGCCAAGCGCGCAAGCTGGGCTTGTGGATCGTGGCCGGTACGCTGCCTTTAACTCCGGCTGCGCCGAAGACTGCGGCGACAGTGGGCGGCGTGCCGCGCGTCTTCAACACCAGCTTGGCCTTTGACCCGCAGGGCGTGTGCGTGGCGCGCTACGACAAGATGCATTTGTTTCGGTACGACAATGGCCGCGAGGCCTATGACGAGTCGCGCGTGCTGCAAGCAGGCGCCTCACCCAGCCTGTTTGCCCTGGCCTCGCGCGACGGCCACACTTGGCAGGTGGGCATGAGCGTGTGCTACGACCTGCGCTTCCCCGAGCTGTACCGCAGCTACGCCGCGCGCGGTGCCGACCTGCTGCTGGTGCCCAGCGCCTTTACCCACACCACCGGCCAAGCGCACTGGGAGGTGCTGCTGCGCGCCCGCGCGATTGAAAACCTCAGCTTTGTGGCCGCCGCCGCCCAGGGCGGCACGCACCCCAGCGGGCGACGCACCTGGGGCCAGACCATGCTAGTGGACCCCTGGGGCACGGTGCTGGCCCAGCAGGCAAACGAGCCGGGCGTGGTGATTGCTGAACTGGACGCGGCGCAGCTAGCCCAGTGCCGCAGCCAGCTGCCCGCTTTGCAGCACCGTTTGCTGTGATGGCGCTTCAGTCCTTGGGCGTGCTCTCGTCATCCTTGGCATCGGACGACGGCAGTTCGCCGTTCTTTCGGCCAGAAAACATGGTCCACCACACAATGGCTACAAAAATCAAGCCGGCGCCCAGGGCTTCGAGCAGTATCAGGGTCATAGGGCGCTTGGGGTGGGTGGGCTGTGGAGCGCTCATTCTAGGAATACTGGCGGCATGCTCCAGCACGCCCATGGCGCCTGTTGAAGCGCCGACCTCTGGCACCGTAGCGCAGCCTGTGCTGTCGGCACCGTCCGAGCCAGCCGCGGCACCCGCCACCAACGGCACAGTAATCACCCGCGCGCGCAGCCGCTGGGTGCCCGTGGCCTGGAGCGAACTGGCAGGCCTGGAGCAAGACAACCTGGCCCAGGCCTGGAGCGCCTGGCTCAAAAGCTGCGAGCGCAGCGCCACCATGGCCCCGCCCCTGGCCGCGCTGTGCCCGCAGGTGCGCGCCCTGAGCATTGCCAGCAGCCAAGAGCAACTGGACTGGCTGACAACGCGCCTGCAACCCTACCGGGTCGAGTCCTTGCAAGGCGAGTCGCGCGGGCTGCTCACCGCCTACTTTGAGCCGCTGGTCGACGCCAGCCGCACGCCCAGCGCCACCTATTCCATTCCGCTGTACGCGCCCCCGGCGGGCTTGGTCAGCCGCAAACCCTGGTACACGCGCCAAGACATGGACACCCTGCCCGAGGCCCAGGCCGCGCTCAAAGGCCGTGCCGTGGCCTATGTGGCCGACCCGGTGGACGCGCTCATCTTGCAAATCCAGGGCTCCGGGCGCATCCGCGTGGCGCAAAGCGATGGCAGCAGCCGCACCTCGCGCCTGGCTTTTGCTGGTACCAACGAGCAGCCCTACAAAAGCGTGGGCAAGTGGTTGCTGGACCAAGGCCTGGTGAAAGACGCCTCCTGGCCCGGCATCAAAGCGTGGCTAGCGCAAAACCCGCAGCGCCAGCAAGAACTGCTGTGGAGCAACCCCCGTATGGTGTTTTTCCGCGAAGAGCCGCTCAGCGACTTGGACGCCGACTTCGGCCCGCGCGGCGCCCAGGGCGTGGCACTCACCGCCGGACGCTCTATTGCCATCGACCCCGGCAGCATGCCCTATGGCGCGCCGGTGTGGCTGGCCTCTAACGGCGCGCAAACGCAATTGCAAAAGCTGGTGATTGCCCAAGACACCGGCAGCGCCATCACCGGCGCAGTGCGCGCCGACTACTTTGCCGGCTGGGGCGCGCAGGCCGGGGACTTGGCCGGGCGGCTCAAGCAGCCGCTGCAAATGTGGGTGTTATGGCCCAAATAGCCCCCCACCCCAAAAGCTACCCCCTGTCCGCCACCCCCGCCGACTTGACCAGCATCGCCCAGCGCGGCTGGCACCTGCTAAACGACGACCTGGCCTATCCAATCGCCGTGCTGCGCCGCAGCGCGCTCATGCACAACCTGCGCTGGATGCAAGACTTTGTAAATCGCAAGGGCGTGCGCTTTGCGCCGCATGGCAAGACCACCATGTCGCCCGAGCTGTTTGCGCTGCAGCTGGCAGCGGGCGCCTGGGGGCTGACGTTTGCCACGGTGTTCCAGCTCAGCGTGGGAGTGGCGGCGGGCGCGCGGCGCGCCCTCATTGCCAACCAGGTGTTGGGCGCTGCGGATTTGGCCGGGCTGCAGCATCTATTGCGCCAGACGCCGGGTTTGCGGGTGTGGTTTTTGGTGGATTCGCTGGCGCAGCTGCGGCTGATTGAGCAATGGGCGCTGGCGCAAGACCAGTTCGAGCCCTTCGACGTGCTGCTGGAAATGGGCATTGCTGGTCAGCGCACCGGTTGCCGCAGTCTGGATGAAGCGCTGGCGCTGGCCCGGGTGATGGCCGCCTCGCCCGCCGTGCGCCTGGGTGGCGTGGAGTGTTATGAGGGCCCCGCCGCCGTGTGCGACCCCGCGCTGGACCCGGTGCAGGTCAGCGACCTGGTGCGCCGCGTGCTGGAGGTGGCGCGCGCCTGCGACGCGAAGGGCTGGTTTGCGCCGGGCGACATAGTGCTGTCGGCGGGTGGCTCGGCGGTGTTTGACCTGGTGCTCCCGCTCTTACAAGCCCAAGGCCTCTCAAAACCGGTGTGCGGCGTGTTGCGCTCTGGCTGCTACCTGGCGCACGACCACACGCACTACCGCAACTACCTGCGCCTGGTGGAGCAGCGCGAGGGCCTGGCGGACTCGCTCTTGCCCGCGCTGGAAGTGTGGGCGCTGGTGCAATCGGTGCCCGAGCCGGGCTTGGCGCTGCTGAGCTGCGGCAAGCGCGACATCTCTTACGATCTGGCGCTGCCCACCGTGCAGTGGCACGCCCCGCCGCAAGTGCGCCGCCTGCAAGACGCGCACAGCCCGCCACCCGACTGGCGCATCACCGCCCTGAACGACCAGCACGCCTATTTGCGCTTTGACCCCGCCGGCCGCGTCCCCGCCGTAGGCGACCGCGTGGCCCTGGGCCTGTCCCACCCCTGCACCACCTTTGACAAATGGCGCTGGATGCCGCTTGTTGAAGACGACGGCGCGGTCTCTGGCGCGATACACACCTTTTTTTGATTGCTTGCGGTGGCGGCGCGAAGCGCAAAATTAGCGGAAAAAATATCGGCAAAAAGTTTCTTGTGATCACAGAGATTAAAACTATAAGTCATTGACTTTAAACGTATTTAACCTAAGATAAAGCGGAATAAATACCGGCAACTCCATGTCCATTCCACCCGCCACTGTTCAGGCCTACGACCAGCCGCACCAGTTTGAACCCCTGCTGCCTGGCCTGGGCCTGGACGCGCTGGCGCTGCGGGCGCGCCCTGTTATGGAGGCTGCGCTGCGGCTGCAAGGGGCGACCAACGCGGCCACACGCGGCGAGATTCGGGCGCTGGTGCGGTCCATGAACTCGTATTACTCCAATCGCATAGAGGGCCAAAGCACCCACCCCCTGAACATTGAACGCGCCTTGAAGGCGAATTTTTCTGACCAGCCTGCGGTGGCAAAACGCCAGCGCTTGGCCTTGGCGCACATCCAGGCAGAGCTGGCGCTGGAGGCGACGGCCCCCACCGAGGCGCAGGCGCTGCACAGCCGCACGCTGGTGCTGGCGCACCAAAGCTTGTACGCCCAACTGTCCGAGGCGGACTGCCTGAGCGACGAAGGCCGTGGCGTGGAGCCCGGCGTGCTGCGCAGCGAAGACGTCACCGTGGCCCGGCACCAAGCGCCCACGTGGGCCTCGGTGCCACAGTTTTTGGCGCGTGCCGACGCGGTGTACGCGCAAGACTGGGGCCTGGACCGCTTGTTGGTGGTGGCTGCGTGCGCCCACCACCGCCTGGTGTGGGTGCATCCGTTTTTGGACGGCAATGGCCGCGCCGCCCGCCTGCAGTTGCACGCCGTGCTGCACCGTTTAAGCGGCGGGCTGTGGTCGGTCAACCGGGGCCTGGCCCGCCAGCGGGATGCTTACTACGCCCGCCTGTCAGAAGCCGATATGCCGCGCCACGGCGACTTGGATGGCCGTGGCAACCTGAGCGAAAAAATGCTGCGCGCCTGGTGCGAGTTTTTTATCGATGTTTGCCACGACCAGGTCCGCTTCATGGCGCAGGCGCTGGACCTGGATTCGCTCAAAGACCGGCTGGCGGGTTTGGTGCTGGTGCGCAGCCAGATGGGTGATGCGGCGCTTTACCGCCCCGAGGCCATTGTGGCGCTGCACCATGTGCTGGCCGTGGGCCCGGTGGCGCGTGGCGAGTTTTTGCAAATGACGGGTCTGGCAGAACGCACGGGTCGCAAAGTTTTGTCCAAACTCCTGGAGGACGGATTGCTGCAAAGCGACACCCCCAAGGGCGCGGTGCGCATTGGATTTCCGCTAGACAGCTTGCACCTCTTGTTTCCCAATCTCTACCCGGAAGCCGCAGCGGCTGTGTGGGACGCGGCTTGACTACACTGCGCCGCAGGTGCACCCTCGCAGCCCGCAAGCGGCCACGCTGGGCCACGCTGACCGCTGCCCACAAGGCGGCTCACCCCCATTCAGGAGACTTCTCACCATGAACGCCCCCGTCACCCCCGCCCAGCTGCGCCCTGCGCCCCACGCCCTCAGCCTGGACGACAAATACACGCAAACCACCGGCACCGCCTTCATGAGCGGCGTGCAAGCCCTGGTGCGCCTGCCCATGTTGCAGCGCGTGCGCGACCTGGCGGCGGGCAAAAACACGGCCGGCTTTATCAGCGGTTACCGGGGCTCGCCCCTGGGCAATTACGACCAGTCGCTGCAAAAGGCGAAGGCGCATTTGCAAGAGCACCACGTGGTGTTCCAGCCCGGCGTGAACGAAGAGCTGGCCGCCACCGCCTTGTGGGGCACGCAGCAGCTCGGTTTTGCGCCGCCGGGGGTGAACAAATATGACGGCGTGTTTGGCATTTGGTACGGCAAGGGCCCGGGCGTGGACCGCTGCTCGGACGTGTTCAAGCACGCCAATATGGCGGGCACCACGCCCTGGGGCGGGGTGCTGGCCGTGGCCGGCGACGACCATGTGGCCAAAAGCTCGACCGCCGCGCACCAGAGCGATCATATTTTCAAGGCCTGCGGCACGCCGCTGTTTTTTCCGGCCAGCGTGCAAGACGTGCTGGACCTGGGTCTGCACGGCATCGCCATGAGCCGCTACGCCGGGGTGTGGGCGGGCATGAAGACCATCCAAGAAATTGTGGAGTCCAGCGCAGCGGTGGATGTGGACGCGCAGCGCGTGCGCATCGTCTTGCCCACCGACTTTGCCATGCCGCCAGGCGGCGTGCACATCCGCTGGCCCGACGCGGCGCTCGACCAAGAAGCCCGCTTGTTTGACACCAAGTGGTACGCCGCACTCGCCTACATCCGCGCCAACCGGCTCAACTACAACGTGATTCAGGGCGCCCATGACCGCTTTGGCCTGATGGCCAGCGGCAAGGCCTTTAACGACACACGCCAGGCGCTGCTCGACCTGGGTCTGGACGACGCCACCTGCCAGCGCGTGGGCATTCGCCTGCACAAGGTGGCGGTGGTGTGGCCGCTGGAAGCCCAGCTCACGCGCGAATTTGCCACCGGCTTGCAAGAGATTTTGGTGGTGGAAGAGAAACGCCAGGTTATTGAATACCAGCTCAAAGAAGAGCTGTACCACTGGCGCGCCGATGTGCGCCCGCGCGTGCTGGGCAAGTTCAACGAGGTGGACAGCGACAGCCCCTACGGAGGAGGAGGCGAGTGGTCCATGCCCAACCCCAGCGCCAACACCCTGCTGCGTGCCAACGCCGATTTGTCGCCCGCGCTGATTGCCCGCGCCATCGCCCAGCGCCTGAAAAAGCTCGGTGTGGACGCCGATGTGGCCGCGCGCATGGACGCGCACATTGCCATTCTGGACGCCAAAGAGCGCGCCATGCACACCCTGCAACTGGGCGCGCCAGAGGCCCAGCGCCAG
>Ga0209084_1004253_pt1 | contig 10114 bp, 9 predicted proteins | sample C_130820_MF_Meta_FD_187309 | JGI IMG/M metagenome (GOLD analysis project Ga0209084, IMG submission 187309) | Freshwater microbial communities from Lake Croche, Canada to study carbon cycling - C_130820_MF_MetaG (SPAdes) (version 2) | ecosystem: Environmental > Aquatic > Freshwater > Lake | place... | reverse complement strand
CAAGTCGCTCGCTGCACCAAATGGTCCACGTCGTTTTGGCGCGGTGAGTAGCACTAGCAAAGAACAACTAAATAAGGCTAAAGCACAGCAATACCGTGCTAAGGCAGACCTAACTCTAGATAAAGCGTTGGCTGACGGATACCGTCAAATGGCGCGAGATTTAGAAACTAATTCCAATCCAACTAAAGGAGATGCCAATAATGGCAACTGAAGCACCAAAGGTAGCCGACCTATACGGTAACCTTCCACCGAAAGAGGCTGCTGCTCGTCACGAAGAATATGTGGCACTGCTGTCTAAATCTGCAAGCGCACCGCTATCAGCGTCACGCGTTATGGGTGGCGCACCTAGCGCACCGCTCGCGCCTGCCACACCGACCGCTGCTATCGAATCTATTTTGTCGAACGATACTATGGTCAAGTCAATGTCTGCTGACGCTCTCGCGTCACTAAATACCGCTCTAGAATCACAGCGCGGTGCAACAGCAGATATCGTTAAAGATTTCACACTAACCAGCCCTATTGACACTGGTCTTGTCGCTTTCGACTTGGAAGCACCTGCGAAACTTTTAACACCTCGCCCAACTCCACTACGCAACAAGATTCCTCGTAAAAAGGGTATCGGCACTAGCCACCGTATCAAGGTAATCTCAGGTTACACAGGTACAGGTACTGGCGGTGTAGGTAACACTTTCCCTGGAATTACGGATTCAACCACTACACAGTTTGGTTCTATCAACTACTTGCGTGGTCCGAAAATCACTTACGCTGGTTACGACCAAGCGGTGAACTACAAGCAGTTCTCACTATCGGACGCTGTACCGTTCTCGGCACAGTTCCAAGGTCAGGGCTATCAGGATATCCGTCAGTTATCACAGACTTCGGTTTTGTACGCTTCTATGCTTATGGAAGAGCGTATGCTACTTATGGGTCGCGGTACTGATACAGGTTTCTCTGGCGCGCTTTCTGCTCCAACAATCACACTAACTACTGCTGCTGCTGGTACAGGTCAGACTGGTCTTGCTGCTAATACTTACTACGTTTATGCGACTAGCGATGCTGGCGCATTCGGTGAGTCGGTATTGTCTACCGTCGCTTCGCAGGCTGTGTCTGCTGGTGGTGTTCTAACAATCACGGCTAGCAACGTCACTGGCGCACTAGGTACTAAGATTTATGTCGGTACTTCTACTGGTGCTGCTAACGCTAAGTATGTCGGTCGCATTAGTGGTCTTGTTGGCACACTTCAGGGTGCTGCGTCGCTTGTAACAACTGGCGATAACCTAGTGTTCTCAACAACTGGTACTGCTGCTAGCACAATCAGCGCAGATACTTCTGCATACGCAACAGGTTACGACGGTATCCTACCGACCGTACTCGGTTCTAACTCAGGTTATGTGAACGAGATTAACACCGTGTTCTCAACATCAAACCCTGGTGTAGAGTTCCAGAAAGTATTCTCTGCTCTGTACGACAGCGTAAAGGCTGACCCAGACGAGATTCTTCTTAACGGTTCTGACCGTCGCCAGTTATCTGACGCAATCAAGTCAGGTTCTAACGCTAACTACCGTCTCAACATCTCACAAGATGAAATCGGTGGCGTAGTTCTTGGTGACGTCGTTACTGGTCTCCAGAACGAAGTAACTGGCAAGGGTGTTAGCCTAACCGTACATCCGTGGCTACCGCAGGGTGTCGCGCCTGTATTGTCTTACACGCTACCAATCCCAGATACAAACGTGTCTGATGTTTGGTCTGTTTTCAATACTCAGGATTATATGGCTATTGAGTGGCCAGTAACCCAGTTCGCGTACGAAACCTCTACTTACTGGAACGGTACATTTATGTGTCAGGCTCCTAAGTGGAACGGTGTCGTTTCGGGTATCGTTTCTGCGTAAGCATTAACTAAGTGGTTTGCCCCTATCCCAAATTCGGGGTGGGGGCAGACTTCTTTTCGGAAGGATTATTATGGCTAAGTATTTTGCGAGTGACCGTCGTGCGGTTGAGGTTGAGATTGAAGGCGTACGGACTGGTGCGACTCAGGTTCTACGCGCGGATAGTAAAGGGTTTTATGAGGTTTCTGATAGCCGTACTGCTAAGGCTCTTAAAGATTCGGGTTTTGTCGAGGCTTCACTTATGGGCGTTGGAAGCGGTGGAACTGGTTTCCTTTGTTCGGGTTGTGGTTTCAACGGCTGGTTCGCGGTCTGCGGTAAATGCGGTACGGACAATAAGGTCGTAACTGATGTTGATGCCTGATGTTAAGAAAGTTATCGTAGCCGATTGCACGGATTGCGATTGTGATTGCGAGGAACATAGTGAGTAATCTTTACGGTAATACGACTAAATTATTTAGCACCCCGTATTTAACTATTGAAGAATATAAGCAAGCACCTACGGCTGTTGATTACAGTAATCTCGTTTTGGCTAGTAGCGACCCTGCGGTTCAGGACGCGGAGTTAAAGAATGTTATTGCGCGCGCTTCTTCGTGGATGGATACTTTCTGTAATCAGGTGTTGGCTGCGACTGAGGAAACTGAGCAGCAGCGTTCTCGGTTGCGTGGCGACGGTATGCTCGCTATGCACCCACGATATTTCCCTATCGTCGCGTTGAAGTCTGTTAGTTACGGTATTACGCCGAATAATTTGGTCGCTTACGCTGACCCTTCGCAGGGTTGGATTGAAGACCAGCAGTTTGTTTTACCTTACACGGCTACTACTACTAATTATTCTTCGCAGGGTCCTGTTCAGTTCGGTATGCCTGCTATGCCACGGTCGCAGGTGTATGTGAATTACACTTACATTAGTGGCTACGCGAATACGACTTTGGCTGCGAATGCTTCTGCTAGTGCTACTTCTATCACGGTCGCTGACGCTACTGGTATTACTGCTGGTCTGCGTATGACTATTTATAGTGGTATGAATACTGAAACTATTACCGTGAAAAACACTTATTCGTTCGGCTCTACCACAGTACCTCTAGAAAGCCCACTGGCTAACGCACAGACGAGCGGAGTGTCGGTTAGTGCGCTACCACCAGCCGTGAAGCAGGCTGCCATACTGGTCACTACGGCGTTCATTAAGGTTCGTGGCGATAATTCCCTCACTATGGATATGGTTACGACACCGCATCAAAATAGTGCCGTCAATAAAAACATAACTACCGATTTGGAATTGGCGAAAGAATTACTTGCACCGTTCCGTAGGGTGCGTTAATGTCACGCGCGCAGGTACGCTCTCAACTCACTACGTTCCTATTATCCGCAAACGTTACAGGGTTAAATCAGGTATATAGTTCGTTCCCGAACCGTATCCAGTTTGAGAAAAACTCTATTCCTGGGCAGAAGTCACGCGCGGTCGCGGTTGTCTTTATTGAGTCAGAGAGCGAATCGCGTATCGCGCTAGGCGGTGCTACGAGCGGTAAAAAACGTATTGACTATCAGGTTGCCGTACAGATTTATCATCATTCTATGTGGGATGATGCCACGAAAACTATGGACGATTTTGATACAGTTATTGACGGTCTGAAAGATTATTTACGTTCCGACCATAGGTTCGGCGACGATAGTGGACAGTTAATTTGGCAGGGTGCAGAGCCAACGATTTCCGTATCTTACGGTGTGCCGAAAAAGGTGAATGCTGCTGCTACGGAAACTTGGGCAGCGATTCGTTTCACGGTTACGCAGATGATTAGTGCGTAAAACCATTAGGCTGACCAACCTCATCGTACGCCTTCCACGGTGGGGTTGGTCTTAATGGGTTGGGAAGTAAACGCTAAAGGCGTAAAGAATACGGAAAGCGCGTTAGAGGATTTGCAGAATCGGCTGGATTTCGCTGCGAAAAAAGCGACGGAACAGGTCGGTTTGAAGGCTGTTGAGGTTATGCAGGAAACGATTATTCCTGTGTATAACGACGGTCATTTGCGCGCAGACGGTCGCACGACAGATAGCCCTATTGGTACTCCACCAATGACACGGTCTGGTGCGCTTCGTGCTAATATTATTAGCGTAGATGAGCGTATCGGTTTCGGCTCTTATGTGACTTCGGTTGGTTCTATGGTGGAATACGCGCGAGCGTTGGAGTTAGGTTTATCCAACGGTGCGAGGTATCCTTACGTTCAGCCAGCGTCGGACACTATGGTTAAACAGAATTACGCACAACAGATTTACGCTAGTTACGCAAAGGCAGCGTTGAGGAGATAGTTATGAAATACCGTTCCGCGAATGACGAAACACGATATTATCCAGAGTTAGGTTTGCTCGTAGAGCCTGACGCTGTGGTAGAATTGCCAAGTAATGTGGAAGCGCACGGTCTAATCCCTGTCGCTGAAATAAAGAAGAAGGCGACCATAGAAGAAACCGCTACAATAGTAGCCGAAACAGAAGGAGAGTAAAGCGATGGCTTTACCACGGTATAGGTCGTTTCTCGGTATTGCGAAAGAAGCCACTCGCAGTGCTGGCGCGAACCCAACGGCTGTAACTGCTACTGACTATATTCCAGTAACGGATTTGAAACCTTTTGATAACATCAAATACCTTGAGGATAAAAACTGGCGTAGTTCTATGGTCGAAACTTACGGCACGGTACAAGGTCCAATTTTCTCGGAGTTTGAGTTTAACGGAGATGTGTTCCCAGATACTTTCGGGTATTGTGTTGCTGGTTTGTTGGGCGATTATGCGATTACTGGCTCATCAGCACCGTACACCCACACTATTTCTGTCAAGAATAGCGGTAACGGTCAGGCAACTTCGTATTCTTTAACAGATTTTAATGGTAACGATGTTCGCCAGTTTACAGGCGTACAGTTCGGTTCGGTAGATGTTAAGTTTTCTGCTGACGGTCTTTTGGAATATTCGGCTATGGCTAACGGATATCAGTCTGCCGCAAATGCGACTATCACTACTGCTACTGGTTCTGCTGGCACCGTTACATACACGGCTGCGAACAATTTTTATGTAGGTCAGGTCGTTACTATGACTGGTAACAGCGTTTCTGGTTTGAACTTGTCTAGCCAGACTATTGTTACTGCTTCCGCGACACAGTTCACGGTATCTAACGCTGCTACTGGTACTGGTACTGGTGGTACTGCGACTGTCGTTACCCCGACCGCCTCATTCAGCACGGTAACTAATGTTCCTGCTTGGGTTGGTACTACCACTATTGCTGGTTCTGCGACTACACGGTTGGCTGAGGGTAATATCTCAATCAAACGACCACTAACACCTATTTTCACGGTAGATTCTACGCAGACTCCTTATCAGATTTTCCAAGGCGCGGTAGAAGTAGACGGTTCATTAAAATTAGTTTTTGAGGGTAATACTGAACTTAATTATTTCCTAAATAATACTCAGCCGTCTTTGGATATTTCTTTCTCGCAAGGTTCAGGGTCTACTGCTACGAAAGTTCAGTTCACTATGACGAAGTGTGCTTTCCAAGTCGCTAAGATTGACCGTAGCAAAGACTATATTGAATTAGATGTGAACTACAAGGCGATTGCTAACACAACAGATGTTGGTTCTTCTTCGGGTTACAGCCCTATCAAGGTTGTATTACAGAACGCAAAGAGTACCGCAGTTTACGCATAACAAATTAGGAGAAGGCAATGCGAAAAGAAGTATTTAACGGTTGGATTGAGTTACGCGACCCAGATTTAGTACCTGAACGGCTACGGCGACCTGTTTTTGAGAAAAGTGCCGAAGGCGCGATTATGGTTAGCGGTAACGACGAGGTCACTCCCGAAGCGGTTTCGTTCTTTAGCGATTTTAACGATTTGCTGGCTATCGCACTAATTTCGTCTTGGTCTTTCGGTGATGCGGTGACTTTGGAAGCGTTACTCGATTTACCTTCCAAATCGTATGACGATATTCGTAATGCGGTTAGTCCGTTCCTAACTCAACTAATGCCAGATTTCGGTGTAGATGTAGACCCAAAAGCAATTACCGAACCATAGAGCGTATCCGTTGGGTACTCAAAGGCGGTAAAGCAGACGACCGTTATCCGTTCCCAACGTATGTACGCGACTACCTAATTGCCAAACGGTTCGGTTGGACTAAACAGCAGATAGAGGAACAACCTGCCGTGTGGCTGGATTGGTTACTACAACTGGACGGTCTTTGGCAAGAAGTGGAAAATGATGCGCATAAAGCGTAGAATATAGGTAAAAGTTTGTGAGGAATAACCGTGGCTGACCAAGATTTACCGCCAGTCTATATTCAGTTTAAGGCTGACATAGAACAGTTAATGTCTTCTCTCAAACAGATTGAGGCAGGTCTGGGCGGTTTCCAGACTACGGCTGATAATGCTGGCACTTCCGCACAAGCATTGGGCGCGAAAACTGTCGCTGCTGGTATCCTTATGGCGAATGTTCTATCCAACATTTATGCGAAGGTAAAGGCTTTCGGCTCGGAGACGGTTCACGCTTTCGGTGAGGTCGCTGGCGAAGTCGGTAAGATGCGTAAAGTTCTTGGCGGTTCTGCCGAGGATATGAGCCAGTTACGGTTCGCTGCCGAGGAAACTGGTGTTGATTCTGGCAAACTAATTATCGCTTTACGGACATTGTCACGGCATTTAACTACGAACGATGCTGCTATTCAGTCTTTGGGTATTTCTTATCGTGATGCGAACGGTAAGTTAAAGCCGACGAAAGAAGTTTTGGCTGCCGTAGCCGACAGGTTTGCTGCTATGCCTAACGGGTTAGAGAAAACTGCTCTCGCTACTAAATTATTCGGTCGCGCTGGTATAGATATGATTTCTACCCTGAACCTCGGTTCTAAAGGTCTTAAAGAAATGTATATCGAAGCGGATAAGTTAGGTCTGCAACTTTCGGGCGACGATTTAGATTCCAATAAAGCGTACACTATGTCGCAACGCGAAATGCACGCTGCGATTCAGGGTGTTCAGGTTACTATCGGTCGCGAGTTAGTGCCTATGCTTACGCGAATGGTTCAGTTCATAAATTCTTCCGTGTTACCGAAAATTAAAGAGTTTATTGACGGTTTCATAGGCTCGAAAAGTATTACTAAAGGTATGAACGACGCTGGTTCGGCTGCCTATAATTGGGGTGAGAAGTTACGCCATATGGTCGGTATCGTCGTCGCTTTCCGTGACCAGATTGTTATTACCGCTATCGCTATGGCTGGGTTGTGGATTACTTCTAAAATTGTCGCTGGGGCGACGGCACTTATGACACTAATTGGTGCTGTAAAGAAAGCGTATTTGGCTCTCCGCGCTTCGGCTGCTGCTGCTTGGGTTATGGAGATGTTCGCCTTAAATCCGATTGCTGGTGTTGCTGCTTTGACTCTCGGTCTAATCGCTATTACTGGCGCGATAGACCTTTTCTTGAAGAAGTTAGATAATTACGATTTCGCGTTACCTGATATTAAATTGCCTAAAGGTTTAGGTGATATGAAAGACTTTTCACCGTTAGATGTAGCAGACCCGAATGCTGCGAAAAATAAAACAAAAACTTTCTTTGAAACTCTACTTGAGCAGAGAGCGCAACTTCAGGCTCGTTTCAAGTTAAAGAAACTAGGCGCGTCTAACGATTTTATTACGGCACTTTTGGGTAGCGAAAACTGGCAACAAGAGGCTAATAACCTTATCGCTGGCGGTAAGAACGCTGTCAATAGAATGATGCGTGTTTGGCGACAGACTGAGGCTGGTCGTAAAGAATTATTTGATGCACGGTATAACGCCGAGATGAAAAAACTAACATCTATTCAGGATAAGATTCAGGCGATTGACTCTAATGCTGCGTTATCTATGGAAACTATGGCTAATCGTTCGTTCCGTGAACGGTTTGCTGATATTAACTTCTATGTGAAGCAGGCTGCTGCTTTGGTGAAGGCTGCGAAGGTTGAGGAAGTTAAAACGCGCGGTACTAAGGCTCACGCAGACGCTGTTCGTACGCTCAATAATGCGGTGGCGGAACAGGCTAAGTTACAGGCGCAGGCTAACCAACTCGCTGTGGATAACGCTAAGTCTGTGGCAGAACAAAACAGGCAACAGGCTTTGTTAAATAATACTATGTCTGCGAGTAATAGTTTCTTGGCTGCACAGGTGCGTACTTCTGGTGTTTCTGCTGCGCAGGCTGGTTCGTTTATTGAGGTTCCTGTAATTATTGACGGTCAAACTGTTTTCCGTGTCGTTCAGAAGCATTCCCTATTGAACGACCGTCGTAACGTTGCTAACGGTTTATCTAAGTCGGGTAGTACCATTGGCTAAGAATGTGCCGTATGTCGGTGTGACTTTGTCGCCACAGATACAACCGAATACACCGTGGTACAAATTACTTAATACTAAATCTAATACGGTTACCCCGACTACTCCTGCGCCTACGAGCCTATCTTCTAACATTACTAACCGTACTTATTCTTTTTCGACGCGTCGCGGTCGCTCGTATGAATTAGGTCGCATTGAGGCTGGCACTTGTAGCCTAAAGGTAGATGATACGGATAGCCTTTTTGACCCGACGAATACTTCGGGTGCTTTCTACCCGAATCTATTACCGTTCCGACCTTTAGCAATAAATTGCGCCTACCCGATTACAGGTAATATTCTCAACGATACGAACTTTGCGCCTCTGGGTTCCGATAGTAGTCGTATTTCTGTTAGTGCTTCTGATGCAGATTTTGAGTTAGGTATTGTTAATTGGTATGCGCTTAGTGGTTCGTTAGGCACGATTGGGGCGAGTTGGTCAGGCGACCAATGTATGGTGCTGAATGCTCCTACTGTTGCCGCACTTGATGTACCTGTTGTTGCTGGTAAACAAATCACGGTAAGTATGTATCAGCAATACGAATACATTGGTGGTAATGGTGGTAATTTTCAAGTCTATGACGGCGGTTATTTTTCTGGCGCGACTGCAACAACAACAACAAACTTTATTGACGGTTCGCAGGCTTGGATTAGGTTCACCGCTACACTCACCCCTAGTTCATCAAAAATAACTATTCTCATAAATCAAAATAATGCGTCTTCAAATTCTTGGGTAGACGCTGTTCAGGTTGAGTTCGGTGCGACGGCTACTGATTTTATTACCACTGGTAGCACAATTTACAATTTATTTAACGGTTTCGTTGAAAGGTATCCGACTAATTCGCAAGCACCTAACCGTAGTGAGGCTAGTATCGTCGGCACGGACGCTATCGCTTCTATGTCGCAAGTCAGTTTGCAGAGTTTCTATCAGGCGAAAGTATTAACGGATAGTAGCCCTGCCCTTTATTACTACCCTATGTCTGATAATGCTGGCTCTAATACGGCTGCGAATAATAGTGCGTTTAACCAGTTACCTTTGACGGTGCGTACATTAAACGGCTATACGAGCAACATAACTTTCGGTGAAGAAACCGCAAAAACTGGAGTCCTCGGTGGTGGAACTACTGGCGTAACGACGTACACAACTGCTGGTAACGGCAATTTACCGCAAGGTACCTATTTGGCTAATACAGCCGTACAGGATATATCTTTCGCAACTGGGCAAACATATACTTTCAGTTTCTGGGTGAAAGAGGATTATTCGACTGCCGATAATTTATTTTTCTTCGCGAACTACTTTAGTGCGAATACCGATAGTCCGTCTGATAATTTTTTTGGCGTCGGTTTATCTTCTGGTGGTAAATTCACGGCTTTCGCTTCCTCTGTCGTTGGCGGTGACCAAAGATTTGCTACATCTACGGCTATGTCTTTCGGTCAATGGTATTTTTTGAGCCTGAAAGTTACTTACAACGGTGGGAATAGTTACAACCTTGATTTAACTGTGAACGATACAACGACTACTAATGTTTGGTCGAACGGCAATAGAAACATAGCGGTAAATAACTTTAATATTGGTGGTGCTGGTAACGCTTTATTTACTGCTGGTACAAGTTTCGCGCATCTCACGGTGCATCGTGGCGCAATAACTCCTACTGACTACTACGCTGTCGGTGCTTATGCGCAGATAACTAATAGTAGTGTGCCAGAACAGACAGGTACACGGTTCGCGAACACTATGCAGTATTTTAGTGGTTTCGCTAATGTGCCGACCTATCACGATTTAGGCGTATCGCAAATGTTGGAGTTTAGTCCGACTGGCTCAACGCTCGTAGATTACATACAGACTATTACGGATACTGAGGGTGGCGAAT
>Ga0209084_1004252_pt1 | contig 10114 bp, 12 predicted proteins | sample C_130820_MF_Meta_FD_187309 | JGI IMG/M metagenome (GOLD analysis project Ga0209084, IMG submission 187309) | Freshwater microbial communities from Lake Croche, Canada to study carbon cycling - C_130820_MF_MetaG (SPAdes) (version 2) | ecosystem: Environmental > Aquatic > Freshwater > Lake... | reverse complement strand
ATCTGATCCCTTTACGATTTCACTTTCAAGAATCTTTGGCTTCGCACCCATTGCCAGAAGGTCTATTCCCTTTTCTTGCATGGCTTCAATCACCGCTGGGTTGATACTGTCAGCCGGGGCTGTGCCTGCTGAGCGGACGCTTACAGCCCCTTTTGAGTGGTGAATAAGGAAGGCGGCAGCCATCTGACTACGGCCAGCGTTATGGACACAGACAAAGAGAACTTCGGGCTTAGGCACTGATCGATTCCTCTGGGAACAAAAACTTGACAAAAAGTACTGCTAGCACTCCACCAACAATTTGAGCCAAAACAAACGCCGGTACTGATGATGGGGCGATGCCAGCGAATGAGTTTGAGAGCATTCGACCAACAGAAATAGCTGGATTAGCGAAACTTGTGGAGCTAGTGAAGAAGTATGCAGCACCGATGTAACTAGCAACTGATCCGGCAATCTTTTGCTCACCGCCATTCTTTGAGAGCGCAAAAATTACGAGGAGTAAACCAGCGGTTGCAATCGTTTCAGAAAGTAGATGTGGAGTTGTCGCGCGGTGGTGGGTTGATAACTGAAAAAGGGGAAGGGCAAACATTGCATTCGCTGTGAGCGCACCAAGTGCACAACCCGCGACCTGCGCTGGCAGGTAGGCGAGAGCACGGTTAAGGGTGTTCTTGCCTAAGACAACATCAGCGAACGAAACAATTGGGTTGAAATGGGCCCCAGAGATTGGGCCAAAGACATTTATAAGTATGTAGAGCCCCGCAACAGTTGCTGCGGTGTTCTCTAGGAGCTCTAGTCCGATTTGGTTTGGCGACAGCTGCTGTGCGGCGATGCCAGAGCCAATAACAATGGCGGTGAGAAATGCGCTACCAATAAATTCTGCGCTTAGTTCACGTAGCCTGTTCACTACATAAGTCTAATTCATTACTCTTTTGCTTGGATGATGCGTGCTTAAGCAGATTGCTGCGAGGCAAACTTCTGCTTGCAGCCATCACAGCAGAAGTAGTACGTTTCGTCGTCAAGTTCCAACACAGCTGAAGCAGTATTCACCGCAACTTGCATCCCGCAGATGGGATCCTTGGCGAATGCTTCTGATGTAGGGCGACGTTGTCCCACTTTGTAAGTGACGTACACAGCAATCAAAACCAGAAGCGCTACTGCGTTCAGCCAAGTCGTTCTGTTATTCGCAAAATGATCCTGCATGTGCCCCATTGACATTCTGACCGGAACAGCATTAAGCGCATTAAATAATGCTTGAGTAATCAGTCCACTCAAACTCATAACAAACCAGAAAACCAGTACAAGGCGTACGGTGATTTTGGTGCCAAAGAACTTCTTGTAGATAAGTATCAATGGGATGGTGAGCAGGTCAGCGAAAATAAATGAAATTGTGCCACCAAATGAAATGCCTTTGTTCCAGAGTGCTGCTGCGAGAGGAATGTTTCCAACCGAGCAAACAAAACTGAATGCAGAAATTATCGGACCAATCAATGCGTTCTCTATCGCAGCTAGTACTCCACTTTTTGCAATAAAGAAAGCGTTCCAAAAACTGACCGGAATGAGTTTGTCGAAGAATCCCGCCACCAAGAAACCACCAACGAGCTCAAAGCGCAGCATCATCAAGTCACCCATGGTGAAGCCTGCGGCGTCGAACAATGTTGGTTTTGAAGTGCTGCTCACGACCGATTTCTTAGAGGTGTTTCGTAGCTCTAGCGTCTTAGAGGTAGGCACTGCCAGGGGAAGGAAAATGGCAAGAAGAACAATCATCACTACGCCACCAAAGAGCTCGGCAACAGCGAACTCCCATCCGAGTAGCGCCCAGATAGCGAGTCCTAGATCGAAGACCAGATTGGTGCTGGCGAACATGAAGACGATTGAAGTTGTGAAGTCAGCACCCTTATCGAAAAGACTCTTGGCAATTGAGCTCGCTGCGTACGAACAGCTTGAGCTGATTGCACCGAGAAAACCTGCTCGAGAAACGGATGAAGGATCGTGTTTTCCGAGTTTTTCAACAATGAGCAAGCTTGACCCGAAGGCTTGAATCAACCCTGAGATTGAGAAACCAATAACTAAAGCCCAAAATGTCTCATAGAACATCCACCAACTGTCAAGAAGAGATAACTGAAGGGAGTGCATACGTAGGGTTCTCCTTACTGTGCGCTATGAATGAAATAAACAGAGTGAGTGGTTGTCGATGCGTGGCGAATTGTTGCGAGAGCTCGGTATTCATCAGAATTCCACCAAGCCATTAACGCATCTTCTGATTCAAATTCGATCATTACTGTTCGCCCACCGGCATGCTCACCTTCGAGCACGGTTGGCTGGTCGTCATACGTTAAGAATTTTCCACCATGTTTTGCGAGCAGTGGAAAAAATCCTTCAACGTACTTTTTGTATTCACTCTTGTCGTTGATTGAAAAGTGAGCAATGAAGCGAACCGTTGATGTCATCTCAGCCCTTTAGCGCTGAGAAAGGGACACCCCAGTACGTCACTGGCCAGAGACCTTGACGGTCGGCAAGCTTTCCTGGGTCACCGAAGCAGTCGACTTTTATGAATTTGCATGTTTCAAATAGTGGAATGCCAATCTCGGTGAATACCGGTCCCTTGGCATGGGCAATAACTGCATCTACTGATTCGTACGCCTCGTAGAGACGTGCAGTCTTGGCCTCTTCGTCGATGTACCAGTCATAGAGCAATGTGCCTGGTTCAGTCCGACTGAATTCCACACACTTTGCTGCGATCTCTTTAAATCGCTCAATGTCGGTTACTTCAATTTCAATTACAAAGCGGAGCTGTTCATTGTCACGTGTCATGATTCAAACCTTATCTTTTATGCATCTCCATGTCACTTCAGGCCTCTGGCCTAAGAACACCAAGCGGGAGCTTGCTTGCTACCTTTAGAACATGGTGAGGCTCGAAGGCAAAGTCGCAATTGTCACAGGAGCGGGCAGAGGGCTCGGTAGAGCGCATGCTGTCGCGCTTTCGCGGGCTGGCGCAAAAGTAATCGTGAATGACTTCAGCGCAGGGCTTGATGGCCTACCTGATGGATCAAATCAAGCAGACAATGTTGTAAATGAACTGCGCGCAACTGGTGCAGAAGCATTCGCAAATTACGCAAGTGTTGCTGACTGGCATGGCGCGAAGAGCATGATTGATGATGCACTCGCTCACTTTGGTCAACTTGACATTGTGGTGAACAATGCAGGCATCAACAGATCAAAACGACTAGCTGAATTGAGCGAGCAAGACGTTGACGCAGAAATTGGTGTGCACTTAAAAGGCACGATTGCGCTCAGCCACTTCGCCGCAGCACATTGGACGCAAGTAGGTCCACGAGCTGGAAGAGCAATCGTTAATACGTCTTCATCAGCGGGACTGCATCCAGCTCAAGGTGGAGGAGTATACGGAGCAGCGAAATCTGGCATCGCTGCAATCACCGTGAGCCACGCCCAAGATCTCTCAGAACTTGGAGTTCGAGTTAATGCCATTGTCCCTTGCGCACGCACAAGGATGGTTGAAGCTTCTCCGGGAGTTCTTCGCATGATGCCTGAGTCAGACACTGACTTTGATCGTCATGCACCAGAACACGTCTCACCGTTAGTTGTTTATCTAGCGAGCAATGACAACCGATTTACTGGTCGCGTGTTTGGGATTGAAGGACCAGACCTCGTCCTGTACACACCTTTTAGTGCTGACCAACAGTTCCAAGTTGAAGAGGCATGGAGCGCCAATGAAATTGCGTTACAACTTTCTGAAGTCGAACAAAGAGTGCCAGTCCGAGCTTTCATCCCAAATGGTGTGATTGATCAATACGTACCCTCAGGGCGAACCCTGAAGGACTTAGGACAAATCGAAAGTTAGTGTTTTTCTTTAAACAGACTTCCTAAATGTGTGTGCTTGAAGTCTGAATCGTACTTAAGTCCGTATCCAGCCATACGGTCAAAGCCAACGTGGCCAAGCCAAATAAGTCCAATCGCCAAGCAGAGTGTGTGATGCCACCCATAAAGGCAGAGAAGTGACGGCAGAAAATAACTGTGCCCAGCGTTGTAGAAGAAAGCGCCAAGCTTTGTACTTCGGATATAGCCAATCATAAAAATGTCTGGCACAAAGAGAAGAGCTGGGTAAATCCACCAGTGCTGGTTGGTGAGGCTGAAAAGAATGATGGATGCAATGAAGAGAACTGCTCCATCAACCCGGAGCCAAATCTTTGGCCGGCCCTCAACGAACCCTTCTTGCATCACTTCACCAAATTATTTGAGACTAAATAATCTGCTGTCTCAAGCACCGACTGCTTTGCTGGAATGAAATTAATTCCAAGAACCGATTGTGCTTTAGCCGAGCTGACTTGGGTCGTGTCACCAAGTGAAGGTAGGGCAGCCTTTATCTCCTTATCAAAAAGTGCAAGTATCCGTACCAGAAAGTTTGGTGCCTGAAGAGTCTTTATTTTTCGCTCAGGGTGTGCAGCCTTCAATGTCTTAGCTATCTCTACAAATGACATGCTTCCAGAGTTACCAATGAATCGCTCTCCCTTGGCAGCGTCCATGTCGATTGCTTTGACATGGATGCGTGCAATGTCTTTCACGTCGACAATTTGCATGTGAAGGTCAGGCAACATCGGATCCTTGGCCTTAAGAACACGTTCAATCAATGAGACTGACGATGCAAAATTTGAGTCAAGTGGTGCACCTAGAACTAAAACTGGATTGATTGTGGTGAGTTCAATCTCTGGTGCCTCTGTCTTGATGTAGTTCCAAGCGGCCTGCTCTGCGAGTGTCTTTGATTTTGTGTAAGCCACGCTTCCAGCTGGGTGATTGACGTCAGACCAGACAGTCTCATCAAAGGCTGTTTTGCCAGCGGGCAGATCAGTTCCCGCGACAGCGGCAGTTGAAGAAGTGAGAACCACACGCTTTACGCCCATTTCATGCGCAGCCTTCAGCGCACGTAGCGTTCCACCAACTGCTGGCTTAATTAGGTCGTTTTCTTCTTTTGGTGACGCAATGGGGAATGGAGAGGCGGTGTGCATAAGAACGTCCATGCCACGTAGTGCGTCTTGCCATCCAGCATCGCTTTCAAGGTCGAGCACGACGAATGACAATTGCGCACCTAGATCAACGTCACTCTTTACGTGGGCCGCAATTGCTTTTCGGACCTCTTCGGCTTTCTTGTCACTTCGAACTGAAGCGCGAACCGTGTATCCACTGTTTAATAAGTCGAGTGTGATGTGCTTGCCTATGTAGCCACTTGCACCTGTAATTAGAACTTTTTTCATTACTCAATTGTAATGGAATTGTCTAGTTTTTTCTGGCCTGGAGGGTGTAAGAAACCGGGAGTCTTTCTGGGTTTTCGCGGAGTCGAAATTCACCTTGACCAATGTCTTCCATTGCCTCGCCCAGCGCTCGGTACGGCACGCTGTCGTGCTCTTCAAAGGCAGTGATGGTCATGCCTTCATTGATGAGCGCCGTAATTATCTCTCCGAGTCCATGGTTGAAGCTGATTGACTCAGGTGAAGAGACCGCGCCTTCATGGTCAACGTAAGACTTTTCTTCTACAGAACTTAAACCCTCTGATTCGAAGTAGTTGTATTCGAGTGACAACAATCCATCTGTTCGTTCATAACTGAGCGCCCATAGAACAGGATGGCCTTCACGAATAAATAGTCGTCCACCTGGTCGCAACAGTGATGACACGACCTTGGCCCAATTCTTAATGTCCGGCAACCAACACAGTGCTCCAATGCCGGTATAGACCATGTCGTATTTCTTATTACCTAAAGCACTCACTGCGTCATTAACAGTTGATTCAATAAATTCGGCTTCAATGCCGAGTTCGCTAGCAAGATTCTTTGCTGCTGATAGAGCGTTGGGAGAAAAGTCAATTCCGGTTACTGACTTCGCTCCTAATCGAGCAAGCGAAAGTGTGTCGGTTCCGATGTGGCATTGCAAATGAACAATGTCCAGACCTTCGATGTTTCCAAGACGCTGTTTATCGAACTGAACTACATAGGAAACAAAAGCTGGTTCACTACGAAATTTGTCAAGGTCATAGCCACTGAGGTGATGCTCAACTCGACTGTCCCAGTTCGCACGATTAATTTCTAAGTAGTTATCCATTTAGAAATCAAGAAAGAATTATTGAGGCATGGTGGCGGCCAGTGCGCCAGAAAATATTTGCCATGCGAGTGCAGACTTTGCAGCAAAGGAGAGGATGATGTAAACCCTCTCGCCGTAAAGGTAGTTCTTCCACTTACCAATCTGCTTGTACTGAAGCCACTGGTTGAGTGCGAAGCAGTTGAAGAAGAGGAAGAGGCTCACAACAATTCCGTAGACGAATCCCGGAGGGGATGCTGTTCCAACCCTGTTTGGAGAAATGAGTAGGAACAAAACAATCAACCAAGGCGCAATTCCAGCAATGCACCCAAAGTAGAAAGGCATCAGTCCGCCTTCTCCTGGCACTTCGTACTTTTCTTGTAGCCAGCCAAAGAGAATCATTGAAATGTTGGCCACTGAAATTGCTAGAAGCTCACCGAAATCGGTAATTGACCAGAGCGTTGAGATCAAAATAATCATGAGTGTTGAAGAGAGTGAGTATTCAATCCAGCGTGCGTAGTTGCGCTGGTTCCTCAGATCGTTCTGGTATCTAGAGAACCCTGGCCCAGAAATGATCCAAAAGTGCGCTGCAGCACTCATAAAGAGGAAAAGCGCGCAGCAAAGTCCAATTGGCAGACTGAACAAAGTGACCGGTGCGTCATTAGCGGACCCAGGGCCGCCCGATGTGTACGTCCCTGTGACTGGGAGCGAGAAGTTATTGCTGAGCAGCAGTATGAGCACCCCAGACACGAGGTGGAGGATACCGGCGTAGGAATTGAGCCGCTTCAGCTTCTTGGTAGTTTCTGCTGGGATTTCAAGGAGTGTTTTAGTTGCCATAACCAAAATCTACTTGAATTTAGTTACTTTTTTTGCTCAAGACTTTGAACAGAAATCCGCCTAAAACAAACAGTAATCCGAGGGGAAGTGTGAATACCTCGATCCAAAGTACTGCGCCACCCTTGCTTTCATTAAAAAACTGAGTGAGATCAAAACGGTTCATTAGCAAGTCCGCTAGTAGAGGCAGCAGAGCCAACGCATAACCACATCGCATCAAGATTTTCGAAAGTCGCTGCACAGCTCAATCGTATTGCTCCTTTTGGTTCAGGAGCATTTTAAAATAATGAACTGCATCACGTGTTCAAGATAAGGTTTTGGCAAATATTTTTAAAGGTTGGTAGTCATGGCAACTAATGAATGGCCAAAACAGGGGCCTGCTTCCTACTTTCCATCTATTGAGAAAAAGTATGGAAAGTCAATCGCACAGTGGCAGAAAATAATTGGCAAATGTGGAAAAGAAAAGCACATGGAAATTGTTAATTACCTAAAGTCAGAACATGAGATGGGACATGGCCACGCCAACGCCCTAGTTCTCTGGACTCTCAAGGGCAACAAAGCAAAATAAATCAAAGTCTTGAAGTGATTCAAATATCAAGAATTTGGTGAAAATGAAAAAATGCAGACATTTCGGTGATGGAAATGTGCAAGTTTGCAGTGACAAATAACCCCCATTTTGAGCGACTAAAAAAGATTTTTTGACCTCAAGATTCTTTAGTCATCACTTAGGTTTCCAAGTAACACTTGAAAAAAAACTTGAAAATACCTAAGATGAACACAGGGAACACCCCCTACAAAGGAGTTGCTTTATGGATAATGCTGTAACTATGTCTAACTCTGTACTTACGCTTTCGCACGGACAGTTCAATTTGGTTTACAACGCGCTTTCATTTGTGTTTGCCGCGATGCTTGCCTCATTTGTTTACTTCTTGTTGATGCGTAATCAAATTACAAGGAAAAACCAAACTGCGCTTACCTTGACAACACTTGTTGTCTTGATCGCCGGTTACCACTACCTACGTATCTTTAACTCATGGAATGAATCGTTCCACTACGTAAACGGTATGTATGTTCAGTCAGGACTCCCATTCAACGAAGGGTATCGTTACGTTGACTGGCTCCTCACAGTGCCACTTCTTCTAGCCGAGCTCATTGCTGTGCTTCGTCTTAAGGCAGAAGTTGCACGTGGCCTGACAATCAGACTTTCAGTTGCTTCTGCAGCGATGATTGCTCTTGGTTACCCAGGTGAACTTGCAGCTTCACACTCGACAGCTCGACTTGTATGGGGAGCACTTTCAACAGTCTTCTTCATCTACATCTTGTACGTCCTATTCGTAGAACTTACAAAGTCACTTGAGGGTCAGGCTGCACGTGTGCGTCAATTGGTTTCAGGTATGCGTTGGGTGATTTTGGTGACATGGATGGTATATCCAGTCGCTTACGTCCTTCCTCGCCTTATTTCAAACGAAACAACTGCGCTCGTTGTTCGTCAGGTTGGATACTCAATCGCTGACGTGCTCGCAAAGCCATTGTTCGGACTCTTTGCTGTATTGATCATGTTGATCAAGAGCCGCGAAGAAGAATCACTCTAAATTTCTTTAGAACAAAAAATGCCGCCCCGGATACGGGGCGGCATTTTTGTTTGATTTGAAGTAATTTGCTTCTATGAACGAAAGAGCCCTGAAACAAACCTTAAAAGCCGGGTCCATTGTTTTTGGGTCCTCAGCAATCTTTCTGTTGATTGCCCCGAGCGTGTTTTTGTCACTTCTTTCCCTTTCGCACAATGGTCAAAATGCATGGTCAATGCGGATGCTAGGTATTACGGTCTTTGCACTCTCAGGGAACATGGCGGTACATGCGCTGAACTCAAATACGAAAGCGCTCAAATCCGTTTCATGGGTGATGTGCGTGTCGGCGAGTGCTCTTGGCATCTGCACCTTAAGTATCCCAGTACACCTGACATTGTTTTGTGTTGTGTACGCACTTGTTGGATTTGGCTTCTCATTCAGTTATGCATTCAATTTGCTTGTGGCAATGCGCACGCCAGCGAAGTAATTACGTTAGGTACTTCTTAGCCAACAAATTCTGTCTATTGGCTCGCTACTAAGGTTTTCACATGACTGAACTTTCAACACGCATCTCCTTTGTCCACGGCACATCGGTTGATAACCGCATCACCCTGGCACCACTCACTAACGAGCAGAGCCATGTAGATGGAACGCTAAGCGACGAGGAGTACAAATGGCTCACAATGCGCGCCGCTGGTGGCTTTGCACTCACAATGACTTGCGCCAGTCACGTTCAGGCTGTTGGACAGGGTTTCTCGGGACAATTGGGGTGCTTTAGTGATGCTCACATTGAAGGTCTGACACGACTCGCGAGTGGAATAAAGACGCATGGCTCAATGGCAATAGTGCAACTACACCACGCTGGTCGTCGCAGTCCGAGCAATCTAATCGGCACCGCACCAGTTGGTCCTTGTGTTGATGCTGATACCGGAACACGAGAATTGTCAACGCAAGAGGTAGAGACACTCACCGCTGACTTCATCGCGGCAGCCGTTCGATGTGAGCGTGCAGGATTTGACGGCGTGCAGATCCATGGCGCTCACGATTACATCATCTGCGAATTTCTTAATCGCACTTATAACCAGCGCACTGACAAGTATGGAGGTTCCGTCGAGAACAGAGCACTCCTTTTGCTCGATGTCCTACGTGGCATTCGCGCAGCTACTCGTGCCGATTTCAACGTTTCGGTGCGCCTGTCACCAGAGCGATTCGGTCTCGATACTGCTGACATCATTGCCACATACAAACTGATTTTGGAAACTGGACTTGCCGACTTTATTGACATTTCACTATGGGACTGCTTTAAGGAAGCTTCTGATGAACAGTTTGCTGGACGTCAACTGATTGATCTATTTACTGAGATCCCACGTGGGGAGACCCGACTCTGCGTTGCTGGAAAGATTTATTCAGCTGCAGATGCGAAGCGCTGTCTCGATCTCGGTGCTGACTTAGTTGCGATTGGACGAGCAGCTATCACTAATCATGACTTTGCCCGCTCGGCATGTGAAGACTCTGATTTTGTCATGCGAGAGCTGCCAGTGACCCGAGAGATTCTGCAGTCCGAAGGTCTGTCACAGTCCTTCGTCGAATACATGTCGGGATGGAAGGGCTTCGTCGCCGACTAGCAAGTC
>Ga0209084_1004251_pt1 | contig 10117 bp, 10 predicted proteins | sample C_130820_MF_Meta_FD_187309 | JGI IMG/M metagenome (GOLD analysis project Ga0209084, IMG submission 187309) | Freshwater microbial communities from Lake Croche, Canada to study carbon cycling - C_130820_MF_MetaG (SPAdes) (version 2) | ecosystem: Environmental > Aquatic > Freshwater > Lake... | reverse complement strand
ACTGCATCTTTGGGCGTATCAGCAACTTCTTCTGGTTTATTTCTCAACGCCGCCACAATGTCGTCTTCCGCAGAAGGAAGCGGAGCGCCGCCCATAACGCCGGAGTCGTACTTGTTGGCGGTTGTGTTTGCCACATACGGATTCTGGTCTTCCGCATAAGGAAGTGTTGATGGTACGCGACTCTTTGTTGCATTTGCAGCATCAAAAGGATGTATTGGTTTTTCACCAACCGCAGGTGCTTCAATTGGTGTAATTGGCGTTGTTTCGGCAGGGGCCGCCGTTTTACGGGCAGCTTCGGCTTGCCTTTCCAGTTCAAGTTTACCTTTTTGTATTGCGGCAATACCTTCGTTTTCCGGTGTAACAGGAAATGTCTGTCTGTCAGTAGGCGTTGGTTCGCCAAATTGTGCTTGTGCGTTTGCACGGGCTGCGGCTTGCTTTGCTCGTGCAGCTTCAACAGCGGGAGAAACAACAGGTTCTGTGATTGTAGAGACGGCAGGCTCTGTCAAAGGCGCTTTTGCGGTTTTAACGCTAGGCACACCAAGTTTACCAATATGAGAAGGATTAAATCCGCCAATAATAGCTGGCCCAAGATTTTTGGCGTCAATGTTCTTAAAATATTCTGCGGGGGAAGTAGCCAAGTTGTACAAATTTGAAGGCACTTGTTTGGCAACATTCAACGCACCGGAAACATTCTTTTGCAGTTCTTCCAACGGGCTATATGGTTCATCATTTTTAGGAGGTAGTAACCCGGCTAAAGGATTTGCTTTTAACTTAGGCGCGGCTTGAACAGGCGGTGCCTGTCTTGTTTGACCGGGAATTTGATCGATGGCGGGATTAGTGGGCGCTGCTGGTGCAGCTTGGGGAGCCATAGCTGTAGCAGTTGGTAAAAAGTTTTTGACTGTTGTAAGGAGTTTTGAACCGTACTTTTCGTCAGTAGCGTAGCCGCCATTTTCTCCCGGACGCAATCCCGCCACAAACTTAGTGGCATCCCCACCAGCGCCAACAGAGTCGGGATATTTTAGTTTAATTAGGTTTACGTAGTCTTTTGCAAACGCTTCAGGCGAATCGTATGTTCTGTATTTGGAGTTAGATTTTTCTGCTTTGTCGTACGCTTGAGTACCTTTGCCAGAAAAATCTTTAATGTTGCCCAAATTATTTGTGCCGGGAATAATACTCTTACCCCAACCTGTCTCTAAACCCCATTGAGAAATAATGATGCCGGGGTCAACGCCCAACTCTTGTCCTGCAAGTACAGCAGCATCATGGTACTTAGTGGCAAACGCTTGTTTAGTATCCGTTTTTGTAAAAATACCGCCAGCGTACCCCGGCACTTCACCGCCATCATCAAACGCAACAATACCGCCGCCTGCCATGTTTTGCATATTGGGTGCAGGGAGCGTACCAATACCTTGATTCTCTGGCATGGTCTGCGCCATGTTTTGCAAGTCTTGGTCAACTACCTTGGGCGCTTGGGCAGCTTGCGGGTTCTGTGCGGCTCGCATTTGCTTACGGGTATTTGATTCTTGGAACGCCATAGGGAAGATGTACGGGTCGTTCTTGTGCATCTGAGCGTACTGAAGCAACTGTTGATCCGGCATCATGCGCAACTGCGCCATAAGCTTGCTGGGGTTTGGTGCTGTGGGGTTTGAGAGTGGGGCAACCATGAGTGTTCCTTATTGCATTCTGGACAATGCCAACTCAGCTAAACCGGCTGGTCGTTTCTTTTCTTTGATCTGACCGCCCTTGGCTTTGCCTGTACCGCCCATACCAGCAATACCGGCAGCGGTAAGTCCTAAACCACCAAGCTGAGACATAGCGTTAGGCTGTGCTTGATAGCCCTGCACAGTGGTGGACTGCATAGGCATACCACGCAACAAATTGCTCATGTTGCTCAACTGCATCATGGGGTATTGCTGTGCCGTAGCGTAGTTCTGAATCTGCTGGTTCAGGATGTTTTGTTGTTCTTGCTGCTGCTGACCACCCATTTGATTTTGCAAGTTGATGTTGCCTACCTGCTGACCGTACTGAGTTTGACCCAACTGTCCCAACGCGCCAGCGCCTTGCAACGCTGTTTGCAGCCCTTGCATACCTAGACCAGCGCCGTATTGACGGGACTGCTCGTACATCTGTTGCGCTTGTTGTTGTCTAGCTTGGTCGGCGTTGAACTGTTGTTGAGCGTTTGTGTAGGCGGTATTTAACCCTTGGGACTGGATAGCCCCTTTCTGCATTGCAAGATTGCGTGCCGCTTCCGCGTCTGTAATAGCTTGGCGTGCGCCACCAAAAGCTCCTGAACCCACGGCTTGCGCATTACGTCCAGTAGAAGCAATATCGGCTTGACGTTGGGCATCTTGCTGCTGCATGTCCACAACGGACTGCATGTAAGGGTTCATGTACTGTTGGGCAGCGTTTTGGTTAAATGTATTAGCGCCAAACTGTCCGGGGCCATATCGGGTATCTAAACCGCGAAGCCCTGCTTCTGCCGCCATGCCTGTAGCTCCCGCTAACTGTGGCGCGGTAGTCATGTTGGATGCTGCATTCCGTGCATTAGTTTGCATGGGCGATGCTCCAGCAAAATACGCGCTGGGGTCATTATTAAAAGGCGTGTAAGGCTTCATGGTGGTTGGCACCATATTGCCGCTGGCATCGGGAGCGTAGTCGTATATTTGTTGCTGTGCCGTACCCAGCATGGTTTCTACGTAGGGGCGTGCGTATTCTGGAACATTCGTGTTGTAGTTAGTGCTTGTTTGTGGTTGACCGCCGCCACCCCCACTGTCGCCGCCACCCATATAGCCGCCCATAGGCAGGAGTTTGCGTTTCATATCTAGAATATTCATATCTTCACCTCTACTATTGCATAGCGTTCTACGAAGCCAAATTTCTTTGCAAACCTTGCCATAGCGGGTCGCACAGCGCCTTGGATTTTGGTAGCTCCAAAACCTTTTAGGACGGTTTTAAGCTTCTCCATCATGTCGTCACTGGTAATCAAGTTACCCCCCATTGTGGTGACAAACGCCACGCGGTCATTTGGGTAGTTTGAAAAAGACACGGTAGCTGCTCCTTGGACTTGGTTGTTTTCGTCCACTGCTACCAAAAGCGTCCACAAGTTTTTTGCCAAATAAACTTTTATCTGGTCGGTGTTGTAGTCCCCGCCCCCAAACTTTTCAGCCGAAGCTATATGCGCTTCAACAAACGGCCAAGTCTGAGCTACATACTCAACGGGGACGTGCTGAATAATCATACGGGCATGTACTTGTCTGCTTTGATCTGCTTGCCTTGCGCCTTGTTACCAGTGCGAGCTTGGCGAACTCTGTCCATCATCTTGTACAACTGTTTAGCGCCTGCTTCGGATGAGCCATTACCAAGGTGGGAAACCACATCGGCAGGAATTACAAACTCTTCGTTGGCCAAACGTGCGGGTTGCTTACCAGCAATTGAAGCGGGAATGTTGTCCGACATACCATCGCCGGGGCCTTTGAGCATACGACCACCATCCGAGTAACCGCCTAAATCAGAAAGCCCACCTTGAGCATAACGTGGCTGGTAGGGGGTTGGTTGTGCAACTTGCAACGGAGTGTAGCGAGCAGGGTCATACTGAAATTTACTCAACGGGCCACTGTAAGGTTCAACTCCACCAAGCGGTTTTTTCTTTTTGAGCATTCCCATAATGGTAGGCGCAGCAAGACTGGCAACACCGCCGTACAACATCTTGTCTTTCATAGGCATAGCCTTAAAGCCTTCATACGCACTTTTAAACATATCCCCTAACCCACTAGGACTGCCGGGTGCCGCTGGGTACTGCGCCGCAGTTCTTGCTAGTGCATCGTTCTCAACTTGCAGTTGTTGCAGTTTTTCGGGAGTAAGTTCTGGTACTGTAGTTTCTGCAACAGGTTGCACTAAATTAGGATTTAGCATTTCAGGCGTGACATTACCCATACCAGATACAGCATCTGCCACCTGCACACCGGGGCTTGCGGTGGGTATACCGTTTGTAACCTGCGCCAACTGTTCGGGAGACATGCCGGGCGTCACCGCACTTTGAAGCTGTGCAAGTGCTTCTGGGTTAGCGGTAACTAACTGTTCTGCCATAGTGGGAACGGTACTTTGCGCCAAAGCCCCAAGCCCTCCGTTTGCCGCAGCCCCTTCAAGCCCTGTTCCAAACAACCCACTGATGCCACTAAGTCCTGTTGCGCCTGCACCCGCAGTAGCGGATAAAACTTCAGGAGCCATGACTTCTGTGGCAAGCGCGGTTGTGCCTAGTTCGGCAGCGGCGGCTTCGGCAACGATAGGTTCAAATCCAGACATAATTACCTCGTATATAGGGGTTAGTTGATATTATCATGTTGGGCATATTTGGACAACTACACTTTGATCTTCAAAACATTGGATGCCGTGGTGTCATAATAGATGTCACCCTTACGAAGATAGGCAAGATCTGTTTGAGTCGGCAAGCTGACTTTTGATGCGCCGGGAGTGGCAGGGTCGGGTTGAGCGCAAGTCAAAGCCGAAACCACAGGAACTGTGGTTGACCCAATATTTTGAGAAGCAAAAACGGCGGGGGCTGCATTGTCTAATTGGTTGAAGTATAGGCGCAGCACATTAATAAGTTGCTCCATATACTGCCGGTCATATTCATCAGGGGCTGCTGGTAAGCGCGGCTGGACTGTGCTTTTTAACCCCATGCTTATCTCCTACCGTCAGGTCTGATATCAATACGCGGAACACCCAACTGCCACTGAACACCAAGTCCTTCGGTTGTAGAGCCTTGTGTTCCAGAACTTACTTGGAACGCCATCTGGCGACCACGAATCCGCACATACACCTGTTGGGTAAATTGTTGAACAGCATATGTTTTTTGGCCTTGGTAGTTCTGTGCGCTCACCACTGACGGGTCATTTGATGAACCGTAGTTAGCGCCGGGGTTGGCTCGGGGGAGTACTGTAAACATGGCAGTCGGCGCATTTACGTTTGAGCCGTCAAAAGTCAAGTCAGGAATCAAGCGCCATACAAACCCGTAGTTATGCCCATCTCCAATGTCAAAATCAGATGAAGTTACTTGAGAAATAATAGGTGTTGCTGGGTTTACTGTGCCATCATCTGTACCAGACTCGTGATAGACAAGCAGGGTATTTGTGCTCCCCCCAGCTACGCCGTAAGTTGCCGCCATAGGATATGCGCGTAACGCACTGTCAAGCCACGCCGTGCGGCCTTGATACGCAGTGCCTGTGTAGTTGCTCCAGTCGCCGTAATACCACACGTTGTCTATGTGGTTATAGATTACATAACGATCAACCACATTAGAGCCAGCAGAACAGTACTGCCACCACACTTCGTTATAACCCTCGTTAGTACCAGCCATAAATTGGTATGACTGCTCAAGGTTAATATCTGTATATACATACTCGCGCAAGGTAGACGGCAGCGTTTGAACGCGACCAGAATACATGTAGAACTTGTCTGTGCCCATCCAATACGTAATGTTGTTAGCGGTTGCTATCGCATTTGGCCCAGCAATAGATATATTGTCGCCAAGTAATTGAAAGCCCCACACATAGGGTGGGCCAAGGTACTGCATGGAATAAATAGCAGAGTCGGTCAACACCAAAATCTCTTGGCGAGTCTGTATAGCGGTAATGATTTGTGAGCCGTGGCTCAACGTGTAGTTACCTGCTTGGTTTGTAATAGCTGGCCCCCAAACATCTGGGCGCTCTTGGTCAGACCAGCAAATAAACATCGGGTTTTGAATTAACTTTAGCACTGCGTCCGTCAAGGTAGCGTTGTTTGTGCCAAACGCAATGATGAACCGAGAAGCATCAGATATGGTGACAAAGTTAGCGACTGACGGGCAGTATGCGTCAACACTTAAAGTGCCATTTTTGGTCACAACAGACGCACTAGGGCCAAGAAGTTGACCGCGACCAAACGTACTTGCCGATGCAGAGTTTGCCCAGTAATACAGCGCACCGCCACGGGGGTTGAACACTAAGTCTTCGCCAAAGTTTGACTGGCTCCATGTACGAAGCTGTTGACCAACGCCCTGACCAGCAGGAGCAGAAGCACCCCAACCAGTAAATGTTGTGGATTGCACAACGGCTGCGCCATTGGCATGGGTAGTAGCCGCGCCTGAGCCTGTACCGCTAGTCCCACGAGTACAGCCTGTAAATGTTGTTCCTGTTGTGCCGGTATAAGTAATTGTCTCGGAATCAATCAGCAATGTGCCAGTCGGCGTAGAAAACCCAGTTGTTGAAGTTACCGTTACCGTCGTATTGGAACTTGATAACGTGCCGCCGGACACCGCCGTGGTAGCCGTACCCGGAATAATGCCGCCCCAAGTACCAGCGCCCCAGCCCACGTTTTGGGTGTAGATTGGATTGCCCGTGGTTATTTGATACGCGCCAACAACTGATGCTCCACCATTGCCCGAGTCCCCTGCGGTAGCTGCAACTGAAGAGGTGATGGTGTATTGATTGGTACTTACATAGGTGATCTGGAACTCGGCGTTAAGTATCGTAGCTGTAATGTTTCCACCAAGAGATACCGCGCCGCTGAAAGTTACAAAGTCGCCAGTTTGCGCACCGTGCCCCGCATCGCTGACTGTAATAGTGAAAGAACCTGTAGACGCAGCAAAGGTTACCTCTCCTGCTGTTGTGGTAGTGCGCAACGGGGTTATATCGTAGTAATAGCCGTTTACACCGTTTTCAATATAGTATTTGAGATTTGTACCAAGCGAGACAAGGTTGTAACCTGATAAGTTAATCCAGTTCCATAAAGCGCGGCAGACCCCCCAAAGCGTGCCTGTGGTTGGTTTTAGCGCGGAGAGATTTGTTCCGGTATCTTTATTCCAACCGCCAATTTTTTCCGGCTGGCCTGAGCGAAAACGAATCTTATTTGAAGCGTAATACCCGCCCTCGTTAGCGTATGAAGTGCTTTCCCTGTTTGTACCGGCACGGAGGGCGAGTTTTTGGATGGGCATAATTAACCTACGTTGCGCTCAAAGTGAGGGCAGTCCACAAGATTGGAAAAGTTTCCACCCCAACGGTTTTTAGGATGCAAGGACTCCCAGTACGCACCGATTGGGGCGATGATTTCCTTGCTCCAAATAATCTTTCCATCCTTGAAGAAGTTCAAGTCTATGGCGCAGCGCTTTAGATGGATGGAATTCATAGTCTTGGAACGCCCCGTCTTAAAATAAATGGCTTGCTGTTCGGGCGTACGGGCAAGTTCACCGCCGGTCACCACGAATCCTTGGTCTGTAGCGTACTGGATTAGCTTGCACATGTCCAGTAAAAATGCGGCTTGTTCAGTGTTAAGGCTCATTTCTTCCTCATTTCTGCAAGTTTTTCAACAGTTCTACCGCCAAAGTATGCGCCCATAATTAGCATCCCCCAGTTACCCAGCAAAGTGACGTAGGACTCATTGGCGTTTAAGCCATATGCGCTCATCATGGCAAACAGGAAGTAGCCCAAAAAGATAGCAATCAACGACATAGGGCGGATGTTTTTGGATAGCCAACTGTCGCTATTCATGTCTGCCTGCCAGCGGTCTGTGATGTTGTCGGCATCATTCTGTGCAGCTTTTGCCAGCAAGTCCAACTCAGCCAATTCCATCTTGGCTTTTTCGATGCCCAATTCAAGGAGCTTTTCCTCATGGTCAAACTGAAGCTGGCGCAGCTTGGATACATCTTCTGCGGTTGGGTTGTCGGGGATCTTCACGCCGAGCGTATTCTCAACAACTTCCTTGCCCTTGGCTTGTATGGCGCTTGATAGCAGTGTCAGCCCATTTTGAGCTAGGCTACCGAGGAGGGATGCGACTATTGGAATCATCTCGTTTTTCCTTTTCAAATTCTCTACGTACTTTTTCCATTTTCTCAATCTGCTGCTTGGCCTCATGTTTGGTTTGCAGCACATCTACATACAACATACCCAAAATGGGTAGCAACATAACTACAAGCACACAAGCAGCAATCCAACCCATTATATTTTCCCAATCCTGTTTAAGAGGCCGAGGAGCAACCACATATATAGGAGGAATAGGAAAGTCGCTAACAGGTAGGCTTGCTTTTCTCTTAAAAGGCGCTCCCTTTCCTTGCGTTGCCATGAGTCGTCATCCCGTTTCTTCCTTGCTTTATCTTGCTCTGCCTTAATGGTATCCCGCATATCAAACACTTTGGAATACAAAGCCCCCATCTCTTTAGGAGCGCCGTACACCATTGCTTCCCTAATCTCCACCTCCAACGCTGCCATCTGGTCTTGAGCCATTACCCGCTTCAGGGCGGCTTCCATCAGGTTAGCGTCGGGGTCATAAACCGTCTTGCTCTTCTCTTCCTCTTCCCTTATGTGGTCGGCAAGCTGTTCTTGCAACTTGAAAAAAGCCGAAAGTTGAGTAACGATGTCTGCCATGACTTGGGTTTCGTCAACGGCAACGTAGGCTTCCTTCTTTTTCGCCACAGGCTTGGGGCTTGAGGTGGGCGCTGACCCGAAGAGCTTTGCCCAGAATCCTCTGACTGCTTTGGCATCTGTAACAACTTCATCAACAGTCTTCTTGATCTCCATGAAAGACGTTTTAGCGTCTTTGTACAGCTTGCACCCTTCCTTGATGGCGGCGACACACGCATTTGCAGCAAAGAGTATGGAGATCGGATCAATTTCATTTCACCGTTCAAGAGACTGAACCCAAACGAGTTCCAAATGCAATCCATGAAATATAGGAATTACCGGTAACAGCAGCACCAGCAGCACCAGCAGCGCCAACGGCTGTAAGTGTGTAGCCAATAGGGTCAGGATTGTTTCCAAGCTGGCCTGCTGATCCCGCACTGCCCCAGCTTCCTGAGCCGTTTCCGCCGTATCCACCAGCATAACCAGCATTTGGTGCAGCAGCACCAATACCGCCTGTACCACCTGCGGAAGATGTACCACTTGTACCGGGCTGAGATGTTCTAGAGTATTGGTAGAAGTAGCTACCTTCAGCGCCACCAGAAGAATCAGTAATTCCTGACCGACCGCCACCACCACCGCCTCCACCCCAGCCTACTGACTGACCATTTTCAACAATTGCCCCGCCGCCGCCACCACCGCCTCCACCGCCACCAATAGTGCCAATGTTGTTTATATATACCGCAGTTGATACGCTTAAAGCCAAACCGCCTGCGCCTCCGGGCGAGCCTGATCCACTAAGATATCTTGACGCTCCAGCGCCACCAGCACCCCCCATACCAATGATGTAACCGCTATTTATAAGCTGAACTCCATTTGGAAAGGAGCCTGTAATGGTAAGTGCAGGGGTGCTTGTGCTGGTCGAATATACGTAAACACCAGCATTTATTGTTGCTACCGGCTGCGCTTTACCATCCCACCCAGCCGATAAAGCCAACGTGCGCAGATCAGCATTTGTTTGGTTGGAACTGATTGTGAATTTAAACAAACTCACCCCGCCCGCCCCATACGCTCTGGCAGATGCTGCGCCTGTAGTAGATAGAATTGGCATGATTAGGCGTACTTGGTTTGTGAGGCCAAAACTGTAAAGGTGGCACTTGCCGTCTTCACAACCGCAAAAGTGTAAACATCAATACTACTTGCATTTCCGCTTACCGGCGCATTTCCTGTTTGCCACTTGGGGGTAACAGAATTTCCATCAATCTGATAGGCCGTTGGGTAGTAAGCCGTACCTCCATTAGTCACCAATAAAGCCAGTGTTACCGATTGTCCTGTGGACAAAATACTATTTAAAGTTGTTGATCCATCTCCACGGATATTGAATGTGAAGTTGGCTGACGCATTGCTTGTGTAGAACTGAACAGCTTGGGTGGTTACATCGAAGTTAGTTGTGCTGGATGGCGCAGATGCCGTGATGGTTGCCGTTTCAAACAATGCCTTGATATTGCCGTAAGTAGAGATTGTAGGGATTGACAGTGTTCCCGTGTTTATTGTGGGAGTGGTTAGCGTTGCACTTGTAGACAACACATTGTTACCAGAACCCGTGGATGTTGTAACTCCTGTACCGCCGTTGGCAACAGGCAGTGTGCCGGTGATGTCGCCTGTGCTGAGGTCAATCTGATCCCAAGAGGTATTTGTGCCATCTGATTTAAGGTACTTACCGCTGGCGCTTGTCTGGACTGGAGCCA
>Ga0209084_1004247_pt1 | contig 10127 bp, 7 predicted proteins | sample C_130820_MF_Meta_FD_187309 | JGI IMG/M metagenome (GOLD analysis project Ga0209084, IMG submission 187309) | Freshwater microbial communities from Lake Croche, Canada to study carbon cycling - C_130820_MF_MetaG (SPAdes) (version 2) | ecosystem: Environmental > Aquatic > Freshwater > Lake | place... | reverse complement strand
TGCTTACCAGCAGCCAGTGCTCGGCGTGCGGGCGCCCGTTTGGGTAATCGTCATGGTGTTACAGCTATCGTCCGCCGTGGCTTGCGCGCCTGTAGCAGACGCTTTTACGGTGTAGCCCGAGGCCGTGGCGCTCGGTAAAGAAAAAACGTAATAAAGCGCCAAATCCACCTGGCATTGCTGGGCAGACGATGCCGGTAGTTCCGCGCTGGCATAGCTCATGTTTGTGGTGTAAATGCGCTCCATGTACTGCGCCTGCTCCACCAGGCAGCCTTGCGCCACGTTGCGCCGCGACTTGGCCACGCTGCTTTGGTAGCTGCCGTAGGCTATGCGCGCCAAGATGCCGACGATGGCGACCACAATCATCAGCTCAATAAGGGAGAAGCCGCGCTGGCGGGCGGGGCGCAAGTGGGGCGTCATGGGTGTGCTCAATTCACTATCTCGCGCCAGGAAATGCGGCGTGAGGTATCGGTGTTGGGCGCAATAGGTGTGTTGCCGCTGCCAGTGGTTCCTTGAACAACAACGAAATTCCCTACGACAGCGGGTGCACTGATATTACCTATGCCGAAATCTATTCCGCCAACCACTTTATTGGATCCAGTTAAAGTACCATAATCATCCTGAAAATTTTTATTCCCATTCAGATCAAAAAATCCCTTCGCAAGGCCACCTCCACGATAAGCATCGAACGCGTTCAGATAGCCCGCCCCATTGTTAATACAGCCTACAGTTTGTGGAATGATGCTGCTAACTAAAACAGTAGGTATCCAACCGTTGTATACGACAGGCGTAGTAACTACCCTTTCGGATGGTTGGCTTGCGACAAGCGGCCAATTCAGATACCACCCCTTTTTCCCTACCATGTCAGAGGTGCCGTCCGACTTTCCCGGTTGCACAAAACTGCGAACAGTAAAGCTGTCCGCAGTGCCGGTGGTATCTTGTTTACGTTCTACAAGATCAGAAACGGGAGTTGGCAACGTATAGGAGCCTTGGTCAATCAGTCCATAAAAGGTTTGCTGCTTGGTATCTTCTGCATCCGAGGAACTCAATATGCTGCCGGTTCCAAAGAATATATACCATTTGTTTGTAATCGCAGCCTCGGTACTGTCCGGCGAGTTATAGCTATAGCTAACGGCAACCGGGCCGGTAATATGCTTCACTACACCACTAGAGTCAACTGTCGTAAAAATTTTGGTGCCCGAAAGAGTGGCAGCATCGCTAGAGTTATTCAGGCTGCTCAAATCAAAGCGCCATACATTACCCAGGTAGTCTCCAGCGTAGGCATATTCGACTTTGCCATTACTGTCCAGCCGCAGTCCTGGTGTCGCAAGTCCATTGGGTGTGCTCGCGCTGCCAGCGCTGGTAGAGAACTTAGCTAGCAGTTTGCCGTCGGAAAGCCGCATTACATACAGAACAGCTTTCTGGTTGTCGCTGTTGTAGCCGTTGCCAAAAATTACCACCGGCGTGCCATCTGCGTGCAGATACCCAATCACAGGGGAGCCCGTCAGGTAGCCCATATCCCCATCCCCCGCACCCAAGTTTTCCCAAGCAAGTGCAGGCAAAAAAGATGCACCAGTGGCCCGAACGTCAAGGCCAAATAGACCTTTGGACGCGCGACCCATCATCGCCACCAGGTAATTCTTGCCATCCGTTAACTGTTTTTGGTCGGACGTCGCAATATTTCCATCTAAAAGGTAACGGTGAGACCAATTGACATCTAAATACCCTCGAAGATATGTAAAGTCTAAAGATGGCATATAAGCAAACTTTTCCACTCCAGTTTCGCTATCAAAAGCATGTAACATGCCATCGTTGGCACCTACATATACCATTTTTGTATCCACCGAATAATGCGGCGCAGAATTAATTATACTTCCGAGAATACTACTGCGACTGCGGTATGAACCATTGTTACTTATTTCTTTGGTTTGGTCGCCACGCCAATAGTTGACAGCGTCTTTATCGTCTGTGGAAATGCCGGTCCAATCTGAAATATATGAAGTAGCAATGGCCACATTTAGAGCTGAAAACTCATATGTAATATCAGAACCCTGTTGCTTAAAATATATTTTTCGATCATTTGGCGCCGGAATATTATTTGATGCTATCCAAGATACGCTGTCTTCCATCTGCTGGGTGGTTTGAACTCGACTACTGGTAGTTAGCGGTATGGCATACAGCTCACCGGTACCATTTTTCACGTTGAAATTGGTGCGGTAAACCTTGGTATCGGTCTGCACTTGCTGGCTGCTGGTTGCGACTGAGCCGATGGTGCCTGATCGATCCAAAACGTATTGCAGCTCCGTAGTAAAGGCACTGCGTAACTGGGCCGCACTGGTCACTCGGGCGTAAGTGTCAACGACCCAATTGGCAGCGGTGGTAGCTGTTGGTGGCGAGTTGTCATTTCTGTACCCTCCCCATTTGGCGGCGTAATAGAGCGGATCTTTTAAATAGGCCGCGCTTGCGTTCGCGGATTTAGTGAAGGTCTTGGTGGAAGAGGTATTTGTGCCGGGGTAGGGCATTTGCGACCCGCATCCCAAAGCTTGTGTATCCGTGCATGCCCCCGCATACGCAGTGTCGACATTGGGCACATTAAGAAAATACGGAATGTAATTGCTGTTGTCCTTAGGGTCGCCATAGAAGTCGCTTTGGGTTACCAAGTACACGCCGTCTTTCGTGGTGCCGGAAATGGTGTATCCCATGTTTTGCGCTGCACCGCCCACGACATTGGCCACCGGTGTGACCTTGACCGTGATGTTGTCGCCTGTGGCCGTAATTTCGTATTGGGCCATCGCGTCCATCTCAAAATCATTCCCCCAAGACGCGTCTTCAAAATTGGCAATGAACTTCAATAAATAGCTCTTGTTGACTGAATCAACCGTCATTTCCTGTACGTAGCTGCCAACAATTTGATTGGTAGGCTGGAAATCACCCTTGGCATTACTGATCGAACCCGACGTCCCCTTGACATTGTCCGAAATGGTACGGGCAAAAGGTACGATGCTCACGCCCGACCATGGAATCGTAATTTTCATCAACGGCGCATTAAGCGCAATGGCGTAGGTGTCAACGGACGGCACGTTGTTGCCGCCTATCTTGCGCAGGGTCTTTGAACGACCGAAGTTGGCTACCGCCGCAGCATAAAAGCTGCCCTGGCTGTTTGTCTCGTCTGGCGGCAAGCCGCGTACCTGGCCCAAGTTGGACACCGATTTGGCCGTGGGCGCATAGTCGCGTAAGGTACCAGACTCACCTATGAAATAGGACTTGTCGGTAACCCCTTCTGCGGCACCAATGGTATTGGTCAGAGCCTCAACATTGAGCGGAGTGCCTTTCTCGTCACCAAATGTGCTGCTAAAGGACCCAGACCCAAAATAAGTGCCGCGTATCTGGTCCGAATCGAAAGACGGGTTGGTGCTGGAAATCACCATCATACTGGGCTTAGCGCACCAGTTACTCGTGCTGTAAGGGTAATTCCAATCCGGGTTGTCTAAGCCGACCGCGTCGTCATTTGTAGTTGTGCCATTGTTGTAGTTGACAGTGGCAAGCGGTCTTCCGGCGAAATAGCGTAGGCTTTCGTACATCATTTCTGCCACCGGATTACCCCAGTCGCCATAAGTTCCTTCCGACATTACTTGGCCGCGCTGGCTATCGCCGTTTTTGTAGACAAAGTTTTTGAAATAGTCGGCGGGGAGGTCCTGGTTATTAAAGTTGCGTATCCGTATATTGTTAATTTGCTTCACCAGCGAATTGACCGCATTTGTATTGAAAGTGCCGTTCGCATTCACCTCTTCGGCAAAAGAAGAGATATTTTTGCGCAAACGCCCGCCCGACATATTGGTGTCGTAGCTGCCGGTAAGCAAACCAAAATTCATGCTGCCATCTGCGCCAAAGTCGTGCAACACGCCCGTGGGCTTGTTGGTGGTGGTGGTGCCACTGCCATAGGTTTTGCAACCCTTCGTATAGTCAGTGGTGCATGCCTCCACGCGAACCGTGTATTCAGACAAAGTGCCTGCGCCATAAGACGGCACGCTTTTGTCGTCCCATAGTTTGGGGTAAGCAATATTATTGAGTACAGGCCGCTGAGACGAAGCCCATTGCCATACCCGCTTGTCGCTGTTGGTAATTACCCGCATCAGTGGCGGGTAGCCGCTGCAGTCGCTCAGGGTTACGCAGCTCTTGCCCTTGGGCGGATAGTCGTTTCCGCTATACGTGTAGTCTCCAGTTTTTAGCGGGTCTAGCGTGCTGGTGAGGTTGCCAAAAAAATGCCGCGCCGTGTAACCGAGGTTTGTCAGTGGCTGGGCCAAGGGGGTGTAACGGCTGATGTCATAGCCGTCCACGGCAAGGCTTGTGTATTCCTTGGCCCAGGCGTGCCCGTCCTGCGGAATATAGGCACGGCGCAAAACGGTCGAAGCTTCGGTGTCCACTTCTCGGTAACCGCCATACAGGACGACACGCAAGGCGTCCATGCGGCTGGTGGTGACATAGTTCAGGAAGTTACCGCTCCAGTAATCGCTCCGCACCGATACACTCGAACAAGGGCCCGGCACGCTCTTGGAATTTGTATCGGTCGTGGGAACTGCAGATTGCGCAGGACTAAAGAGCCCTGTGTTTCCCGTGCCGGTGTAGCGGTAGCAGTAGAAGGGGTTGTAAAGCCCCAGATATTCGAAGGTGGGTTTGAAGCGGAAATCGATAATGTCGTCTCCATTGAGGTCGCTCATGTCGTCATACGCGGGGAAAAACAGCGTATGGTCGCGCGCCATGGTGAGCATTACCAAGGGCGTTGCGCTTGGGTTGGCATTGACCGGCTTAGTGGTCTCAGGCGAGGTGCCCAGTACGCCTGCGGCCCAAGCCTCACGGGTCGGCGTGGTTGCCGCAAGCGCCATAAGGAGCATAGCGGCCAGTGCGAAGCGCTGGGCGTGTGACGATGCAGATAATGGGTTCATCGCTGTGTCTTCCTTCTGGCTAGCGTGGAAAGGCTAAGTAATACGACTGCAACTGCACAAACGCTCTGCCTGCGCTTGGCGCCGTGCGGACAGTGATGCGGTACTGCGCACACTCGGTCTTGCTCTGCGGGTCGTCGGCCCTGCACTTGAACGTTCTTCCTAAGAATTCGATGATGTACTGTGGCTTATTTAAGTCCGCCAAAGTAGAGCCTGTGCCGTTCCAGGTCGCCCACCTTGAAAATTTCGCATCAGTCCAGCGCGGATTGCATCCAAGCGTGGGGGTGGAACACAGGCCAGGAACGGCGTCCGTCGACGTGGTGCAGGGAGATTCATCCGTCGTAGCAGTGGCTGTACATGATGTCCCAGTGTAGAAGCCGTTGTAATAAGTGGAGTTTGCAGAAAAGTTCGAATTGAATGGGACAGTTTGCGACTGCGCAGACGCCACCCCTTCGGCATAGCGCAAGGTTTGTTCGAGCGACTGCATGGCCAAACTGCGGTCCAGGCTATTGGCCGCCATGCGCTCTTCGACCACCAGGCTGCGCACGGCGGCAACGCCGGCCAGGGTGACCAGCAGCACCAAGATGAGCACGACGATGAGGGTGACGCCGCGTTGGCGCTGGATATTGCCGGTCATTGCAGGCGGCGGCGGATGGCCACTGTGAATGGGAAATCTTGCGTGAGCGCCTGCTGGCTTGCGCCCGTGGTAGAAAGTCCCACCGTGTCGGGCGTGACCAGGGTGAGCACCACGCGCACTGCCAGCACATTGGCCCAGCTGGTGACGTCACCGGCGCTTACATAGTTCGTAACACCGGCCTTGGGGGCGCCGTTACCGTCGCCCTGTAGGTAGGTAATGGCCATGTTTTGGACGTTTTCCAGCACCTCGTCCGCACTGCTACTTGGGCTGCCCTTGTCCATGCCGAGGCTGACCCGGTACAAAGACCGCAGGCTTGAATCATTCGAGCTCGCGCCTATGTACCAGGCAGAGGCGCTAAGCTGGTTAACGAAACCTCCCGGTTTAATGGCATTGGTCAGCGTCTGTGCGGCGGTAAGGGAGTAAGAACCACCGTCACTGTCGTTGGGTATGTCGTCTGTGAAGGTGAATGTGGCTACGCGGCCATCATCGCAGGCGGTGTACACGTAGCCCTTTTTACCCTTAAATGGCGCTTTGAAATACAGCGTGAAAGTATTGGTCGACGCGTTGAATGCCGTAACTTGTCGCACCGGGTAGTCCTGGTTGGCGGTGCTGGCATTCCACACCACGATTGCGTCGGTGCCTGATATTCGCTCCGTCTTTGCAGTGCCAAAGGCCTTGGCCGGAAGGTCCTTAGTTCCGTTGTATCCTTGCAAGCCCGTGGACCAGTCAGACCACCAATTGGTGGCGCTTGGGTAGCTCGCCAACAGCACGTTTTCCTGTACCAAATTGCCACCACACACAATGCCACCCGCCTCTCGCAAGTCGCGCCCCAAGAATTCCACCGCAAAGCGGGCGTTCTCTTGCACCCTTGCTACACCTTCAACCAACTTGTAGGAACTTCGGTTGGCAAGGTAGATAGAAATGGCGCCAGACACCGCCACCAGGCCCAGGGTGATGGCGATCATCAGTTCTACCAGGGACAGGCCGCGCTGGCGCAGCCCTGACGTGGGCGTCTGGCGCAGCATAGCCGGGACTAGCAACTGGGAAACACTCATAGCGTGCTAACCAGGTTGAGGGTTTGCGCGGCGGCGCCGCCCAGCGCGCGGCTGTCATCCCAGTAGATGTTGACGGTGCAAACGGCTGCGGTGGTGCAATCCAGGTCCGCGCAGGTACTGGTCACGTCCCCCAAGGCGGACTTCAAAGCAGTAAACCAAGTCTTGCGGTCGTTGTCGGCCAGGTTGGCTGTGTCGCTGGGTGTAGTGCAGGTTTTGCTGAGCTTATAACCCGATGGACTGGTAATGGCTACGGCCTTGTTGGCCCGCATGGAGTCAAGAATGGAGTTGGCCAACATGACGGCCTTGGTGCGCTGCAGGGTGCTTTGGGTGGCTTTGAGTGCGCGCACTTGCAAGGCCGAAAACCCGACTAACCCGACAGACAAGATGAGAAACGCGATCAGCACTTCTAGCAAGGCCACGCCGCGCTGGGCTTTCAAGGGCCTGGACCTTGTTGACATGACTTTACTCCTGGGGCGTGTTTGTATTTGGTCGTTAAAACATGAACAAATGCCATTAAAGTTATTCTAGTCAAAGGACTAAAAAAGGCGACCGCATGCGCAGCAAACAATTGACGGGCTTTTGCAGGCCCCAGAGGGGCAGGATGTGGGGCATCACCCTGGTGGAGACCCTGGTAGTGGTCAGTATTTTGGGCATTCTGGCGGCCATTGCGGTGCCTAGCTTCCAGTCCACGATTGAGAGCAACCGGCGCCAGGCCTTCGCCAACCAACTGTTTGAAGACTTGGCCTTTGCGCGCAGCGAGGCGATTAAGCGGGGGGTGCGGGTGGTGGTGTGCCCTTCCACCGACGGCACCCGGTGCACTGCTGGTATCGATTGGCAAGTGGGCTGGATGGTGTTTGTTGACCTGGACAGCGACGCTTGGTTTACAAGCGGGGACACCGTCTTGAAGGTGCATGAGAAGCTTGATTTGCCGTCGGACTGGGTGGCGAAGTCCAACGACACGGTCAAATACGTGTCGTACCGACCGCTGGGAAATACGCAGGCTAGTTTTAGGATTTGTATGTTGCCGTCCGCAGACCTAGCCAATTGCGACGACAACGGGATAAAAAAACTCTCCAAATACACCAACTTGGTGATTACTAACGTGGGTCGCGTACGCATTGAGTCCAAAAACTGAGCGCCCCAAGGCGCGGGCGCCAGCCTCAGCCTCACTGTTAACCCAACACCCCCACCACTTGCGCCAGCACCTGGCGTGTGGTTTGCCCAGCCAAATCCAGCACCGTGCTGCGCTGGTAAAAACCACTCAGGTCCAGGCCCACGCCAATGCCGCGCAGCTCGATCTGGCCTTGGGCCTCAATCTGCGCGGCGGTGGCTTGCAGGTCGCGGTCCAGGTAGTGCGGGTCGTTGGCCAGCGCGGTGGCGCCGTCCATGGGGCTGCCGTCGCTCACCACCAGCAAGATGCGCCGGCGCACGTCTTGGGCCAGCAGGCGCGTGCTCGCCCAGCGCAGCGCCTCGCCGTCCACGCATTCGCGAAACAGCTCGGGCTTGAGCAGGGCCGCCAGGCTGCGCCGCGCGCTGCGGTAGGGGCTGGCGTGGTCTTTGAACACCATGTGGCACAGCTCGTTGAGGCGCCCCGGTGCGGGCGGCTTGCCCGCGCGGCGCCAGTCGCGCAGCGCGCGCCCACCGTTCCAGGCGCCGGTGGTGTAGCCCAGCAGCTCGGTGGATACGCCTGCGCGCTCCAGGGCGCGCAGCAACACGTCCAGCGCCGTGGCAAGCGCCAGCGCATGCGCCTTCACGGAGCCTGAACAGTCCACCAGCACGCTTAACGCGCAGTCGGTGTGCGGGGCAATGTGTTCGGTGCGAAACAGGCGGCGCTCCTTGGGGCTGGCAATCAGCTGGCCCAGGCGGCTGCCGTCTATGCGTCCGGCCTCTTGGCCGCTGTCCCAGCCGTCCGCCTCGGGCAGGGCCAGACGGACCTGCAACTGGCGCGCCAGCAGGCCCGGGCTGACGCCAGTTTGCGCTAGCTGGGCGTCGAGCGTGGTGCGCAGGCTGGCCAATTGCTCGGCGCGCACTAGCTGGCTGGTGTCCACCACGCGGTCGTAGGCGGTGGTGAAGGCGCAGTAGCGATCTGAGGTGCCGTCGGGCGCGTCGCGCGGGGTCAGCGCGCTGGCAAAGCCGGGTTCGCTTTCGGCCTCAAAGTCCACCCAAATTTGCAGCCAGGCGTCTTCTTCGCCGCCTTCTTCGCGCAGACGCTCGGCGGGTTTGCTGCGGCTGGGTTCGGTGTCCACCAGGGCCGCGACCACGGCGCCAATTTCCAGGGCGTGCACCGCGTAATCGGCCTGGCTGTGGCGGCTGCGGCGCAGGGCATAGAGCGCGTGTCCGATGCGCGGCGCCAGGCCAAAGCGGGTGGCTTCCAGCAGGTCCTCCAGCGCCTCGGGCACGGCGTCGCCGGTGACGCGGCTGCGGCAAATGTGGGCTACGGTGAGCAACAAAATGCCTTGCGCCGACTCGTGCAGGCGCGCGCGCACAAAGGCCTGCGACCAGGCCGTAAACCGGTGGCGCATATTGGCGCGCACACCCGGCCAAGTCTGGGGCACCAGAGACTCGGCGCGGTACTGCTCCAGCAGGTCAAACACGCGCCGCGCCATGGGCAGCGCGGGGCGCAACTGCTGGTGCAGCGCGCGGTCGCTGGCGCGCAGGCGCAGCGCCACACCGTCGGCAGCGCCGCGAAACGAGGCCAGGTCGTCTGCTAAAGGCCCATCGGGGGCGGCCAAGGTGGCGCCCGCTAAGGCGGCATCCGAAGCCGCCTGGGGATGCAAATGTGGCGCAAAACTGGGCAACAGCGCCTGGCCCTGCCAAAGCTTGCGGCCCCGGTAGTGCAAACCCGCCTGGCCGCTGAGCGCCCGCAGCGTGGCGGCACACAGCGCGTCCAACTGCTGCTGGTAGCGCACCAAGGCCTGCAGGCTGGGTGCGCCGTGGGCGGATGGCGACGGTTCAGCCATGGCTAGCCAAGTGAAACGCGGGCACGCCACGGATGCCTGTGCCTGTTTCCGAGCCGGAGCAGGGGCCAGGCTTGGCGCTTGCGCCAGCCAGTCTACGCAACCCGCCCGGCACGCCAAAACCTGCCCTCGGGCGCAAGAACCGGCTCACGACCCAGGGGCCGGAGCGCTGTCTGCCAGCAGCGGCAAATCAAAGCAGCGCTGAAAGTACTCGGCCACGGTGGCGCGCTCGGCTTCGTCGCACTTGTTGACAAAGGACAGGCGCAGCGCCAGCGCCACGTCGCCAAAAATCTGCAGGTTTTCGGCCCAGGTGATGACGGTGCGCGGGGACATGACGGTGGACAGGTCGCCCAGCGCAAAGCCTTTGCGCGTGAGGTCGGCCAAGGCCACCATTTGCGCCAGCAGCACCTGGTGCTGCGGCCCGGCCAGCGCGGGCACGCGGGCGGCGACGATGGCGATTTCTTCCGCCGCACTCAGGTAGTTCAGCGCGGCCACCAGGTTCCAGCGGTCGAGTTGTGCGTGGTTCAGGCGCTGGGCGCCG
>Ga0209084_1004245_pt1 | contig 10129 bp, 19 predicted proteins | sample C_130820_MF_Meta_FD_187309 | JGI IMG/M metagenome (GOLD analysis project Ga0209084, IMG submission 187309) | Freshwater microbial communities from Lake Croche, Canada to study carbon cycling - C_130820_MF_MetaG (SPAdes) (version 2) | ecosystem: Environmental > Aquatic > Freshwater > Lake... | reverse complement strand
ACACGGCTGTGGCCTTGGCGATCTCCGCTGGCGCTCACCCCAAAGCAATCCAGCAACGCCTCGGTCACAGCTCGATCGGCGTCACTATGAATACCTACGGCCATCTCCTTGACGCGGTGGGCGAAGAGGTTGCAGAAGGCCTAGATCGCTTACGCAGTAAAGGCTGAGCACTTCCTGAACACGACGAACACCTGCCTGCTATCTTACGAACACATGTTCGCTATCTCCTACTTTGACACCTTGGCCAAGATGCGCCAGTGGGCTGGGGATGATCCTGCGCGGCTGGCTGGACTCAGCGATCTGATGATCGCCGCGGGGCGGGCCTTACTGGTCGCGCAGCGTGTGGAGCAGTTGGATCAGCAACTCACGAGCGGAGCTGTTGAGTTCCTTGTCGAGGCTGATGGCAGTCTCAACGCTGACATCTTCAATCGCTGAGACAGGCAAATAGCCCAAATGGGCGCTAAGTTCTCCTGGCTGACAGCCAAGTTCCTGCTCTAGCAGGGCAACCTGAGGCCTCGAAGGCTCGTTGAGGCCACGAGTCCAGCGATAAATGGACTTGCGAGCGGAGTTCATCTCGACGCCTGGCTTCACAATGTCGATCAAATCGAAAAGGTCTTTGCCCGATCGAGCGAGTGCATTGAGGAGGCCTTGAGAGAACTCTTCAAGCTGCTCTGCTGTGGCGTTCTTCACTCCCATAATGGCTCCACCATAGCGTGTCCCGCGAGGACATAATCTGCACCCTCTTAGGGAACCCTTATTTTTACTAGCGATTAGTACCAAGTTCAATGGTGCTTGACAGCGTGCCCTCAGTGTCCTAGAACTTCCCAAATGGAAACGAGGACACTCAAAGCACGCCAAGGAAACTCAGAGTCTCTTGCGGTAACTCCATCAACCCGCCTTATGGATGTCGACGGCCTCTGTAACTACCTCGGGTTCACTCCTCGCTACGTTCGACGACTGGTCGCTGCGGATCGTATCCCCGTCACGCGCCTCTCTCGCAAACTCTTCTTCGACCTTGAGGAGATAGACCGCTGGATCAAGCGCTCGACCTCCAATCCACGTCGAGGTGCAGCATGAACCGCGACGAGCTCTTTGAGTTTCTGGCCCTCGTGGCCATCTTCGCTTTCGTGGCCGTCGCATCAGCCAGGGCGCTGGGCGCATGGTGAACCGCGCCAAGGCCAAGGGCTCACTCGCTGAGCGTCAAGTTGCCGACTATCTCATCAACGCTGGCATCCCCTGTGAGCGCATCCCAGCCGGTGCAACTCACGACCGTGGCGACCTGTGGGTGCCGCTCGCGAACTTCCCTTCGATCGACGTCAAGAACCAGAAGCAGATGACGCTCGCTGGCTGGGTCGATCGCGCAGAAGAGCAGGCCCACAATGCGGCTCGCACTGCTGGCGTCGTCTGGCACAAGCGCTCTGGCAAGTCTTCGCCTGGTGACTGGTACGTCACCTGCTCTGGCGCTTCCTTCGTGGCACTGATGAGAGAGGGCAAATGACGATCGACGGCCTATGGACCTTTCACGCCTTTCTTCTTCAATCAGCAGAAGAGGACACACACGACGCCGAGATCTACCTTGACTGCGCCGATCGGATCGCCTCCTGCATCGCTCAGCTGCGCTCACTTGAGTACCAAATCTCCAACCTTCGCAACGAACTTGCCCGCGAGCGGGCCATTGGAGCCAGTTACTAGTGCCTTTCACCGTCGGTCACTGGACCGACCAAGCGGCCTGCAAGGGCAAGACGGCGATCTTCTTCCCAGAGCGACACGTCACGACGTATGAAGCCGCCAGTGCAATCTGCGCCACCTGCCCTGTTGTCAAGCCTTGCCTCGAGCGGGCCTTGGTGACTGGTGAGCGTCATGGCTTCTGGGGCGGCATGACTCCGAATCAACTGCGCCTCGAACGTAGTCGTCGCAAGATCATCATCGCTGACCGTCGTGACGAAGTCACCTCCGCCCATGGCACAGCGCTCTACCGACGGGGATGCCGCTGTCAGACCTGTCGCGACGCAGTCTCAGCTGCCAATCGTCGTCGACGTGCCGAACGAACCAACAAGAAGGAGCAAACCCCGTGAGCCTTATCGCTGACCTCATCGCCATGCCTACTCGACGCGATCGCTGGGGGCGCTATCTCGTGCTGCCTCCCAACGGAGCGAAGGCCAAGGGCTACACCCGCGCCACCACGATCGCCAAGACGCTCGACGACGGAGGAGGCCTGCTCGACTGGGGAAAGCGGATGACCGCCATTGGTCTTGCCAAGCGTCCCGACCTTCTAGCCCTCGTCGCCAGCACTGACGTCGAAAATCGCCGAGAACTCAATGGCCTCTGCGAGCGTGCAGCCGAGGCTGGCGGCTCGACCGTTCGACGTGACCAGGGCATAGCGCTCCACGCAGCTCTTGAGCAGTCATGGCTCGACCCTGAGAGTGCCCAGGCGCTCTTCATCGACGACGTGCGCGCTGTTCACGCTGCACTCAAGGCAGCGGGCCTGACCTTCGTTGAAGGCCTAGCCGAGCGCATTGTGGTCAATGACCGCTACGAGGTCGCTGGAACCTTTGACCTCGTGCTCACCGATGGGACGACTCAGTTCATCGCCGACGTCAAGACGGGCGCGACGCTCATGGGCGCTCTTGGCTTCGCTGTTCAGTTGGCTATTTACGCGAACGCTGACAACCTCTACACGCAAGGCGCTAGCGCCGATGGCTTCGACGACGTGCGCGACCACATGCCAGTGCTCGACAAGTCCCGTGGCGTGATTCTTCACGTCCAGCCGAACTCAGGTCACTGTGACCTGCACTGGATCGACCTCGAAGTCGGTGCAGCTGCGCTTGAGTTGGCCATGGCTGTGCGCGCAATGCGCAAAGCCAAGCCACTCAGTCCCGTCGGCAGCTCTCAAGTAGCCGTCGAGCGTGTCCTCAAGGCCTTCCCTGGTGCCCATGAAGTCACCCTCGTCTCCGAGGCATGGCGGATGTGGATGCGTGGACGCATCATTGCGCTGATCGAGGCCAAGCATCAGGCTGAGGTGGCTATCAACTGGCCAGACAACGTGCCCACCTTGAAGTCTGGCAAGCACATCAGCGTCACCGATGGCGTTCGCATCGCCGAGGTCATCTCAATGCTCGAAAAGCAGTACGAGATGCCCTTCCCTGACGCCAACCCTGACGCCATCAGCACGCTGGCGCTGCCGGAGTGGATGCCAACGGGCCAAGTGTTACCCGTCGACGAGGGCGACAAGATCAGCCAGGACGAAGTCAAGCGGATCAACTTGGCCGTCAAATCTTTCGCTCCTGACGCGATCAAGTGGATCGCTCAGTGCATCAAGGAGGCCGCCGAGGCAGGCCTACCGATCAACCTGACTGGCAAGGGTGGCCGAGCCACCCAGCGACGTGCCGCTATCTGCGAAGCGCTCTGCGCCGTCGCTGATAATCCTGTCGACCTGGCTGTTCCGCTCTTGGAGTTCGAGCTGGGCACTCACCTCAACGGTCGACCTTTCGGTGCTGCCATAGCGCACCTGACCATCGCCCAAGCACAGTCCCTCACGACTGCCGCCTCGGCCTAGTTCTCATAAACAAACCACAAAGGAGAAATGAGAAATGACAATAGACATCACCAGCCAACTGCTGAGCCCGTCTTCCCCGACTGTCAAGTTCGAGGTCGAGGGCGACGTGCGAAAGATCCGAATCACGGACATCGAGCAGACCCAAGAAACCAGCTACGACACCAACGAGCCAGTCTGCTGGCCTAACGGGGAAGCGAAGATGCAGTACGTCTTGCGCGGCATCGTCGAAGGCGAAGACTCGAGGATGTTCGTCAAGGGCTACATGATCGAAGCCCTGCGCGAAGCGCTCCGCAAGGCAGGCGTGGTCGCAGGCGACAGCCTCGTCGGTGGCACTTTGGCCTTCAAGTGGGACAGCACTGACGCACCTCGCAAGGCAGGCATGAAGGGCGCTCGACGATACGTCGCGCAATACGAAGCAGCTCCCAAGGGCGTTGTGGGCGAAGACCTGATCTAACCAATCTCGCGGGGCGGCAGACCTCCTCATCCACCTGCCGCTCCGCGACCCCTCTCCAAGGACAACCATGACTCCGCACCTCATCATCCGCTACAGCACAACGCGACAGGCCTATCAGGTCGTCCTCGTTGACTCTGATGGCGTGCTGGTCGAGGCCAAGGCGCTCACGGATGTCCGAGCAATAGCCAGGAGCATCAGCTCTTGGACGCACTTGCCCATCTACGAGGCCGTCAGTGGCTTCTAGGGCACGCAGAAGTTCTGCGAAGGAGTGGCGATGCCCGAAATGCGAGGCGACCTATGAGTCGGCTCTTGCATCGTTGGCCGTGTCTTGCGCGGCCTGCTCCAAACAACCAGGAAGGAGGACCACATGGATGGTCCCAGAAACGACATCAAAGCAGTCATCAAAGCACTTGCAATCACCACCGGCTTCGTCCTCGTCGTGAGCGTACTGATGGCAATCACGGGCGCTAGCGCCAAGCCAAACCCAGTCAAGGTCGCCAAGGTGGCCGTGGCGCACGAAGTAATCACAACAAGCACCACCATCGCGCCAGTAGCGGTGTCACCAGATCCAATGCCAACTCAGCCAGCTGCTCAGCCAGCCGCATCGGGATGCTTCCTCGACCTCGCTCGATCAGTCGGGTGGCCTGAGGACTCCCTTGCTCACCTTGGAGCAATCATCGAGCGCGAGTCGCACTGCGACCCTGCCTCGAACACTGGCTACCGGCCTTCCACGGGCGACTGGTCGCTCGGCCTCTTGCAGATCAACACCCTCGGCGACCTGCTGGCCTCTCGCGAAGCCACCTGTGGGATCTCCACCCGCGAGCAGCTGCTCGATCCCACAATCAACCTGGCCTGCGGCTTGGCTCTCTATCGCGCATCGGGCTTTGGCCCCTGGGGCGGCTGATCCATGGCTATCTCCCCGAAGCAAATCAAGCATGGAACGATCGGCGCTTACGTCAACCATCGCTGTAGGTGCTCTCTTTGCATCCAATCGCATAGCGAATACTCGCGTGCCTATTACCGCAAACAGCGGGCCAAGAAGGTCTGCGTGGTCTGCGAGGGCAGCGGCCTCAAAGCGGACGCGCCGTTGGCCATCACGGTCGTCTGCCTTGTCTGCGGTGGCCAGTTGGTCATCGAGACGGATCGCAAAGCGAAGAGCGAATACATCGCGGGCGCTCGATGCTCGAAGTGCTCTCAGGCCTTCGCGGTCCGTCTCCAAGTGGGCATCGTCCACACCGACGAGCTCGGAGATCCGACCAAGTGTGGAACCGAAAACGGCCACAAGCGTCATTACCGCGCTGGCGAAAAGCCCTGCGAGCCCTGTGCGCTCGCTCACCGCACCGCAAAAAAAGAAAACACAACTCAACGAATAAGGAGAGTCAAGTGAGCAAGCGCACCCCAGGCTCGAAGTACGCCATCAAGGAAGGCAAGAAACGCTACCTCATCGAAAAGGCGAACGCCAAGGCCAACCGGCTGAAGCGTGCGCCCAAGTGGTCGTGTTCAGGCTGCTCAGCCCTCTTGCCCGAGGCCGATCTTGGCCACGAGCAGGCTGGCGAGCGCTTCTGTGACATCTGCCATGGAGAGGCCCAGCGATGACTGACTTCTCCGCCAAGAACTCGGCTCGACGTAGCGCAGCTGCCAGCGACGACTCGACGCCAGGGCAGCGACGTGAGGCACGAGCCAACCGGCGCCTCGTGCGCGGTGCCTTTGGCATCGAGCCTGCCTCCTTCCAAGAACTCTGCCTGCCTGGCACGCATGGCCGAGTCAGTCCCAATGCCAAGAAGGCAAAAAAGACCAAGGAGGTCACCAGTGAGCTATGAAACCCCGCCCAGCAGTCACGACCGTGAGAACGCGATGGCCTACCACTACGGCAGTCATGCCACCTCGCTCAGTCACGAGCTGCTCAAGGTCAAGCAGCAACTCTCCAAGGCCCTGATCGAGTTGGCTCACGTCCATCTGAACTCAAGCCCGCGACGCTTCGCTGGCGGACCCTTGCACCTGGCCGAGCGGATCAGGATGTTCCCGAACGCACCGATGAATGACATCCTTGACTGGCATCGAGCAGAGATCGCCTACCACTCGAAGGGCTTCTCGCTTCAAGACTTCAACTGGCTCACCGAGGCCGAGCAAAAGGTGACGCTCCATGCGTCCTAGCCGCTTCATTCGACTCGTCTCCAATGAGCGCGAGCAAAATCTCGTCTGCCTGACCTGTCGCAAGATCACGCCACAACTCGTCAGCGGAGGCGAGTTCACCGAGAACCGCCAAGTCATCTGTCGCAACTGTGCGACACGAAGGATCGGTCGCTTCGATGCCTGAGGACTTGACCCAAGAGCCTGGCTGGCCGTACTCGACCATGCATTTCACCCCTAATGCCAACCCCGAACCCCAACGAATGGAGTCCCTAATGCTCAAAGATCACGTCAGTCTGCTCAATGCCTGGTGCGTTGGTGCCATTGGAGGCCTCTATTGCCTCTGGGCCTTCACGCCAAACCCGCTTGGCAAAATGATGCCCCTCGATCGCATGATGACGTGGTCCACCTGGGGCGCTGTTATCACGACGCTCGCGTGGGCCACGATCTGCATCGCTCAGGGTCGAGCCAAGGATGCAAGGAAGGACAACGTATGAACCCCGCCAAGGTCATCGTGGGCGCTCCCAGCGAGCCTCACTTCTTCAAGGCCAGAGCGCTTAGGCGACGACTGGCAGCGGCAAACAAGCACGCTGATCTGCTCTCAAGCAACCTTCAGATCCTCAACAAGCACACCCAGAAGGTCATCACGAACCGCAACCTCGTTCTAGCTCAGAAGATCGAGCTCGAAATGCGCATCGAGGAAGTCCTCAAGGTCACGTCCTCAAAGAAGGTCCAAGCCATCTTGGAGCGTGAACTATGACCCTGACCTATGCACCATTCCACGGGGCTCGCGATGAGATCACCATCGTGCTGTCCGTCAAGTCGGTTGAGGAGTTCGCGATGAAATGGGACTACGACATCGAAGATGAGCCAGCCCTGCTGGAACTCGTGATCGCCTGTCGGAGGGCCTTAGGGATCGGCGCATGAGCAACCCTGCCCAAATCCCCGACAGCGCTGATGCGCTGGCATGGGCGCTGCGCTACTCCAAAAGAGGCTGGCGCGTGCTACCGATAAAGCCGAACGAGAAGCGACCACCGATGTCAGCTTGGCAAGACGCGGCTACCACCAACATCGAGACGATAGAGAACTGGTGGACGCAGCTCTATCGAGGCCACGGCATTGGCGTGGCTACTGGCTCGGCCTCGGGGATCTTCGTCCTCGACGTCGACGTGAGCGATCAGAAGGCTGGCGATGAGACGCTGGCCAGCCTCGAAGACAAGTTTGGAGCGCTACCGCCGACTCCGACAGTCACGACGCCAAGCGGGGGAGTGCACTATTACTTCGTTTATCCACCAGGCGTCGAAATCAGGAATGACGCAGGCCGCAGGCTTGGAGAAGGACTCGACATTCGTGGAGATGGCGGCCAAGTGGTCGCTCCACCGACTTCGAGGGCCCAAGGTGGCTATGAGTGGGTCGAGGAAACCTATCTCGATGAGGTGGCGCAGGCTCCTCGCTGGCTGATCGAGAAGGTCATCGAGCAGCAGAAGCCTGAGCCAGTCCTCAAAGCGAAGCACCATGCCGACGGCAACGGGAACTCACCGGCTGATCTCTACAGCGAGCGGACCAACTGGCCAGACCTACTGACTGGTGATGGCTGGACCATTACCAAGCAGCTCGATGACGGTGAGACGCACTGGACGCGCCCTGGTAAGGATGGCCGCGAAGGTGCATCGGCGACCACTGGTCACAAGGGAAATGACTGCCTCACGGTTTTCACGACCAGCATCGACTGGCTGCCACCTGGCACCTATTCTCGCTTCGGATACCTGGCATGTCGTGACTTCGACGGCGACCGATCAGCCTGTGGCTCAGCGCTCTTCGCTGAGGACTGGGCAGGCGTCGACGCTGTCCTCAATGACTTGCCTGTAGTCGCTCCTAAGGCCACTCAGGGCGCTCTGGAAGGCTTCGAGACGGGGTGGGAACCAGTTGATCTCGCTGAGGTATTAGCCGAGGGATACGAGCCACCCAAGCCAGAGATCTTGACCCGCAGCGATGGTGCCTGTCTCTTCTACAAAGGACGCATAAACGCCCTTTATGGCGAGTCGGGATCGGGCAAATCATGGGTCGCCATGGAAGCAGCTGCACAGGTGCTCAACGATGGCGGCTCGGTTCTCTACGTTGACCTCGAAGATCACCCTGGCTCGGTCGCAGCGCGAATGATGGCCCTTGGCGTTAGCCGAGAAACCCTCGTCGAGCGCTTTGTCTACGTCTCTCCGCTCCTGGCATGGAGCGATGGCGCTGCCCACCAGATCGTGACCTTGATGACCAAGCGCGAGATCGTGCTGGCCGTGGTCGACTCGACGGGTGAGGCCATGGCGCTTGATGGTGCTGAACCGAACTCCGACGATGACACGGCTCGATGGTTCCGCCAGGTGCCAAGGACTATGGCCAAGACGGGCGCAGCTGTGCTCCTCCTTGACCACGTCCCTAAGGCCGCTGACGCCCCTCGTGGCTTCGCTATTGGCTCACAGCGCAAGCGTGCTGCCGTCGATGGCCTGTCGCTTCGCGTCGAGGTGACGGTCGCTCCTGCCAAGGGCATAGATGGTGGCTTGCGCCTCATCGTGGCCAAGGATCGAGGCGGGATGTTCCAGCATGGCAAGAAGGTTGCCGACGTAACGATTCGAGACTCGGCTGATGGGCGAACCCGCGTCAACGTCAATGAGCCCTCTAGCGGGCCTCCTGAGAAGGTTATGAAGAACATCTCGGCCATCCTCGTCAAGACCGGCCAGATCAGTTACACCAAACTCCGTGAACAGGTAACTGGTCGCAAAGAGACGGTCAGATGGGCCCTCGATGAGCTCGTCAAGATGGGCTTCGTTGAGGAGATTCCCAAGGGCAATCTTGGGTCCGTTTACGGTCTGATTCGACCCTTCAATGGCATCCTCGAAGAGGTCGTCAAAGTGCCAAAAATGGCCAACCCGTCCACCCGTCCCCACCCGTCCCCAGCAATCGGGGACGGGTTGAGCGATACCCCTCGTAACCCGTCCCCACCCCTAAGAGGGGACGGGACGGGACGGGCCTCAGATGAGGTGCTTGAGGACACCTATTTAGACCAAACCCGTCCCCACCTCGAATACGACATCGACAACCTCTTCTAACCACCTCAATCCAACCTCAAGGAGCACCATGAAACGAACCCATCACGACTACCAAAGAGACGCCGACGAGATGTTCGAGCGGCTCGATGTCATCCGCCAAGATCTGCGAGCTGCGGTGAAGGAACTCAAAGCCTGCCAGCCAGGCTTCCCGACCTCATCGGGTGGAGCGTATGGTGCTCCGACGCTCGGCGAGGATGGCTCGCCTCCTGGCCTCGAACGCTTCGTAACTCGACGCGATCCCGCGATGGCTGACCTTGCGGAGTTGGACGTCTCACTGGCCGAGGCACGCGGCCTGCTGGCACGAGCTCATCGCATCGTCCTGGCATGGCGTCCCGTCGACCGATCTTCACTGGTGATCGTCGAGAAGGTGAGTGGTGGCGAGTGCGTCGTCTGCTTCGCTTACTGCTCAGGAGCAGCCGAGGATCGTCTCAGGGCTGGGCTCTGCAACGCCTGTCGCATGAGCTACTCGCGCTGGCGCAAAGACAACGTCGGTGGCCGTCACGACTGGATCATGTCAAAGCGTGCCGAGCAGGCTCAAGAAGTCGAGGTGAGTTGATGCAACTCTGGGAACATGGGCACACGTCAACCCTCAAAGAATCTGCGGGTGTTCGTTGACCTCGCCCATCATGGCTGGTATTACTTATTACAGTCCGTTCTCTGCGCCCATCGAAGGCCAGATAGGAGAACTTCTGTGGCTTCGCCAAGTAAGTACCACGGCAGATCGACGCGCTCGTTCGGTCGTCTCCGTGAGCGCGTGCTGTCTCAGTCCAACATCTGTTGGCTCTGCGGTCAGCCAGGTGCAGACACCATCGACCACATCGTCCCGCTGTCAGTCGCTCCCCACCTCGGTGAGGACGAGGGCAACCTGCTGCCTGCCCACCGCACCTGCAA
>Ga0209084_1004244_pt1 | contig 10131 bp, 12 predicted proteins | sample C_130820_MF_Meta_FD_187309 | JGI IMG/M metagenome (GOLD analysis project Ga0209084, IMG submission 187309) | Freshwater microbial communities from Lake Croche, Canada to study carbon cycling - C_130820_MF_MetaG (SPAdes) (version 2) | ecosystem: Environmental > Aquatic > Freshwater > Lake... | reverse complement strand
TGCTTCATCCATTTCTACAAGCCCTCGCCAGGGGTGAAGTAACACTCAGAGGCAGCTTCTCCGATAAACGCAACGTAGATGGGAGTGGAACTAATTTGGTACGGCACGGTATACACCTTGACAGTACCAGGCACAGACACCAAAGCGTATTGTGGGCTGGCGTTAGCAGGCACAGTGCAAGTCACGCTGGAGTTAGCACTCAGAACAAAGTACACAGGCTGTCCACCAGAGCCAGTAGGCTGGTGATTAGCCACGCAAATCTGATTGCAAGGGCTGTCAGCCGTCAGCGTCAACGTCTGGCTGGCGGTGGTGACGTTAGCTTTGTACGTCTTGCCCTGCGCCTGGAAAGGAATGTTCGCAGCCATCAGCAGACCTTGCAGCCACCGCCAGAAGTTGGGCTGTGTTTGGTGTCGTACTCTGCTGTGCCAGAAAAATCAAAGGTGGAACGGTAGCCGCCCTTGGGCAACTGTCCTGGCTCCCAGCGAGTCATGTGCGCGGTAGCATCCCGTGGGATAGGAGGGCGCACAGCCGATGAAGGCTGCTGGTTGATGTCGTGGTCGCGCTGGGTGTTGCGCTTACTCGGGGTTTTGGGGTAGCTTACCATTAGGTTTCTCCTTTGCAGTTACGAGAAGATACGCGAATATCACATAAATTGCCAGTGTTGTCACTCTTTCCCAGCCCATGCCCCACATCGTCCAGCACCCAAGGCCAAACGATGTAAGCAAAGCCGCGATAGTTATCAAGCGGTCGGAGATGACCCCTAACGCTAGGCGAATGATAGATGTTGCATCCATGATAGTTACCCTCTAATTGTGAGGTAATCATCTTATCATTTATCGTCATCATCGTCTAACCCAAACCCGCTACCCCACTCGGAGTCAGCATCTTTCATCTTGAGTTGCTCTAGTTTTAGAGCGCGGTCTATAACCCGCATCTTGTCGGTGATGGTCGCCGTGGGGTCAGCCATGACTTCTTTCATCATCTTGCTGATGGCGTTCTCCAACTCAGGGTTGATTCCTTTAGCTTTCTTGCTCATTCTGATACTCCAGGCATCCCGCCTAATCTGCGAATTTTGTCAACGCCAGCTTGACCAACAACATAGGTAGCAAGAATGCCAGATATGACCCTAGCTCTTGTTGTTACGTCTGATATTTTTTCAAGCTGCTGAACTTGTTGACGCAGCCCTTCAATCTGTTGGTCTGATAACAAGCGGGTTCCAGCCCTTGTTTCTGCTGCCCGTATTTTAGGCAGCACGGTGCTTTCAAATGTCTCAATGGCTTTTCCAGGCTTGGCAGAGGACAAAGCATTTACTGCGTCAGACATAAGTGTTTTGGCATCAGAAACGCCTTTTAGCTTTGTCGCAGCCACTTTGTCCAGTTCACCAACTTCTTTGACAATATCGGCAGCAGCCCCTGTCCTTCTTCCGGATTGACGCAAAGAAGCAAGATAGCTTTCTATGTCTTGTTTTGCTCCACTCATTCCTGGTTGGCGCAACAACTCCCTACTGTCCTTCAAGATTTTTTCTACAGCCTCTGGGGTCTTGGCAGACTCAAGCTGTCCAGCAAAGAACCTACGTCCGGCAGCAGCAGCAATTTCTAAGTTGCCTCCAACAGCATCTACAAACTGCTTGTACTTTTCGGGGCTGCTAAAGATGTCTTTTGCTACTTGTTCAGCAGGCTTGGCGTAATACATGCCAGCAGCGTCCTGAGTCTCTGTCAAGCCTTTACCCACCTTTGTGCCATGAGCCTCTATGTTCTTGGACAAACGGGCGTAGTCTGCAAGGTACTTTTCAAAGTCAGAAGAATACTTCTTCATCTGGTCAGCCAAGCTCCCGTACATTTCTTTAGAAAACCCTTGACCAATAGCTTTGTAGCCTTCTTCTGGCAAACCAAAGGCCGCATCTCCTAACTTCCGTCGAATGACTTCAAGACCTTCAAAATCTTTGGTTGTTGCTAAGTCATTTTTTAGTTGAGTGAGGGAGTTTTTGTAATCTGTAGAGCCACCCTTGACAATCAACTCATCAAGTTTTTTAACAAGAGGACTTGTGTCCACGTACTGACCAAGACTTTGCTTGAGAGCGGCTTCATTCTTTGCATTGGCAAAACCAACTTTGGCGGCTTCGTTTCTTTGAGTCTTGATTGACTTAACAAAGTTCTCTGCCTGCTGACGCAAAAAATTTCCCACCTCTGTAGGTGTTTGCGGAATTGGCTTGAAGGCTCCAGCCTCTGGCAAAGTCTGAACTCCAGCAAGCTCACGCAAAGAACGCTCTCCTTTTGCGGCTTCTTTTCCTGCTGTTTTTTCTGCCACTTGTTTACGTTCGGCTTGGCTTTTCAACAATCGTTGCGCCTCTGTTTCTTGTCCTGCTAACGCACGTTCTGCCGCCGTTCCAGCAGTGGCTGCTTCAGTTCCAACACGCTCTGCTTGCGCCGCTGTTTTTCTTCCCAACAACAAATTTCCAAGGTCAGATGCTTTACTTATTCCAGCTTTGCCAAGGTTATACACAAGCCTGCCGCCAGCCAAAACGGCAGGAGTAAGCTCCCCTGCTCTTATATAACTTTCATCTTCTGGAGAAATTCTTGCACCGATTATTTGTTGAATTTCTTTTGTAGTTGGAAAAACCGTTTCATGTCCTTTTAACGGCCCTTCAACAGAAGGTGTAATCATCGACTCTATGTCGCCAGGAGCGCCAATTATTCCTGTTCCAAGTCCATAGCTATAAGCTCCGACTTTGTCAACAAATGATGGTTCTTTTTTTGTTTCTTTGGCTACTGGTTTGGCAGTAGACGGGTCAAAACTTTGTTGTACAGGTCGTGCCGTAGATTCGTCAAAAGCCATTACTGAACCTCCACCCAAGCATTGCCTCTTTTTACGGCGCGATTGCCCTGTGCGTCTTCATGGATTTGTTCTCCAGGATTTGCTCTAGGTAAATTTGCTCTTGAATTTGTTGTTCCACCTGCCCCTGCGCCTGCGCCAGAAACAGATGAATACCTTGTAGTCATTCCCTTCAACCCAGGATAGCCTTCTTCCAGCACACCTTGCTGATATTGCAGTTCTCTTGTGGCCTCCGTCAGATTGTCTTTCAGAGCTTTTGCAGTCAGACCGCGCCAGTTGTATATAGGGCCAAGAATTTTCTGCTCAGACCCAGTAAGAGACTTGCCGCCAGTCTTAAATTCTTCAGACTGAAAACGCGCCAGCTTTTGAGCCAACACAGGATACTTGTCTTGCAGGTTCAGAATTACGTCTGGCAAATATTGGTTCTGAGGCCCAATCAACCTGGCTACTTCTGGGTCTTTGAGGTCATCTAGCACAGACTTCAAACTCTCTATAGCGCCATGCCTAAACCTATGCTCATCTCTGGTCTTGGTGTCTTTTGGCATTTCGCCTGTTGTCCCAGCCGCTCCAGTTGCTTTTTCTTTTTTGGCAGCAATTTCCAACGCTCTAAGTCTTTCAGATTCTTTGTCACGACGAATATCTTCGGCAAGTTTTTTGTCTTCGTAACTCTGCCGTGCCTTCTTGTCTTCTTCATGCCAGCCTTCAATTTTCTGCCGCCATGTTTGGTCTGCGGCTCTGTAGGCAGCATCTGATATGTCTTTTGCTTTTTCTCTGTCTATGCGTGCAATCTCAACATCAGAGGCCCACTTCTTCTGAATGTTGAACAACTCTTCTGAGTGCCGCATCGTAGCTTTTGCTTTTTCAATTTCAAAGCCTCTATTTTGCAAGTCACGCGCCAACTCAAAGTCTCTTGATTTTTCTGCTGCTTTTGATGCCTCTGTCAATTGCAGATTCATGCGGTCATAAGCATCTGCTCTTTCATCCGCTTTTAGTTGTCTAGTTTCTGTAGCTTTTTGCGACTCCATTTTTAACTCATACGATTGTTGAGCAGCGCGGTCAATTTCTTTTTGAGTGAGGTTGTTTATTGTTCCAGCGACATCTACTGCTTTTTTCATAAGCTCCAAAGTGGGGCCATAACCCCTCTTTTCGTAAAAGTCTTTTAGGAAAGTGGCGTTTTGTTGCAAAAACTCGCCTTGGATTGTTTGGTCGCGTGCGGTCTTGTCCATGCCTGACAACAACTCTGTGTCTTGCATGAATGCCATAAGCTGTTTAATCCGAGAGTCCAGTTGTTTCTGGTTTGTCTCAAAGATGCTTTTCTCTCGCTTGTAAAGGTCATCTCTGCCTTTCTGATGACCTTCCAACATGCCGTTCATAGCCGACATAGCAACCTGAGAGTATTCTTTGCCACCAGCGCCAATAGCAAAACCCAATACGTTCATCAGCCCAAACAACGTCATCATGTCTTGGGCGTTTTCTTCATGCGGAATAAACGGCTTGGCCTTGTCGTCTAATGCTTTTCTGTGTTCAGCACGCGAAGGGTCGTCCAAAATGTCCAGTCTTTGTTTAGCAGAAGAATCAGCAAGTTTCTTTTGTTTTGTTGCTTGAAACTCTATTTCTGCCAACTGCTTGTCTGCATCTTCCTTGAGTTTTTTCTCCTCCGCTGTCTGCAAAGCCAACATAGGGGCTTTCATTGCTTTTTCGTAGGCTTTTCCAGCAGTGCCTATTTCAGGCGATTCCGGCGCAACAAAATTGACTGGCGCAAGTGTTGATTCTCTTGGCTTAAAAGAATAATTTGTTGCTGCAAAATTTGTGGCTTGTCCTACTCCCCTAGCTCTACCCAACAACGCATCGTTGTCCACTGAAGTAGGAATTGCGCCTTCTTTTACTGGTTCTGCCATGCTGCTGCTCCTTATGTATTTTGCGAGTATGAAGTCACATACGTAGGCGCATTTGATAAGGTGCGGGCAATGTTGTTGACGTAGTTGCTTGCCAATTGGTTGACGTATCTGTCGGCATCCATTCCAGTCCTAATAGCACCAGTAGCAATAGAGTCCCCTATGCCAGTAATTTTCAGACCGTAGTCATATTGGTTCTGCAAAAGTTGCTGACGCATGTTCTCTACCGCCATCTGAGCTTGCTGTGCCCCTACACCGCCACGTTTCTCTGCGCCCTGTGCCGCCTGTGCTTGTGCTGCTTGCAACTGCTGCTGTGCAGCGGGAGTAAGCTCTCCACTCTGAGCTTGGGCAATAAGTTTCTTGCCTTCTGTTTGGTAGGGCTGGGCCAGCTTTGCCATGTCTTCTCTGTACTTCTTAGCTTGCTCTGTTGCTTGGCTAATTTGGTAAGCGCCAATAAGAGACTGTGCACCGCCAATGCCCAGCCGTGCTTTTGTTTGGTCACTCATGTTGTCAAAGAAACCAGGTTCTCCACCTACGTTTTTTGCACCTGTTAACACTGACCCACCAGGGTAATTACCAGTTTCCCTAGGAGTAGGAATATACGGAACTCTTCCTTCAGCAGACACAGGAGCGGCAGCGGATGAAACAGGAGTGCCCGTGCCTACATTTAAGTCTAATGGCGGCCCTTCGTAAGGTCTCCCAACAAAATCAGCAGCAGCATTGTTTGCCGGAACATCTGCGGTAACTGGCGCAAAAGATTGACCTGGCCCAGACTCACCCATAGAGATTTCTGATTCTGCTGCGCGGTTATATGCCTGCTTGTCAAAAGGTTCGGCTGCACCAGGAGAATAGTCTGGGCCTTGGTAACCAGTAGGCTGGCCGTAATCAAATATTTCTGTTCCATCCTCAAAAGAAGGCACACCAGTGTCCGCATGTGGCTTACCAGAACCTCCACGGGCTTTCAGCAAGTCAGCTTCCTCTTGGTTGATGTAGGCAAGCATGTGCCCTGGAGGGGCTTCTTTCTGCAACAGCCGCGCTATTTTGCGGATGTCGCCGCCCACTCCAGTAAGTTTTCTAACTGCTGATGCCATGCTTACACTCCTAGTGCGTCTTTGAGTTTCAGAGATGCTTCGTTCCAAACCTTCTTGCGTTTCCCGCCCGTACCTGTGCCTTCAATTTCACCAGCGCCACGTTCGGATGTCAACCCTGTGGTTGTGCCTGCTGTACCTAGCGCAGCACCTAGCGCAGCCATAGAACTACCAGACTTTGGTTTCTTGTAAGTGGTTACAAAAATGTCAGGCTTGTAAGTTTTTGGCTTGTCAGCAGGAGCTTCTTCCGCAGGAGGTTCTTCAGCAATAGGCTCTTCTGTGGGAACCCCTGGTTCAGCCAATGAAGGAGGAGGCGTAAAGTCTGTTCTTGATGGTTGGTTTGAGCCATATACGTCAACACGGGGAATTTTGTAACCAGAGGGCAGCGTGATTTCTGGTGTGTATTCTTTTTGCCGTGTCCCAGTGATTGTTACTTCTGGAAGCTCTCCAAGATATACAGGTTCCTTTTTGCCAGAATCACCAACGCCAGACACATTTACTCTAGCAACAAGAGTCCCATCATCAGCATTTACAGCAAAATCATTTTTAGAGTAAATGTTGCCGCTTTTGTCTCTCCACCCCGTTCCGTCTTCTAGCGGAGTGAGGCGAGGGTCTAATTTTGCTGGCTCTCCAGATGTTGACGGGTCTACGTACGGCTCTAAATCAGCACCGCCTGTATCAGCAGCCAAGTTTGTAGTGGATGATGGCCTGCCCAAACTGCCAGCAGCGGAAGACAGGCCACCTATTACCGCTCCTTCTGTTCCACCCTTTACTGCACCAGCAGTGGCTCCACCAATAGTCTTGCTGTAGATGTCAGGTGCAGATTTGGCTACAGACTTGTATGCAGAAGAAGCGGCAGAACCAGCAAGTCCTGCGGTCATGGCTTTTTCAACTTCTTCCTGAGAACCACCTCTAGCAGCGGTTGCGGCTCCAGAAGCCACAGTAGAAGTAATAGCATCTGTTACAGCAGGACTGTTTAGCAGACCGTCCAATTGCTTTGCAGCCGCAGGAGATAGTTGCGACACAGCGACATCAGCAGCAGTATTTTGAATGGCTTGCTCTAACGGAACACCCTGTGCTACTTGTGCGCTTGTGCTGGCAATAGCAATTCCTATGGTAGTTGCCGTAGCAGTTGCGGCTTGTGCTGCGGCAGCGGCTTGTGCGGCAGTTGCTCCTTGGGCAATAGCGGCAGCACTAGCAGCCTCTGCGCTAGTTACAACACCAGCAGCCATAAGCTCTGCACCAATGTACTCACCAACAACAGGCACTGCAACAGCCATAGCAATAGCCAATTGCATCTCTGGATGTGCGCCTATATAGTTGATTGTTTTCTCTACAGGCTGCAAGGCGTTGGTAAGAGCCTTAGATGGGTCTTGTGTAAACTGTTCTAGCCCACTTATAAGACCACCGCCACTGGCTGTTCTTTGCCCTTGTTGCGTTACATTTCCTTCTGTGTCATAAAACGTAACTTGGTTTGTTTTGGGGTCATAGCTGGTGTATGCCGATTGCTTTGACCCACTAGAAAAATCATAGCCCTCTCTGGTTTTTTGACCATACGTCCCGCTTCCCTGTATTTCTCCACTAGCAACTTTTTGCAAAAAACTACTTAGTTGTGGACTTTTCTGGTAATTAGGGTCATCTTGAAAAGATACACTTAAATTTCCTTCTCGAGAAGAACCAGAATAAGTGGGAATCATCCCCTCTCTGCCAATCAATTGAGATGGGCTATCTCGCCCGCCTTGGCTATAAATTGGGTCGCCATACGCCATGTCAGACTCCTAATGCAGATGCTATTTGTTGATGAATGGTCAGGTGCACACCCAGCCAATCGTAGAAGTCATCCTCGACATTCCAGTCTGCGTCCAGCAACTGAAACGGGTTGTCCAACACTAAGATGGATGCCAGTGACTCATGCTCTTGGTTGTGCACAAACAGCCAATCATCCAAGTTGTCAGTGTTGGCATCAATGATGGGGTACTTGGGGTACAGAATGTTGTTGTCAGCAAGAATCTGAGAGAACAGCCTGTGCTGCACGCCGTTTTCAAACAAGAACTGTCCCAGGCCGTCTTTGTCGCCAAACCGCACGTAGGACAAGTCATTCATGTTCATGGCTTTTTCCCAAATATCTCATCTCGCATGATGACGTAGATGCGGAACAAAGTGAAAACAAGAGTAGACCACAACACCGCATCCGAAAGGGTGAAGTGCCCCAGGATAGTCCCCACCCAAATAACGATGAGGTCTGTAAATGATGTGTGGCCTGTGTCTTGTTCCATGTCAGACTGCGTAGTAAGGGATTTTCTTGTTGGTTCCAGAAATCTGTACCGTGATGTAGCCTTCCGGCACTAGCGGCAAGCTGGACGTTGCAAATGTCGCAGACGCTGAGTTGGCACTGGTGAAGTTTGTACCACCCAACGTAGCCAGCGTAGTGACAGAGATGGTGGTGAAGTTGCCAGTGTCGCCGCCGTCTACCTTCTGCCAGATAGACCCGTTGAACACCGCCCAATCACCTACACCCCACAGCGTAGTGCCGTCAAGGTTGGTGCTGCCAGCAACAGACACCACATAGTAGTCACCCTTAGTCCCAACACTAGAAGTAAGCGTAGGCGTGTTGGTGCTTGCGTTCCAAGTGCCCTTGTAGTTAAGAGCGCCTATGGCGTTGATGGTGCTGCTGACTGTTTTCAACATGATTAGAGTCCGTCACCAGGGGTGATGTACACCGCAGCAGTGCTGCTAGATGTGATGCCTGTGAAGTAAGCGTTAGGGACAAACGTCAGAATCTCATCTGTACCAGCAAGGATGGGATACGCAGGGCCAGTTGTAGTCACCACCGTGGCGCTGTTGGCAGCGTCACCAGACGCTGTGCCGTAACCCAGAAACACCGTCACCAGCCCGCTGTTGATGATGCGGTACTGATTGCCGCCCAGCGTAGTTGACAACGCTTGCACAGGCGTAGGCGCAGTCACAGCAGCCGTAAAGACAACCGTGTTCCCTGTTTTTGTGAATGCGTTGGTACTCATGTTATTTTGCCTCCAACGCCGCGATACGGGCTGTCATGGAAGTGATGAGGGTTTGCTGTTCTTGAATGGCTTTGACAAGGGTAGGAATCAATGTTTCATGGTTGATGTTTTTGTATTCAATACCATCTTCACCCGCCATTGATATACCTACACACTCAGGAAATACAGTTTCAAATTCTTGAGCAATGAAACCAGCCGCATTTTTTTTGTCTTGACCTTTACCAGGCTTCCAATCAAAACGTCTTGGTTTTAATGCCAAGATTGCATTAAGACCAGTATCAATGTCACGAATATTTTCTTTAAGGAGCTGGTCAGAAATTGCCGTAATTACAACAGTAGTGGCATTTATAACACCAGCAGTTGTTACAAAAAATCTATAAGCACCAGCGTTAGTTGAATATAAGTTCCATGTGCTATATGCGCCTGACCCATCTGCGACTACGTTTTTAACTACGGGATTTGCAGCATCAACAGAAAATATAAATTTCATCCCCGCGCCAGCAGTTGGGCTTGTGTTTGTAGTCCCCACCAGCACGTTGCCGCCGGAGTCAATTTTTAAGTAATCATTGCCGGAACTCCCTGCGTCATTAAGAGTTCCCATGACCAAGGAATTGGAGGAGTTATATATCCTCCAGTTTCTGGAATTAGCAGCCTGTGATGTGTCTTGCAATACAAACTCAACAGCACCAGAAGCGGAAATTTGAAGTTTGCGAATAGGCGAAGTAGTGCCAATCCCCACGTTTTGGCTTGTGTCTACAGTAACCGCAGTCGTTCCTGCGCTTTGCAATGTGAGTGCAGTAGCTGCCGCCGAAGTAAGGCTGCTGATGGTCGGCGTTGTAATGGTTGGGCTGGTTGCAAGGACGTTGTTGCCTGTGCCCGTGTTGGTCACGCTGACAATGTTTTTGCTGGCATCCAGCGCAAGAGCAGTAGATGCGGTCAAGCCTGTCAGTGTGCTTGTGCCCGTAATCACCGCTGTGCCAATGTTGGCAGTGGTCACGTTAGCCAAAGTGGCAGACACGTTTGTGAACGTGACATTGCCGCTGCTGACAGTGACGTTTGCCAGCGTCATGTTGTTGAGCGTGGTGACGGTATTTCCTAGCTGGATAGCCGTGTTGCCCAGGGTGATAGTGGTTGCAAAGTTGCTGTCAAGGTTGGACAACGGGATAGATGCCGTAGCCGTGCCAAAGGTATAGGGAACTGCCATTTAGAACCTCACTCTCAATTCATGTTCAAACTCAAACGTGTTGTACACAAAACCAGCACTATTACTGGTGATGGTTAAACCCAGGTACTTGC
>Ga0209084_1004235_pt1 | contig 10137 bp, 11 predicted proteins | sample C_130820_MF_Meta_FD_187309 | JGI IMG/M metagenome (GOLD analysis project Ga0209084, IMG submission 187309) | Freshwater microbial communities from Lake Croche, Canada to study carbon cycling - C_130820_MF_MetaG (SPAdes) (version 2) | ecosystem: Environmental > Aquatic > Freshwater > Lake... | reverse complement strand
GCTACTGTTGAACGATTTTGTACACCGTTGTCACCGTGTGTTGGAGCTTTGACTGGCTTTGTATATTCCATTACCATGTCTGGCTCGCCACCCATGTCGCCACCGTCCATACCATCCATACCGTCTAATGCGCCGCCGTGGATATCTGGATTATTTTCTTCTTCGTGTTCTTCGCCTTGCAATAGTTGTTCAAACTCTGCTTTTAGGTCTTCTAAGGCATCTTCTAGGTCCATAACGCGATCTTCAATATCGCCTTCGCCTTCTTCGCCTTCTTCGTCTGCAAACGGATCTTCTTCGCTGTCGTCAGTTTCGCTGTCATCAGTTTCGCTGTCATCAGATTCGCTGTCATCAGCTTCGGTATCATCCATTTCTGAATCATCAGGTTCTTCGCTATCGTCATCTTCTTCGCTATCGCCAGAAGAATAAGGATTACCTTGATCTTTGCTAAAATCGGATTCTAGTAATTCTTCGTAGATTTCGCGGCTTTTGCCTACTACGATATTGTGGAAAATTTCTTTTGCTGTTTCTTGATCTTCGTTGATCAAAGCTTCAAGCATAGCTTCAAATTGTGCGCGGTCAGTCATGTTTAATCTCCTATTTAATGTGATGTGAATTGATACAAGGCTGTAATATATTTACACTAATATTACAAAAGTGGGTAGATATAGGCTAAAAACAGTCAGTTTTTATCTATTTTTTAAAATTAGGCTGCGGCTGGGGGAGGTGCCGCATACATTGTGTGGATAAATTCTAATTCTAATTCTTGCTCTAGTATATGTGATTCACTACTTTTGCGTAGTTCGTTGATTTGTCTTAGAGTTAATCTTGTTTTACGTGTGTCGCTACGGTGCATAGTACTGTTATCACGGCCAGCATCGTAGCGCAAATCGTTGGCAACTTTGCGTGAGTCGGGATCAATATAAAACAATTCTCTAAGTATCATAGCAATATTTATGCTACAGGGCCCGGAGCAGCCCCTCCTGGCGCGGCATTTCCTGGTGATGATCCAGGTGCTCCCATACCTTCTTCGCCGGTCATTTCTTCTGGTGCTGATAAATCGCTTGCCATTCCCATGTCACCTTCAATGCCTGCGGCACTTAGACCTGCTGATCGTAATTCTCCAGCGGCATCTGTCATTACAGGAGTACCGTGGCCGTTTTCTTCAGCCCACATGCGTTCGTTTTCTGCTACTTCGTCGTCTGTTAGGCCTAGGAAACGCTTCAAAGCAAACCTATTGCTAACAAATGGTACTGCTTGAATAGTGTTAAATGTGTTTATGCGCTCTGTATCCATTGCCGCTTGACGGCTACTAGCAAAGTTCATTGGAGGATTAAACATTAATTCAAACAAACTTGAATCGATGTTTACACCTTTACCGTACATAAACATCTTAAACTCTTCATCAAATACACTTGTAATCAATGCTTGTAGTCGTTCGCAGTATTTGTTAAAGCGTAGTTCTTGAATATATGCTGTACCCACACGACCGTCATTAAAACTTGCTTGACTATCGTCTGCACCTGTTGGCAAATAGCTTGATGGTATACGTAGACCACGGAACAGCTTGTTGGTAAAGTATTTTAAGTCGTCAATCTCACCTAGATTAGTACCGCCCGGTAGTGTATCTACTTTAGATCCTCGGCCTTCTGCTGTTGTTGGAAAGAAATAGTCTTCGTTAATGCTTAAAGGATTGTATGCTGAATCAATAACGTTCTGGCCGCCACCTGTTTGGCTTGGAATACGGCGTTGATGTATTTCGTTCTTAACACGTTCCACGAATGCCATTGCCAAGTGAGCTGGCATGTTACCTACGTCAATGTGGAATACTCTACGTTCCGGAGCACGTTGTATACGATAAATTAGAATAGCATCTTCAAGCAGTTCTTTTTGCTTGTATGTTTTAAAAATGTTTTCAAGCAAACTGTTACCAAACGGATAGTTTTGATCTAGGCCTTCACTTAAACTTAAATGTATAACATGTTTAGCATCAACTGCTTCTTCTTTCTGATTTAGACCAAATCTACTGCCTGTACTATTGTTATAAGGGCCCGAACGTCCAGTGCCACCACCGCCTGAGCCAGCTTGTCCTAGGTATCCTCTTTGTCCTGCTGTGCCGCTGCCTGGTTTAGAGCTAACTGTAGGTGTAATTTGGGTGGCAACTAAGTTTTCAAAGTTAGGTGCTAGATCTTTAATAATATACTGCTCAGGTTTTTTACCTTCACTTTCGTTTACAATAACTTTTACAACATTGCTAGTATCTACCCATGACCAAGATTGTGTTTCAGGATCACGAATAAAGAAAGCATCGCCATACTTGAATACATTACGAACGATACGGAAAATACGTGTGTCAAACTTTTGTAGTTTGTTCCACTGCTGTAGGTATTCACCTAGAATCTTAATCTCAGAATTAGTAGCTCGACTACGCCATTTAACTGCGAATGGGCTTTTGTTATCTTTTAATTTTTGTGTGCAGAATTCTGCTAGGATATCTAGTGCGGCATTGACTTCAGGATCGCTGTCCATTGTTTCATATTGAGCATAGCGTTCAATACGATTAGGACTGCCTGTATAAATGTCAGGAAGATAACTTGAATAGTTAGTTTGAGCTGGTCCAGGGCGAGCATTACTGTTCTGTCCACTGATAGGGCTTAGTAATTCTCCATTAACTGGGACTGGTGTAAAGTATTTTTTCCAACTCATTTAATATTATCCTTAAGCATTACGATTGCCAGTTGCCGCTTTGGTGTATTTGGCTGTGTACGCAGTATTATCTGACACATTTGACATCTTCGTAGCTACATCTTTTATACTTGTATTTAAGTCAACCAGTTGTTTGTGCAAGTCGTTCATGGTTTTAGAGTCCATAGACTGGCCTTGCATCGAAGCAGATGATGGCATGCTAGGCATGCTAGGCATATTACCTTGATCTTGTTGCCCGCCCGGTTTAGGTATCTTGCTCATCATGTCGCTGATAAACTCACCAATTTTTCCCTGTGGCACCACAGCTTCCTGGCCGTGAAGTTGTGCCATCATGCCACTACCAAAGTCTTTTCCAAACCAATCACCAAAACTAGATTTAGTACCATCAGCAAGTTTGCCACCTGGCGGGGTTTCTCTAATAGGTGGTGTTGGTAACAATACTTGATCTACTGGTTTCGCCGCTGTTGTCTTTTCAACCTGAATCGCATCATTACGAAACTTGTCAAAAATTTCCTTGCGCTCACCTTCAAATCGTGCAGACGCTTCATCAAGAGTGCCGCCCTTACCGAGAAGTGTACCGAGGCTAGTGCGAATTTTTTCTATAATGTCAGGCGATTTCCCCATTTCTATATTAAGTAGGGACAGTTGTTTGCCCATGCCGGCAGCTTCGATCTGGGCGTTAAGTTGTGCCGATGTAATCTCCTTACCAATTTGTCGTTCAGCTAGTGGCATCCCATCAGCACCTACGCCCTTTTGATCTCTACCTGCAAGTACCGCGCTTTGGGCCCGAGCGCCAACTGCATCCATTCCGGTTTCTCGCATTGCAGCCGCAACCCGACCTCGCTCTTGATTTTCTTGATATGCTTTCTGATAATACTGTGCTACTTCAGGAGTAGAATTTTTCATTGCGTTTGCAAATTGTTGACTAGCTTGATATTCTGAAATCTTTGCCCTAGCCGCTGCCATAGCATCAGCCGCTTGTCTTTGCTGTTGTTCACCTACTGCTAATGCTGCCATACGGCTAGCACGTTGGAATTCTCCAGCTGCCGGCCCTAATGTCTGCAACTGCATCTGTTGATCTTTAGTCAATCTACCATTAATTGCTAGAGTAGCACTAAGGTCGCTAACACCTTTACCCATTCCAGATAGTTGTGCTTGACTTTGAATAATACCTTTACGTTGGTCTTCAGTGGCCATGTTTAGCGCACTTTGAACTACAGGAGATTTTAATCGTTCTTCTAACTCTCCCATTATGGCATCTCTATTTCTACCAGTTACTTTAACTACTGAATCAATTTCTTTAGCTAGTGCCAGCGAGGCACTTGCAGATTCCTTCATTGTCGCTGCATTATCTAAATTAACTCTTGATCCATATTGTGATAGGGCAGTAGTTCGAGCCAGTTGCTCAGATGAAATATTACCATTTTTAATAAACTCTTCACCCAGCTCCTGCGTTGCTACACCTAAATTTAACAATCGTTTAGAACCCATGTCTGCAGTCATGCCAATACCGTTAAGAGCACCACCACTGTTAGTTAACAATTTTCTATAAGCATCTTGAGATAGACCTAATGCTTGTGTTTTATAATTAAGTTCGCCATATAATACGCCAGTAGCTAGTCCGTCTTGGGCATTTTTAATATTTGCCAGTCTAAGATCATCAGCTCCAGTAATAAACTTATTCAGTGTGGTGCCAATACCTGGAATATAATTTGCTACAAGTGCTAGACCTTTAGCGGCTTCTTTACCAGTTTCGCCAACGTTGTTTAAAGCTATGGCTGCTTTTCCTGTACCTTCGAGTAGAGCGCCCCACTTTATGCTATTTGCGGCATTGTCAGCAACAGACGCATCACTGGCTGCTCCTACTTTAGTAGCAAAATTGCTCTTAAACTCGTCCCATGTCATTTCGCCGATATTCTTGGCCATAATATTATCCTGAAAATATACGTATATAAATACTTGATACTATATTTATCCGGAGACAAACATGGCTCAAAATCCACTACAGCAATTTTTTAGACAACCAAAAATCTTTGTAAACTTACCTAGCCAGGGAATTTACAATAAACCTGGAATCTTACAAGGAGATCTCACAGCTATGCCTATATATGGAATGTCTGGTATGGATGAGATTATAATTAAAACTCCCGATGCTTTAATGACTGGACAAAGCACTATATCAATTTTAGAAAGTTGCTGTCCTACTGTAAAAAATGCTTGGGAATTATCAACCATCGATACGCCGTTGCTGTTTGCGGCTATTCGCATTGCCACTTACGGAAATATTATTTCCATTAGTCATAGTTGTCCTAAATGTGAAAATCTTCATACTTTTGATTTAGATTTAACTCGAGTCGTGGAACATTATAATAATTGTAAATATGAAAATAAACTAGTATTAAAAGATGTGGTTATTAAAACGCAACCGTTGACTTATAAACAACGGACTGATTTTAATATTAGTAATTTTCAGCTACAACAAAAACTAGTGCAGATTGAAAAACTTGAAAAACTTGAAGAACAACAACCACATTTTGTTGGATTATTTGAAGAATTAGCAGTTATACAAAAAAATCTATATGCCAGTAGTATTGAAAGTGTTGAAGTAGGTTCAGCTGTGGTAACAGAACGTAGTTTTATTGATGAGTGGATGAACAACTGCGATGGAGAGATTTTTGATGCTATTAAAAAACATATCGAAACTAATCAAGAAAAAATGGCAATGCCACTATTTCCAGTAGTATGTGCTAATGACGAATGCAAACATGAAATGGATTTAAATCTTGAGTTAGACTACGCAAATTTTTTCGTCAAAGCCTAACAGATAAATCTCCCGAAGAAGTGCAAGCATATCTAGTTAGGCTTGATAATGAAGCTAAAAAATTTAAAGAAGAGTTATTTAGAATAAGCTGGTACATGCGGGGAGGCGTTACTGTAAATGATCTAATGTATATCTACAGCTTTGAAGATCGAGAAGCCATATATACCGTGATTAAAGAAAACATTGAAGCAACGTCTACTACTAACATGCCGTTAATTTAACGAGACTCTTGTATCTTTGGATAGACCTGTCCTGTTGCCTTGTCTTTCATCCATCCGCCGCCTACATCAATAAAACCTGCTTGTGCATCTTTATCTGTGTTTGGGTCACCTTTCCTAACATCAACTGCTGGTCGATCACCGTTTGCAGGTGCTGGTGTTACTACAGGTGTAACAGGCACTACAGCAGTTGTGGCCGCTTCTTTTTCGCCATGAATATTTTTAATCTTCTTGTTGGGAAATTCTTGTTTTACCTTTGCTTCAATTGTAGCAGGCTTTTCAGCATCCGGTATACCAGTGTATACTTTTTGAGTACCATCGTCAAATGTAACAGTTACTTTGCGAGTCATGTTTAGTTCCAATCCCCTGACACTGTTGCGCCACTAGGTGTAGTAGTAGTTGCTGCCGGCTTATCAACTGGTTTACCTTGAGCTCTTTTTTGCAAGTCATCAGCTCCAGTTTCAAATGTTGCCCATTGTCTAACAAGTTCAGCCATCAATGTTGGTCCTTTGCCAACAAAATGAAGCACGTTTCGAGTTGCCTCGCCGAGTGGGCCATTACCCGTCAGAGCTCTAGCTGTATTGCCAACAAATCTGTTGACATCATAGCCAAAGATGTTTGCAAAAAATCCACCAAACACCGCATTATTCTCTTCGGAAAACATTTTAGATATAACTGCCGCGCTTATTAGAACTGAACCAGATTCAATTCTAGCCGCCCACTTTTCTCCAACCTTAAAATATTTAAACAAACCAGCTACAGCTGGGGCGCCCCACTTTACAGTAATTCCCGCTAACGCAAAGGCAGTACCAGCTTTAATAATAGCTTCACCTAGTGCCTCATCGCAGTACCATACATACCATTCTTCCACAGTTTTTATTTTAGTAGGATGACCGTCGTCTGGGGGCTGGCCGTGAGCAAGCCACTTGTCTGCTATTTTAACCTTTTCATAATACTCTGTAAAAGGTGCTATTACTTGTGAGGCCATGGCCGCTGGAATTCCAAGTTCAAATAATTTTTTAACTGCGTCTTTGAGAGGTTGTACAGCACGGGTGGCTTGAGTTCGTCTAGCTTCACTTCTTGCAGTGTTCACCTGGTGTTCGACTTCGTCAACTAATTTATTACTAGGTTTAAATTCTGGTTTAGCTAAGATAGTGTCAGTTTCTGTTTGAGTTAATCTTGCAACAGGTGGGTCAGCTGTTCCAAAACGTGCTCTTGCTGTTGCTGGATTAACAGTATATTGATGATCAATATATGCCTGCTTTGCCCGCTGAGCTTCATCTAATGCATTTCTCACAAGAGGATCAGTATCTATAATATGTTTTTCAATCTGATCACGGGTAAAGTTTCTACCAGCACCAGTCTCTTTAGTAATTATTTCTGGCGCGATTATTTCTGCTTTACGCCAATTAGCACCACGACCGATTAAATTTGCAACACGCTCTATACCCCATGACCCTATATCTCGTATGCCATTTATAGCACCGCCCCACAAATAACGCATGCCGCTTGCATCTTCTTTAACTTGAATGATATCAATAATTTTCATAGTAGTATTTACTGTGTGTAGGCCACGTTGAATGTTTTACTGCCAGTCATCTCACTGTTAAGCCATATGGTTTTGCCATCAGCAGTTTTGACCATATCAGCATCAGATCTATGAGGACCTGGCTTAATAGTAAATGGTCTACCTTGATACATATAGGCATTGCCCTGTAGTGTAGCAACTCCGGGTAACATTTGAGACTGATGAGCATCAACTTTAGGCAGTTTATCATACTCAGATTGTGGCATAAGTGTCATGCCATCACTAGATCCATCAGCGTTTAACTCATTAATAATATCGATATAATCTCTAAGGGTTTTCATAACACTATTCTCATCGTAGTGTATTTATAAAGAAGAACTACGTTCTTCTGTGTTTTTCGCTTGCGCTCAAACACATACTGTCTTTCTTTGATAGAGCAATCAAGTGCGAAGCACTGTAAATATTATCCAGATTGTTCAGTCACACTTTGCCCTGGCGGGCAAAAATGTTAACATTATCCGAGTTGAACATGTCACACTAGCGTTACTGCATTACAGTGGCGGTTGTCCGGTACCACGAGCAGAGTCTTTATATACAACGGCGGTTTGTGAATATACGCTAACATACACACAAACGCGGGGTTCTTATCCCCTCCTTAGCCTGGTCAAAGTCTTATTTCTTACAGTTCAAATCAGTTAGAGGCGTATCTGATCGTCATCCTTGCGGGTAGTGAAACTGCTACTCTACGCCAATTAGAGTTCCCTGCCGTCACACATCAGAACGGATTCGGGGCACAATACTGTCGCCTGTGCGGGCTTATTTGGCGTTATTTTGCCTAGTTTTCTTGAAGTTTCTTTATGTGTGAGCCATGTACACGTACTTGAATATGACCGTTATAATAGTCATTTGATTCTAGTACTCGTCTACTAAACTGCTCACGAGCCTCTATGTAAGAGCATTCTGCCTTGGATTTGCAATAGAAAAGTATTTCTCTAGTGAAGTTGTGTGTGCCTAATTCCGCAACATCTTTGCTTAGTTCAGGTGAGCTACCGTAGTATTCACGCCAATCACTGTCAATTTTGCTACGAATTTTCTTCTTTTTCTTTGTGCCGTTCTTTAACTTTATAGTCTTGTAGGTCGTTTTAGAGAATTTTGCTAGTTTTTTGCCTATGTACTTACGCCCGCTGAGAACATTTGTTATAAGATATACAAATCCTATACAGTCCTCTGGAAGCAGTTCTATTAATTGATTCTCGTAAGTCCATGACATGCATTAGTTAGCAGTCTAGTCCTCACTGGCCGAGCCTTTTTGATTGTGTTTACGTGCCTTTTTTTCTGCCATGTCTATGTCTTTCCAGCGGCGCCATTCCATTATAGAAGCTCGCCGTTTAGTACATACTCGCCTGATTTCTGATAGTAGTGCGCGAGTATCCATACCCGCTCTTTTAGTGCCTTCATTGAGCCATTTTTGATTCTGCTCAAAGTATAATCTGAATAGTCGCATGATTTCCGCATGCAGTTCTTCATCCTGATGCATTACTCATTGATCTCCAAATCGTTAGCATAACTGGTAAAGCCATTTTCTTTAATAACTTTTAGTACGTTATTAACACGACCAATTAATTCATCCTTATGCGAGATCAAGAATATATTTTTCTTGCGTTCACGTGCCATCTTTTTAAGCACAGCTAACGCACCCTCAACACCCGACGCATCTAAGCCGTTGTCAATAAGTTCGTCCACAAACAACAAGTTAATCTGCTGATATAAACTTTCCCATACATCACGGAAACTCCACGATAGTGACAAGATAAGACGGTTACGCTCTCCTCGACTTAGATTATCAAAGTCTAAGTCTTGCCCTAGCTGTGTTATTAGAACTGTAAGATCATTCTGGAATAGAACAGTATGGGGTAAACCCATCTTGTCTAAATAGTAGGTTAATCTGTTGTTCAAATACGCTAGGTTTTGATCTATGATCTTCTTACGTATAAACGAATCTTTGCTTGTCAATAACTTGAGCAAGAATTCTTGATGCTCTTTAAGACGTGTAAGTTCGTTAACACGGTCCCAGTTGATTTCTTGGATAGCAGTATGCCGCAGTTCGTCAATTTGCTCTTGATAAGGATCTGTCTCCCCGTCTTTAATTACAAGGTTAGTTTCCAAGGTTTTTAAATTGTTCTGATGTTTAAGAGCCTGCTCAACGGTGTCATAGTAAGTGTCCGGTCGAGTTGCGACCTCACCGACAGCAGTAATTTCAGCCTGTATTTTAGCACGATCTTTAGAGACCTTGTCAAAATACTTTTTAGCTTCATCTAAATGGCCCTGCGCTAACGTAGTCATTTCTTCGTGCTTGTGATCATGCAATTCTTGTTCACAAGCGTGACAGGTCTTGTTTGCCAGTTTGGCGAGCTCGCCGTCATACTTTGTGACGCTTCGCTCCGCTTGCGCTGTCGCGCTATCTAACGTAGCACGTTCCTTATTTAGGCTTTTCAGCTTCGCTGACTTTTCGTCATGAGCTTTGAGCTCCGCATGCTTCGCAAGCTCAGCTTCAATATCCACACTCTCCAACTCCACAATGGCCCTGCCCATCTTTTCAAGTTCTTGATCATGCTGAGTATTCCAAGCACTTTGTCTTGTGATCAAACTGTCAACGCTTTGTTGGATTTTGTCATTGCTACGTTTTGCCGCTTCAATATCTGCTGATTCTTGTGTGACTAAATCTTTGGTTTGTTTGATCAGTTCTTTGAGTGCATCTGCTTTTTCACTTAGAAGTGTAATACCCAGCAACTGTTCAATAATAACTCTTTGATCATTGGCCCGCATGCTGAGGAACGGTTCTGTATAGGTGTTCAATGCAACAATAT
>Ga0209084_1004232_pt1 | contig 10146 bp, 8 predicted proteins | sample C_130820_MF_Meta_FD_187309 | JGI IMG/M metagenome (GOLD analysis project Ga0209084, IMG submission 187309) | Freshwater microbial communities from Lake Croche, Canada to study carbon cycling - C_130820_MF_MetaG (SPAdes) (version 2) | ecosystem: Environmental > Aquatic > Freshwater > Lake | place... | reverse complement strand
CGAACTTTTACGGGACAGCGCACTTGAGAGTGGCGCCGGCCATTTGCGAGATACCCACGTGATGATTGGTTCGCACGTGCCTGGAACTGCGCTTCAGATAGTGCTGGACAATGCGCGCTTTGTGCCTTGTCCTCCCGGAGATCAACTGCAGTCAGGCATGGATCAGTTGATGGACTGGATAGGCACTGACTTAGGCGAACACATCGACCCCATAGTTGCCACAGCGATGTTGCATTACCAGTTCGAGTGCTTGCACCCGTTTGTGGATGGTAACGGCCGAATCGGACGACTCCTCGTGGTCTTGTACCTTCTACAAAACGGATTAATCACCGAACCAACTTTTTTTGTTTCTCCCTGGTTTGAGGCTCGCAGAGATCGATACTTTGACCTACTTCTGCGAGTGAGCACTCACAACGACTGGGATGCCTATGTACATTTCTTCGCCCAAGGAATCGAAGAGTCTGCCAACAACACCGCTTCGCTCATGCAGTCACTCGTAGCAGTTCAGAGCGAACTCAAGAATCATTTGACAACTGCTGGCATTCGAGCAGAAAGCGCCCGGCGACTCATTGATTTCGCCATCTCTAATCCAACATTCACAGTGGCGCAAGCAGCTGAAGGAATTGGCATCTCTTACCCAAGAGCCAACAAAATCATTGCTCAACTCATCGACCTTGGAATTCTGGCTGTCATCGACAGTGCTTCATACCGGCGCAGGCTTTACGCACCCAGCGTGCACAAGAGTTTGAGCCAGGCGATTCACTCATCGTCGGGGCGCAAATAGGCTGTACCGACTTCGCGCTACCTTTGGTGAACCTCGACTAGAAACGACTACAAGTCAAAGGTGGCAACGACAGGCGCATGATCACTCCAGCGCTGGTCGTATGAATCTGCCCGATACACAATGACGTCGCGGTTCAAGGCAGCAAGTGCACTATTGGCAAGGTGGTAATCAATGCGCCAACCAGCATTGTTATCAAAAGCTTTGCCGCGGAAAGACCACCACGTGTAGGGACCTTCAACATCGCCAGCAACCTTGCGGCCCAAATCAACAATGCCAACCTTGTCGAACCACTTGTCGAAGTAAGCACGCTCCTCAGGCAAGAACCCTGCCATTTTGAGGTTGCCCTTCCAGTTCTTCAAGTCAGCTTCGCGATGCGCAACATTTAAGTCGCCACACGCGAGGAAAAGTTCACCAGAAGTCTGTGCAGCTTTCAGGCGCTTAGTCATCGCATCAAGGAAGCGGTACTTCTCTTGCTGCACCGGCTTCTCAGCATCGCCTGAATGCACATAGACCGATGCAACAGTGAGCGGACCAGCCTGAGTTTCCACTTGAGCCTGAACCCAACGACCAGTTTCCGCGAACTCTTTTGGACCAACACCGGTCTTGACGTTGGCCAGAGGCAAACGCGAAAGGATGGCGACACCAGCATGACCAAGTCGTGCGCTCGAATCATGCGCAACATTCAGATCGCCAAGGCCTTCTTCGGCAAGCGCGGCATGCAACTGTTCGGTCGTCGCACGCACTTCCTGCAAGCAGACAACACTGCTGGCACCAGAATCGAGTTGTTCCTTAATCCATGCAAGACCACCACGGCGAGCGGCTGCTCGCACGCCATTGACGTTAACCGTGGTGACCCCAAACATGAGTTAGACAGACATCGCTTTCTGCAAGTTGTCGTTGATTGCAGCCAGGAACTCTTCAGTCGTTAAGAACGGCTGATCCTTTGATACCAATAGTGCGAGGTCCTTAGTCATCTTGCCTGATTCAACAGTCTCAATGCAGACGCGCTCAAGTGTCTCGGCGAACTGAGTAACTTCTGGAGTGCCATCCAACTTGCCGCGGTGAGCAAGGCCCTGAGTCCACGCAAAGATGGAAGCAATCGGGTTGGTTGAGGTTGGCTTACCTTGCTGATGCTGACGGTAATGACGGGTAACTGTGCCGTGTGCAGCTTCTGCTTCGACAGTCTTGCCATCAGGTGACATGAGCACACTGGTCATCAGGCCGAGTGAGCCAAAGCCCTGTGCGACGGTGTCGCTCTGAACGTCGCCGTCGTAGTTCTTGCAGGCCCAGACGTAGCCGCCTTCCCACTTCATGGCGCTAGCGACCATGTCGTCGATCAAGCGGTGTTCGTAGGTGATGCCTGCTGCATCAAACTTGTCCTTGAATTCAGCCTGGAAGACCTCTTCGAAGATGTCCTTGAAGCGACCGTCATAGGCCTTTAAAATGGTGTTCTTGGTCGAGAGGTAGACCGGGTAGTTACGGTTCAGACCGTACTGCAGCGATGCGCGAGCGAACTCACGAATTGATTCATCAAGGTTGTACATGGCCATTGCCACACCGCCACCTGGGAAGTCGAACACGTTCAGTTCAACTGGCTCTGAGCCATCCTTAGGTGTGTAGGTAAGGGTCAAAGTGCCTTCACCTGGAACAACAAGGTCGGTTGCGCGGTACTGATCGCCGAATGCGTGACGGCCAATGATGATCGGCTTGGTCCAGCCTGGGACAAGGCGCGGGATGTTGCTGATGATGATTGGCTCACGGAAGATGACGCCACCGAGGATGTTGCGGATTGTGCCGTTTGGCGACTTCCACATCTTCTTCAGGCCGAATTCTTCAACGCGTGCTTCATCAGGCGTGATAGTTGCGCACTTAACGCCAACGCCATGCTTCTTAATGGCGTTCGCTGAATCGATTGTGACCTGATCGTCGGTTGCATCGCGGTTCTCGATCGACAAGTCGTAGTACTCAAGGTTCACATCAAGGTACGGCAGGATGAGCTGGTCCTTGATGAACTGCCAGATGATGCGAGTCATCTCGTCGCCATCAAGTTCGACTACTGTACCTTTAACTTCAATTTTGCTCATGCTTAAATTCCGTTCTTTGGTAAGTCTTTTAGTAAGTCGTCAGGCTTAGAGGTCTTTAACGTCTGCTTGCTTTTCGCGTACTGCTTCAGCCGCTTCCTTTAGACCAGCAAGTTCACTGTCTGTAAGTGCGGTTTCAACAACGCGCACGATTCCGGCACGACCAATTTCGGCTTCAACGCCAAGGTAAACGCCTTCGATACCGTATTCCCCATCAACCCATGCACACACTGGCATGACTGCGCCTGAATCTTCAATAACAGCCTTCGCCATACGTGCAGCAGCTGCTGAAGGAGCATAGTAAGCAGAACCCGTCTTGAGTAGTGCAACAACTTCAGCACCGCCATTGCGTGTGCGAACAACGAGTTCGTCAATCTTTTCAGCAGATAGAAGGTCAGCAAGAGGCTTGCCATCAACTGTGCAGCGTGATGGAACTGGAACCATGGTGTCACCGTGTGAACCAAGGGTCAGTGTCTTGACTGAGCCAACTGGAACGTTGAGTTCCTCAGCCACAAAGTTGGTGAAGCGTGCGGTGTCGAGCATTCCTGCCTGACCGATGACGCGGTTCTTCGGGAAGCCGGTTGCGATCTGTGCAAGAGCGGTCATTTCATCAAGTGGGTTTGACACCACGATGATGACGGCTTCTGGTGCGTGCTTTGCAACGTTCTCTGCAACACCGCGCACGATCTTTGCGTTCGTCTCGATGAGGTCCATGCGACTCATGCCTGGCTTGCGTGGCAGGCCTGCAGTGATGACGACTACATCTGAGCCAGCGATGGCTTCGTAGCCCTCACCGTCGATTGTGGTGGTCTGGCCGACGAGCTTGGTTTCAAAGCCTTCAATGGCACGCGACTGATTCATGTCGAGGGCCAAGCCTTCAGCTTTGCCTTCCAAGATGTCGGTCAACACTACGGTGTCGACGATGTTGTATTCAGCAATGCGCAGAGCAGTTGTTGAACCATAAAAACCTGCACCCACAACGGTGACTTTGCCAGCCATGAATAGACCCTTCGATTGTGAAAAATTGTTACGTGGCAACGCTGCCAACGCTTGAGATACCCCAAGTCTAGCGGGCTTCAAGTGGCACGTTTGAGCCGGTCAGGCTACCCAATTAATTAACAGTGAACTTGACACCTGTTTGGTCGAAGACCTTGTTTCCCAAGGTGTCGATGACCGAAATCCAGAGCGTGTACTCACCAGTTGGAGCGGACGCATTGAGCCCAATCCTCTGCAGATACGTGCCACTCTTAGCATCTCCACTGGTCAAAGTGACGGCATAGCTTCCGTAGTCAATGTGTGATTGGCCTTGGTTATTTGCAAAGCCATAACCGTTGTGAGCAATCCAAGCAATGACACCTTGAACGCCGGTTTCATCCTCAGCCTTGAATGTGATATCCAGAGTCTGACCGTAGGTAAGAGTCGGTGCTGAAACAGCCAGCTGTGAAACGACAGGTGCACTTGCATCACTAGCGCCACCTATGACTCTAAAGTTCGCACTTGATGACTGAGCATTCTGTCCAAAGATGTCTGACGCATCAAAGAATGCGGTGTACTCCGTATTAACTGCATCGGCAGGCACTTGGCATGTTGCAGAAAACACTGCAGCTTGAGCAGTGCCGGAAATACGCGTGCCTTCTAATCCGAAGCCACACCAGGTCGTTACCCAGCCACTTGGCCCACCGATTTTCACCCAGCTGCTGCTTACTGCTGTCACTTCGTTTACCGACCAGATGAATGTGACTGCAGATCCTGCCTGGACGTTCGATGTGACGCTGACGTTGGACACTTGGGGACCAGAGTTGTCGATGGTGCAGGCTCCAATCATGGAATCAGCCGCATCCGAAGCACAGTAGTTTGTGCCAGTGCCAGGAGCGACAATGTCTTTGCCTGCGCCGCCCTGCAATGTGTCATTGCCCGCGCCGCCTAAGAGTGAATCTGCTCCGCCATCGCCGTTGAGTCGATCTTCACCATCACCAGCTCGCAAAGTGTCGTTGCCGACGCCTCCAGTAAGAGTGTCTGAACCGCCGTCAGTCTGAAGCAGGTCGTTGCCTTCGCCGCCCGCAACTGTGTCGTTTCCTGAACCCGTGTAGATCGCATCATCACCAGCGCCGCCAACGATGTTGTCGTCACCAAGTCCAGTCGTAATGGTGTCTTTACCAGCGAAACCACGAACTGTGTCGTTGCCAGTCCCGCTGAAAATCTTGTCATCGCCTGATGAGCCACAAATGACATCGTTACCCGCATATGAATTGACTATGTGTGCGCCAGGACCCTGAACGACAATGACATCGGGGCCACTCGTGCCACGGATGATTGGAGCCGATGAAACGATAGTTACCGCGTTGCCTTCGCAGGTTGCACCAGCAGCTTTAGCGGTCGCAGGCAAGAAGGCCAAACTTGCAGAAGTCATTGCCAAAGCCAGAAGACCTGCAGCCTTACGACGGTTTGTTAAAGGTGACATAGCTGCTACTCCTGGAGGCGTTCTATCCGAATGTTCACAGTCTCACATAGGGCTTTAGGCCTCGCAAGCCCGAGAAGGTGAAGTTTAAGCAACGGCAGGATTAGCCGCGGTGAGCGGGGACGACCAGCGCAAGGATCAATAGCGCAACGCCAAGTGCAGCAAGCATGGTTAGGTCCACCCGGCGGCGGCGAATGCGCAACCAGCCAGCTTTGGCATCGGTCAGGCGATAACGCAACACGAATGCCCACAGGACACTGAGCGCAAGCATCACTGCACCCACTTGGAAGTCGATCCAAATGATGGCCAGCACACTCAGGACCAATCCGGCGTAGACGCTCAGGATTGGCCATTGGCGGCGCAGGTCATTATTCATTGGTCTTTATCTTGCCACGCGGGATACGTTTTCCGATCATCACAGCACGCTGTAAAACGGTGCAAAACGGTGCACTCCCAAGAACTGCAAACATCACGACTCTGCAGGCTTTAACTTGCCACGCAAGCCGCTACTTGCGGCCATTGCAATCGCGACACCAGTGATAGCAACACCCAAAACAACCTGAGCAGTTACTCGATTGCCTGGAGTTGGGAAGAACACATCAAGCAAGACCGCGCCAGAAAGCTGACCGACTACCGAAACCAGTGAGAACACCAAGACGCCAAGACTGCGGACTAAAACAGCAGCCGAGACGATGAAGCAGATTCCAATTGAGCCACCGGTCCACAACAACGGGCGCTCCCACGGAGCAGGTGGCATCGGCAGATGCTGACCGCCCACAAAATGCATCAAGAGCAACACAACACACAAAGTCGATGTGCCCATTGTGAAGTTCAAGACAGTCGTCGCCATCGGCTGCTTAGTCGCCACTGCAACTCGACCATTGAGTGCATGCTGAGCAGAAGTGAAAGCACCAACAACAAACGCATACATCACGAGCGGCAACGAGAAGTGTCCGGTGTGATCGCGCCCCATCACTGAGACGGCAACTCCGCCAACTGCAACTGCCGATGCAGCAACGCGAAGCGACGTGATTGCTTTCGGACCAGCTGGACCAAGACCGACCTTGTCGACTAACAGTGATGACACACTCTGACCAGCAACAGTTGCAATCACGAAGATGGCCACACCAACAACGGGAACAACGGTCCCCTGCCCAATGACATAGAACGCACCCGCGCATCCGCCGATGATCTGCCACCACTTGAGCTCACCGCTACGAATAAGTGAAGGCACACTAAACAGAGCTTGACGAACGCGCTTCGAAAAAATCACGATCGCGATCAGAATGACCAGACCTGAAGTGAACGAAACCAACGCAGCCACAATGCCGTTGCCGAGTAAGTGACCAAGTTGCCCGTTGACTCGAGCCTGCGTGCTGTTGAAACATGCAATCAAGAACCCGAACAACACATGTAGCGGATTGACCCGATGCGAAGCGGTCTGCTTACTTGACGCTTGTGGGCTAGCAACTACATCGCCGAGTTCTTCATTCGACACTATGGAGTCACTCGTTGCATTCACACCGTTCGGCTCTGTTGCGTCATTCTCCGATGTCACGCTGCTACTCAATCCTGCTAGGTAAAGAGGGTTCTAGTGGAAGAAGTGACGAGTGCCGGTGAAATACATGGTTACACCAGCAGCCGCCGCTGCAGCAATGACTTCTTCATCGCGCACAGATCCACCTGGTGCAACTACTGCAAGCACGCCAGCATCAAGAACAACCTGAAGACCATCAGCAAATGGGAAGAACGCATCAGAAGCAACAACACTTCCTGCTGCACGCTCTTCGCCCGCACGAGAAACGGCAAGACGTGCAGAGTCAACACGGTTCACTTGACCCATGCCGATGCCAACAGCGGCACTGTCCTTGGCGAGCAAGATGCCGTTCGACTTCACGCAACGGCTGGCACGCCAGGCAAACACGAGGTCCGCAAGCGTGGCTGCATCCGCAGGTTCACCTGACACCAAAGTCCAGTTGTCTGGGTTATCGCCAGGCGCTTGGAAGCGATCCTGTGTCTGAACTAATACGCCACCTGAAATCGGACGCATCTCGGCAACAGGAGTCGGATCAACCGGAGCCGCAACAAGCAAACGAATACTTGGCTTCTTGGTCAGAATCTCAAGTGCATCAGCATCAAAGCCGGGAGCAACAATTACTTCAGTGAACACATCAGCAACCGCAGCGGCCATTGCGGCATTGACGGGACGGTTAGTCGCAATCACGCCTCCGAAAGCGGACACAGGATCAGTTGCATGCGCACGAGCGTATGCCTGCTCGATAGTGTCACCAACAGCCAAACCACATGGGTTTGCATGCTTGATGATGGCAACAGCTGGTAGATCAAAGTCGTAAGCCGCACGACGAGCAGCATCTGCATCGACGTAGTTGTTGTAGGACATTTCCTTGCCGTGCAGCTGTTCTGCCTGAGCCAAACCATCAGGACCTGAAAGCGAAATGTAAAGCGCAGCTTCTTGATGTGGGTTCTCGCCGTAACGCAACGTGTCAGCGCGCTCCCAGACCGAACCTAGCCAGGCTGGGAAGTGACCCGATGCGCTGTCATCCCCGAGTGTGCCACCAAGCCATGAAGCAACTGCGACATCGTAAGCAGCGACGTGACGGAAAGCTTCGGTTGCAAGTTGTGTGCGCTGCCTCAGGGTGAAGCCTTCGCCCTTAACTGCTTCAAGCACTGCGCCGTATGCAGCCGGGTTCACAACGATTGCAACGTTCGCATGATTCTTTGCACTCGCGCGAACCATCGCCGGCCCACCGATGTCGATCTGCTCGATGCATTCATCAGGCGTCGCACCCGAGGCAACCGTCTGCGTGAATGGATACAGGTTCACAATCACAAGCTGGAATGGTTCAATGTCGAGTTCTTCAAGTTGAGCGCGATGTGACTCAAGGCGCAGGTCAGCAAGCAAACCGCCATGAATGCTCGGGTGCAGAGTCTTCACACGACCATCAAGGCACTCAGCAAAACCCGTGACTTCATGCACAGGAGTGACCGGAATACCGAGTGCAGCAATCTGCGCAGCCGTACTACCCGTCGACACAATCGACACACCCGCAGCATGCAACCCGCGTGCCAGGTCATCCAGACCAGTCTTGTCATAGACACTGATTAGCGCGCGCTTGATCTGTCGAACTTCACTCATTGCTGTCACCATTCTTTAGGTTGTCGTACTGAACTTTTCCTTGAACGATCTGTCCCACTACTTGAACGAGTAGTGCGCGCTCTTGCACCTTGATGCGCTCATGCAACGTCGCTTCGGTGTCATCTTCAAGCACAGGAACTTCGGCTTGTGCAATGATGCGGCCGGTATCCACACCAGCATCTACAAAATGAACGGTCGTGCCGGTTACTTTGGCGCCAGCAGCAAGTGCATCACGAACTCCATGTGCGCCCGGGAACAATGGCAGCAATGCGGGATGCGTATTAATAATGTGGCCTTCAAATTCATCGACCACGGTTGGGCCAAGAACGCGCATGAAGCCGGCCGAGACAATCAAGTCAGGCGACAGCGAACGAAGCTGTGTAGCGAGTTCTTCATTCCACTTCGCACGATCTGCGCCAACTGGAATTACAAATGCAGGAATGTCGAATTCGCGAGCAATTTCTACTGCAGGAACCTGACCATCGGCAATGAGACCAACAATGTCAATGCCCAGCGATGCACGAGCATCAATCAGTGAACGAAAGAGTGAACCCGCGCCTGAAGCTAAGACGACGATGCGGGGGTTACTCACTCCCCTAGTCTAATTTTCCTCAGACTCGTCTGCGACTACGGTATGGCGCTCGCGGGTAGTCCACATGCGTACCAAGGTCAGAATGATGCGTGGCACGAACAACAGGAACAAGGCCGTTGCGCCACAGGTTTCCATCAGAGTGAACGCCACATCGAGTGCTCGTGGTCCAACGAACTTGAGGAGCTGTGCACCAAGTGCGCCACTGGAAATCGTCATGAAGAGCCAACTCACTGCGCCGAGCATCCCGATTGCTGCAGCAAGAGCCTTGAGCTCAGCGAATCGCACAATATTGCTGAAGTATCCGCGGGCATCATCACCTTCTGGTTGCCAGTGACCGGTTGGCAATGCGAAATAGATAAACACACCAAGGGCTGCTGGCAGGACCACGAGATACTTACCCCAACTTGGTGCCGAACTGGGTAGCAATGAAAACAGCGGGAATGCTGGCAATGCGCCGGGGTGTGCAACGGTTAGCGACACCACAGCTTTGCCACCGAGATGAATGCCTGGCCCGACTAAATAAGACAGTGACCACATGCTTGCAGTCGGCAAGTAGCCGATTGTGGAGAGCATGAGGAAGAACGAGTCCACTGAACCAGGAGCCATCACGTTAACGACTGACTTGATTTCACTCCAGTGAATGATGATTGATGCAGTTGTCAGCGTCGCTGAGACAAAGGCGAGCAACGCGAATGCACACAGGCCGATGCGCAGACCGGTCACTACGGAATGTGAGAGTCGATCCCAGAGGATTGTGCGCGAAGGTGCGTATGAGATGACGCTGCCGATTGATACGAGAAGTCCGATGACTAAGCCATGGCTTGCTGCATCAACTGCGCGCGTGCTCAATGTGTCGGTTGAGGCAAGGAGCGACACCGCAGCACACACGACTGCATACAGGCCGCTGAAAATGAAAGCGGTTTGCCAGTAGTCGCGAGCTTTGGTTGGTTGTGCGCTCTTGAGCGCCCAGTGCATGCACTTACTCAATACATATGTAGGAATGACCAAGAAGCCCCATGGCAACAGGCCGATGGTTGTCGCACCGATAGTGACGGGAACAAGTTGCATGCCGAG
>Ga0209084_1004230_pt1 | contig 10149 bp, 8 predicted proteins | sample C_130820_MF_Meta_FD_187309 | JGI IMG/M metagenome (GOLD analysis project Ga0209084, IMG submission 187309) | Freshwater microbial communities from Lake Croche, Canada to study carbon cycling - C_130820_MF_MetaG (SPAdes) (version 2) | ecosystem: Environmental > Aquatic > Freshwater > Lake | place... | reverse complement strand
ACAATGCTGACGGCCATCACAGCCATGTGCAGCACCGAACGCAAAAAAGCGATCATGCGGAGCTACCAGCGCTGTGCGAGGTTTGCGTAGCTTTGGCGCTGGATTTAGCTGCCGCTTGGGTTTTGAGTAACAGCCAGTCCACAAATGCAGACAGGTCTTCATGGACGTGGGTATTAGCCGGAAACTCATTGGGCAAGGCACTTTGGCCTTTGTGTTGTGCGCCCTTTCCGGTCAACACCAAATGCGGCTCGCACCCCACGGCGGTGGCAGCTTGTAAATCGCGTAATTGGTCGCCCACTGCGGGCACGCCTTTGAGGTCCATGCCGTAGCGCTCGCCGATTTGCTCGAACAAGCCCGAAGCAGGTTTGCGGCAACTGCAGTTCTCATCTGGGCTGTGTGGACAGAAAAACACCGCATCGACACGGCCACCCACAGCGCCTAGCATTTTGTGCATCTTGGCGTGCATGGCGTTGAGTGCGGCCACATCGAACAAGCCACGGCCTAAGCCCGATTGGTTAGACGCCACCACCACATGCCACCCTGCGTGGTTCAGGCGCGCAATCGCTTCTAGCGCACCTGGCATGGGCGTCCACTCTTGTGCAGATTTGACGTACTCGTCGCTGTCGTGGTTGATGGTGCCGTCGCGGTCGAGGATGACGAGTTTGGTGATCATGTGTGGCGCCTCAAACTGCCAAGCATGCCAAATCGGCCACTTGGTTCATAGCAACATGTAACTGCTTAAGCAGACGCTGGCGGTTGTGACGAAGCGCAAGGTCCTCTGCATTGACCATGACGTCATCAAAGAAAGCATCCACCGGTATGCGTAAGGCAGAGAGGGTTTGCAAAGACGCGGTGTAGTCGCCAGCCACCCATTGCTTGTGTGCCTCTGGTGTTAAACGTTGCATGGTTTGGAAGAGCGCTTTTTCTGCGGCTTCCGCGAGCAGGCTTTCATTGACATCGCCTTGCACATCGTCGGCTTTTTTCAAAATATTGCCGATGCGTTTGTTGGCAGCAGCCAAGGCTTGGCTTTCAGGCAATGCAGCGAATGCACGCACGGCTTGCAAGCGACGCGTGATGTCAGAAAGCTCTTGTGGACGCAGGGCCAAGACGGCTTCGACTTCTTGCGCCGAAAAGCCTTGTTCGCGCAAACTGGCAGACAAGCGGTCGTAGAAAAACGCCGTTAACGGCACATGGGGATCGGTGATCGCGCTCCCAAATACGGCAACGGTTTGGCAAATGATGTCGGACAGGGACAGCGCAAGTGAAGATTCGCGCAACATGCGAATCACGCCCAGCGCATGGCGTCGCAAAGCGAATGGGTCTTTGTCGCCCGTTGGCAAATTGCCTATGCCGAACATGCCCACCAAGGTTTCGAGTTTGTCCGCCATAGCGACTACTAAACCAACCGTGTTGCGCGGCAATTCATCACCGGCGAAGCGTGGTTTGTAATGGTCTTCAATCGCTTCGGCGATATCTGCGCGCAGGCTATCGTGGCGCGCGTAGTAGCCGCCCATGATGCCTTGCAACTCTGGAAACTCACCCACCATGTCGGTGAGCAAATCGGCCTTGGCCAATTGCGCGGCGGTGTCTACTGCATGCAGAAACGTAGCGTCGTCCCCTTTGTGCATCAAACCCGCAATAGATTTGGCGATGGCGCGTACGCGCTGGGTACGCTCTGCTTGTGTGCCGAGTTTGTTGTGATAGACCACATTAGCCAAGCCTTCGGCGCGTGTCGCCAAGGATTTTTTGCGGTCTTGGTCGAAGAAGAATTTGGCGTCTGCCAAACGCGGACGCACCACGCGTTCGTTGCCGCCAATGACGGCGCTGGCGTCGTCCGGTGTGATGTTGCTTACCACCAAAAACTGGTTGCTTAACTTGCCTGTTGCGTCGAGCAAGGGGAAGTATTTTTGGTTGGCCTTCATAGTGAGGATCAAACACTCGGGCGGGACGTCCAAGAATTCTTTCTCGAACGTGCAGGCGAGCACATTGGGGCGTTCGACCAAGGCGGTGACTTCGTCTAGCAAAGCGCTGTCTTCGATAGCGCTTACGCCACCGCCTATCTTGGCAGCAACGGCCGCGAGTTGGCGCGTGATGTCATCGCGTCGCTCGGTAAAACTGGCGATCACAGCGCCTTCGGATTTCAGTTGTTCGGCATAGGTGTCTGCACTTTTAAAAACCACAGGCAAGACCTTGGCTTCAAATCGATGGCCTTGGGTGCTATTGCCCGCTTGCAAACCGAGTGCAGTGACAGGTACTACGGTGCTTCCATGCAAAGCGACTAAGCCGTGCGCGGGACGCACGAACTGCACACTGCTCCATCCTGGAAGTTCACAGTCTTTTTCTAACTGGTAGGTCATCACTTTGGGGATGGGCAGTTTGGCGATCGCTTCGTCCAAAGCTTTTTGTAAACCAAGCGCCAAGCTTGCCCCTTTGATTTGGCTGTCATAGAACAACACCAAAGCATCTTTGCCTGGCTCTGGCGCTTTGCGCAGTAGCGCTACAGCTTCGACGCCAGCCCCTAGCGCTTGGAGTTTTTTAAGCAAAGCGGGTGTTGCGTTTCCGCTAGCGTCTAGACCCACTGCAACAGGCATGAGCTTTTGTTCGACTTGGCGGTCAGGCGCTTGGGCAATGACTTCGCTGATATGCGACGCTAATCGACGCGGTGTAGCGAAAGAAGTGACGACTGAGTTGGCGCTCAGCAAACCTTGCGCGCGCAGTTGTTCAGACAATACGTCTGAAAAGGCGTTACCTAATTTTTGCAAGGCTTTGGGCGGGAGTTCTTCGACAAATAGCTCAACGAGCAGGCTTTGGGTGGTCATGGTGTGGCTGCTGTTTTAGGTGCGATTTGATCCACCCAAGCGCGCGGCGCCATGGGGAAACCTAAACGTTCGCGGCTGTCGTAATAACTTTGGGCAACCGCACGCGCGAGGTTGCGAATGCGTCCGATGTAGGCGGCGCGCTCGGTCACGCTGATGGCGCCTCGGGCGTCGAGCATATTAAAGGTGTGGGCGGCTTTGAGCACTTGTTCATAAGCGGGCAAAGCAAGTTGCTCGGTGATTAAGTGCTGCGCTTGTTTTTCGTGAGCGCCAAAGGCTTGGAATAAAAATGCCGCGTCGCTGTGTTCGAAGTTGTAGGTCGATTGCTCGATTTCGTTTTGCTTGTACACATCGCCGTAACTCAAGCCTTCGGTCCACGTCAGGTTGTAGACGTTGTCGACGCCTTGCAAATACATCGCAAGGCGCTCTAGGCCGTAGGTGATCTCACCGGTGATGGGTTTGCAGTTGATGCCACCGACTTGTTGGAAATAGGTGAACTGCGTAACTTCCATGCCGTTTAACCAGACTTCCCAGCCCAAGCCCCAGGCGCCTAGGGTGGGGTTTTCCCAATCGTCTTCTACAAAGCGGATATCGTTTTTTTTGAGATCGAAGCCCAAGGCCTCAAGGGAACCTAAATACAACTCCAAGATATTGCTAGGGGCAGGCTTCAAGACGACTTGGTATTGGTAATAGTGCTGCAAGCGGTTGGGGTTTTCGCCGTAACGGCCGTCTTTTGGTCGACGGCTTGGTTGTACGTAAGCAGCCTTCCAAGGTTCTGGGCCTAATGCGCGCAAAAAAGTGGCGGTATGCGAGGTGCCAGCGCCGACTTCCATATCAATGGGTTGCAATAACGCGCAACCTTGTTCACCCCAATATGACTGGAGTTTGAGAATAATTTGTTGGAAAGTCAGCATGAAACCTAGCGGTGTATATTTTTGTGTGCATTTTAAGGCGCGAAACGGCGTCGTCCGTGCCTGGCACGGTGGGCTAAACCGGCTACTGCCAATACTGCGGCAAAGCCAAAGAACCACAGGGGAAACAACCCCAACTTGCTAGCCCATTGGGTGAAGGGCGTGAGTTCGCTGTGGACACCTCTTACCTCACCCTTCAATACGCCTTGAATTCCGCTCGTAAGCCGATATGTGACAACGCCTTGCGCGTCGATGATCGCAGTTGCGCCCGTATTGGTCGCACGCAACATAGGTCGCCCCAATTCCATGGCACGCACACGCGAGATATGCAAATGCTGGTCTATCGCGACGGTGTTGCCGAACCAAGCGATATTACTGAGGTTGATCATGAGCGTGGGGGAGTGCTCAGGGTCTGAAAAGTTTTGCGCGAGTTCTTCGCCAAACAAGTCCTCATAACAAATATTGGTGGCGATGCGTTCGCCTTTGAACTCTAAAAGCGGCTGGCCTAGTGCGCCGCGACCGAAACTGCCCAATGGGATGCGCATCAAGTCAACAAACCATCTAAACATGGGCGGAACGAATTCCCCGAACGGAACCAGGTGGTGTTTGTCATAACGGTATTCGGCAGCTGTTGCACTGGGCATTAGCGCCATGGCGGAATTGGTCAGCTGCCCTTGGGCGGTGGGGCCTGCTTCGCGCATCGGAACACCGATCAAGGCGAGTTGCTGGTGATGGGCAAAGTGCTGCTTGAGCTCGCTCCAAAAGTGTTCGGGCAGGTTGTCTGCCAGCACCGGTATCGCCGTCTCAGGCAAGGCTATAAAGTCTGCGGTGTTACCCAATAACGCTTTGCGATAGTCAGCAATCGCTTGTGGAACGGCGGCGCCAAATTTGAGATCTTGCGGCACGTTGCCTTGAACCAAGGCTACGTGTAAGGCTTGCTCAGATTGGTCTTGTTTTGCGGTCGGTTGCTGTGTGCTGGCAGTCCACCACATATAGGCTAAGCCGGCAAGCAAGGCTAGACGAACGGCCCACATCCATGTATGCGTTGGCTTTTCTACATGTTCGGCTTGTTTTGCAGTGACCAACATAGATACAAATGCCGCCAAGGCGCTAACGCCATAGACGCCCACCCAAGGCAGCCAATGCCGAAGCGGACTGTCAACATGGGCGTATCCAATAGCGCCCCATGGGAATCCAGTAAATAAGTTGCCCCGCAGTAACTCTGCCAACATCCAAAGTGAAGCAAAAGACAGTGCGCGCAAGTAAACGCTCAGACCTTGGTGGCACCAGCGACGGTAGATGGCGCCGGCCAATGCGTAATAGAGCGCTAAGGCAATAGCCAGCAATGCAACAGCTGCTGCAGCAAGTGCAGCGTGCAACTCGCCGTAAATATGCATCGATATAAATAGCCACCAAAACGTGGCTAACAACCATGCGCTGGCAAAAACCCAGGCTTGCCAAAAGGCTTGCCCTGCGCTGTGGCTTCGGTCCACCACTGCGGCCAATATGGCCAGGCTTGTGAGTTGGAGGGCGGCAATGGGCTGTCCATAGGAAGCGCCCTCAAAAGGCCACGCCAGTGCAAAGGCTTCCAGGACACCAGCAATACCGAGCGCCACGCCAAGGGCTAAATTTTGTAGCAGGCGTGGCGTTGCGGTCTGCATCACGGCGCTTTATCGGTCTGGTTGGGTGTGTTGGCGGTTTTTGCTTGCACCGCAAATACCTTGAACCATTTGACGGCGCCCGCTTTGGTGAGGAGGACTTGGAAGCGCAAGCCGTTGATTTCAAAGAGCTCGCCACGTCTGGGCACATGTCCCATGGCATGGGCGATGAAGCCTCCAATCGTGTCGAAGCGGTTTTCTTGCGGCTCGGCTTCGTCAGGGGTAAAGATGGTGGTCTCGAAAGCTTCTTCGACCCGCTCTATGGCGGTATCACCGCTGACGCGAAAGCTTCCGTCTACCAAGGCATAGATATCGCCGGCATCGTCTTGCTCGTCAAATTCGTCTTCGATGTCGCCCACGATTTGCTCAAGCACGTCCTCGATGGTGATGAGTCCTGCTACGCGGCCAAATTCGTCAACCACCAAGGCCATGTGATTACGGGTGTTGCGAAAATCGCGCAGCAAGTCGTTTAGGCCTTTGCTCTCCGGTATGAACACTGGAGGTCGCAATAAGGTGCGGATATTGAGCGCTGGGGCGCGCTGAAGTTTGAGTAAATCTTTGGCCAACAAAATACCAATGATGTTGTCGCGCTCCCCCTCAAAGACGGGAAAGCGTGAGTGGGCGGTGTCGATGACTTGGTGCATCGTCTCGTCAAGCGTGGCATCTATATTGATCAAGTCTGTTCGCGCGGCTGCCACCATCACCTTGCCGGCGGTTAATTCGGCCATGCGCAACACGCCTTCGAGCATGATGCGGCTTTCTGCGCCTATGACTTGGTTGTCTTCTGCGTCAGCAAAAACTTGGTGAAGCGCTTGGCTGCTGTCTGGCCGGGGGCGAATGCGATCAATGCATCGTTGCCAAAGGCTTTTGCCGGTTTCTAGGTGCGAGGGATTGGGTGGGGAGGGGTCTGTCACACGTTGCGTAGCTTGCGGCTACTTAATTTACCAAATGTGAAGCATAGCCCAAGGAGTTCTCAGGCAGGTGAATTGCGCGGGTATTTTTCTACTTTGCTTTGAATAGCGGTAGTAGGCGCTTATTCTGCCGATTGGTGGCGTCCGGCCTGCACGCCCCGGCGAATTTCTTGCACTTGCTTGAGGAAGTACCAGAAATTTTTCACGTCTTCTTTGATGCTGTAGTTGGTTTGGGCGTATTGGTCGGTAAATATCTCGGCCATTTTTGTTCGTAGGTTGCCTTTGGGGACTTTGAGGAGCGCTTTTGTTTCCGAACCATCGCGGTCTAGCGTGGCACCTGCTTTGCGGGCTATTTTGAGCATGGGCGCGTTTTCGCTTAAGGCGTGAATAAGAATGGTCGACGCATTGGCATTGCGCGCGTGCATGAGGGCGCGCTTAAAAAGTTGGTAGCCGTAGCCCCGCCCTCTGGCAGAAGCGTGCACGGATACACCAAACTCTGCACTGATTTGCTCAGTGGCATCAGGATTTAACTTTGTGTGGATGGCTAAGTGCGCCATGGCCAGTATTTGCAGATCACGGTTAAAAATACCGTAAATATCATCACGATCAAAGTTCAAAGAGCGGACATAGTTGGTAATGTGCGCATCATTGGCTGCGTATCCAAACCGTAAATACCGGTCTTGTGGGTTGAGAGAAAGTAAATGTTTCTGGATATCCGCCAGGTTGTAAGCCCGGAGATGGCAAATCGGTACCAGCACATCATGCTCGTTGGGCTCAAGATCCAATGGAACGCCAGCTGATTGCAAAAGCTTGCGGCCTTTCATTGCTAGCGAATTGATGAGCGTTCCAAAGAGTTGCATGGCCTGATTATAGGGTTTTCCCTAGTTTTGTCGATTTATCTAGGCGCATCGGGACATTACCAATGAAGAACGGCCCTGACGGAAAGGACAATGTCAACATGACTCTTTCTACTCAAAAACCTTGGTTTGACGCTTATCCAGTTGGCGTTCCCCATGAAATCGACACTTCCATTTTTCGCAACTTAGCCCATCTTTTAGAGGATTCTTTTAAAAAGAACGCGGCGTCGCCTTTTTCTGTTTGTATGGATCGTTGGATGACCTACGGCGAAGTTGATCAAGCTTCTGCCACGATGGGCGCCTGGTTACAACATTTGGGTTTGCCATTGGGGTCACGTGTTGCCATCATGTTGCCCAATGTCCCACAGTTTGCTGTCACGATGTCGGCCATTTTGCGGGCGGGCTTTGTCTGTGTGAACGTCAACCCGCTTTACACCGCACGCGAATTGAAGCACCAGCTGTGCGATTCAGGTGCTACGACGATTGTGATTTTGGAAAATTTTGCGCATACCTTGGAAGAGGTGATTCAGGACACGCCCATTGAGAACGTGGTGATCGCGTCGATGGGCGATATGTTGGGTTTTTGGTTTGGAAGATGGATTACTTTTGCAGTGCGCCATTTGGCGCGTATGGTGCCTGCTTACAAAATTCCTCGCATGTCGGCGTCTGGAATTTCTCGCACTTTGATCGGATTTAACGAGATGTTGGCTGAAGGTGAAAAATATTCACTCAAGCCTTCTATGCAAACGCGTGACGACCCTGCTTTTCTGCAATATACAGGTGGCACCACAGGGCTATCAAAGGGCGCCGTCCTGACGCACAACAATGTCATTGCAGCCATTTTGCAAGCGCAAACTTGGTTTACGCCAGCTGTTTTGCGGATTGGGGAGGTCTCCAAAATCAATTGCATCACTGCATTGCCGCTGTATCACATCTTCGCCTTGACACTTTGTTTTTTGAGTGTGCAATGGGGGTCTTATATGACGCTCATTCCAAATCCTCGCGATATTGATAAATTTGTGGACGTGCTGAAGAAGCGCCCCTTTCATTTGTTGCCCGCTGTGAATACTTTGTTCAATGCGCTGTTGCAACACCCGCATTTCAAGTCTCTCGATTTTTCTCAGTTATGCGTTTCCCAAGCTGGCGGTATGGCCGCCTCAGAAGGTACTGCTAAACGCTGGCAAGAGGTGACTGGCTCTGTGATGGTGGAGGGATGGGGTATGAGTGAAACAGTTGCTATTGGTACGAATAATCCAATCACTGCCTCTAACTTTAGCGGAACCATTGGATTACCGCTGCCAAGTATTGAGATCACGATCAAAGATGACGAAGGTAACAACCTTGCGTATGGCGAAGTGGGTGAACTCTGTATCAAAGGTCCCAATGTGATGGTGGGTTACTACCAGCAACCCGATGAGACACACAAAGCTTTTACGGCTGACGGGTTTATGCGCACGGGCGATATTGCCGTGATGGATGACAAGGGATTCACTCGTATTGTTGACCGCAAGAAAGACATGATTTTGGTGAGCGGATTTAATGTATTTCCTAATGAATTAGAAAATGTGATTTCACTTTGTCCTGGCGTTGTGGAGTGCGCTGCTGTTGGCGTTGCTGACGACAAGCAAGGTGAGGCGATTAAGGTTTTTGTTGTGCGCAATGATGTGACGCTTACGGAAGATGATGTGTCACGTTACTGCAAGCAAAATTTAACGGGCTACAAACAGCCCAAATATATTGAATTTAGAGATGAACTACCTAAAACTAACGTGGGCAAAGTTTTAAGGCGTGAATTGCGGTCTCACGCTTAAATTTTTGCAGTTCGATACTTTTCTGTAGTTTGATTCTTTTATGGGTGATAAAGGCTTGATTGCGCTCCCAAGCAGCGTGCATTTTTTGGAGCGCGGCTGGTTATCTAGTAATAATATTTTGCTGGTGGATGAGGACCACTCAATTTTGGTTGATACGGGTTATTTCACGCACTCGCAGCAAACTTTAGATTTGGTGACGCATGCTCTCAAAGGTTTACCGCTCACCAGCATTATCAACACGCACTTGCATAGTGACCACTGCGGGGGTAATGCATTTTTACAGTCTGCATTTCCTGATGTGACAACTTGGATTCCGCCCGGGCACGCGCAATATGTGCGCGATTGGGATCCCTTGTTGCTTGGCTATGTTGGCACTGGGCAGCATTGCCCGCCTTTTGCTGCTAACAACAGCTTGCGTGTTGGGCAAGAATTTTTTATTGATGGACTTTTATGGCGATGCTTCGCTTCGCCTGGTCACGACCCACACTCTTTTATTCTTTTTTCTGCCGAAACCGGGATTTGCATCACTGCTGATGCTTTATGGGAAAACGGATTTGGAGTTGTATTTCCTGAAATAGAAGGCGAAGGCGGTTTCGAGGAGGTTGGTGCCACACTAGATTTAATCGAGTCTTTGAAGCCTTCAATTATCTTGCCAGGACATGGTGCGCCATTTAGCGATATTTCTGCTGCTCTCACACGGGCGCGCTCTCGTTTAGCGCGTTTTGTAGATCAACCGCAAGCGCACGCACTCTATGCTGCGAAGGTTTTAGTGAAGTTTAAGCTGCTTGAATTGCAACGTATCAGCATACGCGAGTTTGCTAATTGGGCGCTCACTGCAAGTCATTTAGAAAAGATACACCGCGCACACTTCAATGATCGTCCATTTGGCGATTGGTGTGACTTTATTTGTGCAGATTTGGTTCGTAGTGGTGCAGCCGAAATAGATGATGCTTACTTAATTAATGCTTGAAGACTTAAGGCGTGCAGTTTTTAAGAGCGGACGGGTTTCGTATTTTCATCATCACCCTCATTGGTGGCCACAAAAACAAAAAGCCCATCTCTAACGAGATGGGCTTTTTGAGGCTGTAAGAGCCTGACAATGTCCTACTTTCACACGGGAACCCGCACTATCATCGGCGCTAAGTCGTTTCACTGTCCTGTTCGAGATGGGAAGGAGTGGTACCA
>Ga0209084_1004228_pt1 | contig 10152 bp, 20 predicted proteins | sample C_130820_MF_Meta_FD_187309 | JGI IMG/M metagenome (GOLD analysis project Ga0209084, IMG submission 187309) | Freshwater microbial communities from Lake Croche, Canada to study carbon cycling - C_130820_MF_MetaG (SPAdes) (version 2) | ecosystem: Environmental > Aquatic > Freshwater > Lake... | reverse complement strand
GTCGTGGAGCCCTTCTTACTAATAAGTTTTTCCGCAAAGTGGCTAAGGCTACTAAACGTTCTCTAATTGAGAATGAACGCGGAATTACTTGCCTATTAATTAACCAGTTCCGTATGAAGATCGGCGTAATGCATGGTGATCCTCGTACTACACCTGGAGGTCTAGGCAAGGACTATGCCATGGCTATTCGCGTAGAAGTAAAGCGCGATGAGTGGCTAGAAGTAGGTGTCGGAGAAGGCAAGCGTCGTTGTGGCCAGACTATCCGTGTACGTACTATCAAGAATAAAACATTCCCACCTCAGCAGACTGCTTATCTAGATTTTTGGTTTGCTGATGGAGGACCGTTAGACGCCGGATCATATGACTCTGCTAAAGAGATTATCTCTCTATCTATTCTTAATGGAATTGTAGATCGTCGTGGTGGCTGGCTATACTATGGGGATAGAAAGTGGCAAGGTGCCGCTAACATGTTGGAGTCAATCCGCGAGGAACTTGATCTCAAAGATGCATTAACCAAGGAAGTAATGGATACTCTCCGTACTTCACCACTTATCAAAATAGAGGAAGAAGAAAATGGTAATTAGTCGTTTAACAGGCCTACAAGCCTACAGCCATATGAAGAAGCTTATGGTTAACCACGTCTCAGGTGTTCAGGGTCGTTGCCACGCAACATGCCAGAACGCATGGGGCTTGCCAGTAAAGTACGCCAGCGCAATTGATGCTTGGAACCATATTCCAGCAAAAGCAAAGAACACAGATCCAAGCAAGGCTCCAATTGGTGCCCCACACTTCTTTGACGGAGGTCACTACGGTCACGTGGTTATTCAGTCAGATAAGAAGGGAATTGTAATTGGAACAGACGCTCCAGTAGCAGACTATGTTGGCGAAGTACATTTAGATTGGTTCTCTAAGAACTGGGGTAAGAAGTACCTTGGCTGGGCATCTGTCTACAATGACGAGGCACTACAGCTTAAGGACATGCCTAAGTAATGAAATCAGAAGGTCAAAAGCAGTCTCTAAAGCACGAAAAGCGTTTAGAGAAAGCCCTCGGAGGCCAGCGCTCTGCTGGCTCCGGGGCCTTCTGGTCTCGTAAGGGTGATGTAAGGACTAATGATTTCTTGATCGAACATAAGTGGACAGGTAAGAAGTCCTTCACTCTAAAATCAGATGTATTAGAAAAGATAGTTATGGAAGCTATCTTGGATAGTCGTATAGCCGCATTGGGGATAAGTTTAAACGGCAAAAATTACGTGCTCTTGGAGGAACACGATTTCATCGAACTCCGAGATTTTAGGAATGAGCACGAATGTATGACGACAACGTCCCCTGGGCCTGGCGATACGACGCCAAGTGTCGAGGAGTAGACACTGAGATATTTTTTCCTCCCCGGGATAAAGATCTCTACACACCTATAGCAGAAAAAGCCAAGGCTATATGCTTTGGATACGATGGCGAGCCACCTTGCCCAGTTCGTAAAGAGTGCTTAAAAGAAGCAATCAACAACGACGAACAGCATGGTATCTTTGGCGGTTTGTCACATCGTGAACGAAATGCTATGGTTAGAAAATATAAAGCCGCTGGTAAAACTTTGGATGAATGGTTGGAGTAAAAATGTCGCCTAAACCGCAGACGATTGCAAGTAAAGAACTAAAGGCATATCTAAATGCTAATAAACGTGTCACACGTCTGACGGGGCCACTAGAGCGTTACATACTCACCCGTGAACCTGAGTTTCGGGATCAATCTTACCTACACCCAAGCGACTTAATTAAGTCTGAGTGGTGCGCACTACATGCATACCACCAGCTGACAGGTAACTACGTCGCTACCCAAGAAAAGCCAACACTACGCCTACAGTCAATATTTGACGAGGGACATGCTATCCACCACAAGTGGCAATCATGGATCTCTAAGATGGGTAATATGTACGGCCTTTGGGAATGCGTATATTGCAATGAATCTTTCTATGGTACTTCTCCTGATGGTTGCCAGTTCTGTAATGAAGGCGGGTTAATCTATAAGGAGATACCTTTATCGTCTGAAAAGCACATGATCCGTGGTCATTCCGATGGCTGGGTCAAAGGTTTGGGAGATGATTTCCTCATTGAGATTAAATCAATGGGGGCAGGCACGATTCGGATAGAAGCCCCAGGGCTACTAGCTGGTGCCGATGGTGACCTGGAAGCCGCTTGGAGGGCCATCAAACAGCCTTTCAGGTCACATATGCTTCAAGGCCAGGTATATCTACACCTGTGCCACTTAATGGTAGAAGAAGGACTTGCAGAGTCCGCACCAGAGTCGATAGTATTCCTATACGAACTCAAAGCTAATCAGGACTACAAGGAGTTTGAGGTCCAATACGACCCTGAATATGTAGCCGATGTATTTGAGAACGCTCTGGATGTAAAGTGGGCAGTTGACAACAAGCGCCCACCTGCATGTAATATAGATCCAGTCAACGGTTGCAAGCGTTGCTCTACATTCCGGGAGGAAACAAATGATTAAGAAACATCCATACCGTGCTGCAGTAAAGCACATTCGTGAACTACACCATGCAGAAAAGCGCAGTGCACATGTTCCAGTTACCTGTGCAGTTTGCCAAATTCCATATCCATGCAAGACTATTCAATTAATCGACGACGATTTATATGAGGATGGCAATAATGAGTAACAGTTCACACGCACTAAATTCTCTTAGCGTTAAGGGATTTAAAATTCCCGCTAAGCCAACCTATGACATCCCAGATCTCCCTAGGGATATCACAGAACTCCATGATGAAGATCTGATGGACTTATTTGTTACGCTAACTAGCTGGACAGACTACGTATCTCCACAGGTTGCTGTGGCAGCAATTGACGAACGTGAGTGCGATCGTCTAGTATCTGTACTAGAGGCAACAGCCATGATTAATAACTGGAAAGGTGGTAGTGGTGATCGCGTTACTATTGCTAAGGCACATATTCTCCTCGACCCACGGGTTACGGAAGCACGTCAAGAACTTGATGAAAAGCATGCATACCGAAAGTTGGTAGAAACTCTTTTACAGAATCTAGAGCGCGATGCTGCGTTAGTTTCTCGTGAACTAACCCGTCGTACATCAGATAGCGGAATTAAAACTCGATCAAGGAAGTACTCAGTTTAATGAATAACAATAATATAAAAGCAAAATATGTAGGCAATCCTTTAGGAGCAAATACCTTTACAAATCCTTATGCTCCTGCAAGCGCAAAGTATGTTACTCCAGAACCTAGTTCGGTAACCTCTTCACGCACTCCCCTTACTGAAGAAGACATAAGTGTTGCAGCAATGTCTATTGAAAACGCATTGCAAGACTTAGTAGACAGCGTTGAAGAATCTGAGGGTGAAGAAATTGACTTAACAAAATCTGCTGAGTCAATAGTAAAAATGTTAATTAACAATTACTTCATACCAAACCACGCTCAAGACGACTATGAACAACGTATTAATTCTTTAAAGGATCAAATTAATTCACTTCAAACTCAGCTTATGGAATACCAAGTTAAAGAGAAAAGTTCCTATAGTCGTAATGTAAGGAAGAGCAACATGCATCATGGATATAACTCTAAAAAGGATCTGGCATGATCATTGGGTTATCGGGGTATGCACAAAGTGGTAAAGATGAAATAGCAAATATACTTCTTGAAGAAGGTTTTGAACGTGCTGCATTTGCAGACACTCTTCGTGAAGCATTGATGGCTTTAAATCCTATGGCAGGCTACGGCGTATTCCTTAAGGATGTAGTAACAGGTTTTGGCTGGGAAGAGGCTAAGCGCCGTTATCCAGAAGTACGCCGCTTACTACAGCGTATGGGTACAGAAGCTGGCCGTGATATTTTTGGTGCACAGATTTGGGTTAACAAAACTTTAGGTAAGTTAGACCCACAGAAGCACTACATTATTACTGACGTACGGTTCGAGAACGAGGCTGATGCTATTCGTGACCTTGGTGGTCAAATGTGGCGTGTAACTCGTCCTAGCACAGGTCCTGTCAATGGTCACTCCTCTGAGGTAGCCTTGGATAACTACGTGTTTGATTACGTGGTGGAAAACAAGGGAGACCTACGGGAACTTAAAGCATTGGTGCTTGCTCTAGTAAAGGTAGCATCGTGAAAGTAAAAAATTTCGGGACTTCAAATCTCAATGGGGCAGTAGCCATAGGTATTGATCAGTCCTTTGGGGGATTTGCCATTACCGCAATTGACAAGGATCAAAACTACTACACGGAGGTTAGGAAAATTGAAGGAACTGGCGTTGAACGTCTTTCTCAAGCTCGCTCTTTTCTTATTGGGTTTTTGGATCGGTACGAAGTTGAAGCGGTGGCTATGGAAGGTTATGCATTTGGAAGCCAAATGGCTCATATGGCTGGCGAACTTGGAGGAATGATTCGTATTGCGTTATTTGACAAGTATCGTTCAGATAACCCAAAAGCAGCTTTTCCCATAATTGTTCCCCCCACAAGCCTTAAAAAGTATGTAACTAACAAAGGTACTGGAGTTAAGAAAAACCAAATGCTGTTAGCTATATATAAAAAATGGGATGTAGAGTTTACATCAGACGATGCAGCAGATTCTTATGGGTTAGCCCGTATCGCTTTAAATAAGCACGATTTTGAGTATGAGAAGCAAGTTTACGATAAGTTAACAGTTAAATAGTGGTAAGGTTTTCTTAGAGGGCGCTCAAACAATCGGAAAACTAAGGAATAATAATCGTGAGCGAAACACAAGAAGACGACAAATTCTTACGAGTCAGCGGTGGATCTAATCCACAGGCCGTAGGATCAGCTATAGCCCATGCGCTATACGAAAACCCTGTAATTAAGATTCGTGCAGTCGGAGCCTCAGCAGTCAATCAGGCTGTTAAAGCTATTGCAATTGCACGAGGATATGTGGCCCCAAGGGGATTAGACCTGGTTTGCAAGCCAGGCTTTACATCTGTAGAATCCAGAGAAGGCACCATATCAGCAATTGTATTTACAATTACTGCAAGTTAACGCTGATAATCTAGCCCGTAAAGCTTACGGTTTAGGTATCAACTCTCTATCTAGAATGAGGTAAAAATGGCTAATTCGTCAGAAGACGTTGACGCAGCCCTGGCCGGTATGGCTCAGGTTGGTGCTCCTCGTGAGCCAATGGGTACATCTGCAATTGATACTACTTACTACGCATCGGCAAATACAGGTAACCAACACCTAATGCCACGTGGTAACGTACAGGCGGGCGACCCAACTGCAGGTGAAGCTCCATCAGCACGTAATCAAGTTATGCTTGGTGCGGATCGTTTAGGTGCTAAGTACACAGTATTCACCAACCTAGTTGAGTCAAATGCTCCAGAAGCAGGCGCAACTCAGGCAAGTGGCCGCATTGTTCCTGCCGTGACTAACCGTAGTCGTGGTGGATTCGATGATGGTATGGGCGCATCTTACCTGTAAGATATAACTTAATAATAATTTAATATATTTGTGGGTGGCCCGAAAGGGCCGCCCCCATTATTCGGGATACAAAATGGAGGAAGACTATGCTGTCGGAAGCAGTTAAAGAATTCAAGAACCAGCGCATTAATGCAATTAAACGCTGTATCGTAGGGGAATGGGCCTTGACCCTTTCTGAAGAAGACCAAGAAGTCTTCAATGAAGTAATAGAAGATTTTTCAATCTCTACTCGTAAATTGCTTACAATCCTTAAAACTGCAGGTGCATCTTTTAGCTTAGAAGCTATTCGTAAGCACCGTAATGAGGAGTGCCCATGTCAAGCCTAGGTGTAGAGTTAGCCAAGCTTCGTAAAGAGATGGCATTTGATGGCCCAGAGTGGCCAGTAGTACAGCCGGCTAAGCCTATTGTAATTAAGCAGCCAGCAGTCCCAAAGAAAACACCAGCACTAGTTGGTGGATGGAAGACTGCAGTTATCTTGCCTGACCCACAGATTGGTTTCCGCCAATTTGAGGGCGAGGAACTAGATCCTTTCCATGACGAGGCTGCAATGTCAGTAGCATTACAGATTCTTAATGCCGAGCAACATGACGGTGGCGTCCACCAGGTAGTTAACCTGGGCGATTACATCGATCTGCCAGCACAGGGTAAGTATGAGCAGGAAGCTGCTTTTGCTTTCACTACCCAGCATGCAATTGACCGCGGTAGTTTATTTGCTGCCGAGCAACGTGCTGCAGCACCTAATGCAAAAATCATTATCCTTGAGGGTAATCATGACCGCCGTATGCAGAAGTTCGTACAGGCTAACGCCTTGTCAGCCTTTGGCTTACGCCGTGCTAACACCCCAACATCCTGGCCAGTAATGTCCATGCCATATCTTCTACGCCTAGAAGACTTTGATGTTGACTACATTGACGCTTACCCAGCAGGTATGTGGTGGATTAATGACAAATTACGTGCTATCCATGGTGATAAGGTAAACTCAGGTGGTTCAACCGCTATGAAGTACACCAACGAGATGCCACATATTTCAACAGTATTTGGCCATATCCACCGCCAAGAGATCCAGTCCAAGACAACATTTGATCGTGAAGGTCGCATCAAGGCTATGGCTATTAGTCCAGGGTGCCTATGCCGTATCGACGGCCACGTACCTAGTGTCAAGGGCTCAACAGACTCTAATGGCAAGCCAGTAACCTATTGGGAAAACTGGCAGCAGGGTATTGCTGTTATCCGTTATAAGGATGAAGGCTCATTCCATGTGGATCTAGTTCATATTGATGAAGGCAAAACTCTCTATAAAGGTCAAGAATTTATCGCTAAGTAAGTTGCATCGAACAGAGGGCTCACCAGAAATGGTGGGCCCTTTGTCATTACTAATAATAATAGATATGAGAACATAAGGTATGAGTAGGTCAGAAGAGTTCTTCCATGGTAGTACTAGCCATTTAAATGTTGGAGATATATTACAACCCGGAGCAGAAGTCAATGAAGAAGAATATCAAGGCAGAGCAGCTCATGCCACAACTGATTTTGGAACCGCTAGCTTATACGCAGGGGGGCAGCACTTAATAGGTGCAGGAGTTAGACAGACTATGACCACAAAACGAGGAAATGTATATCGTGTAGAGCCCGTAGATGCTAATGAAATGCGCCAAGCAACCTCAAAGTTAAATACTAGAATTACTGGGCACGTAGCTTCTGAAAAAGGATTTAGAGTCTTAGGAGTAGCAACTCGTCCAGACAATGCTCCTGAATACCCTAAATTAATTGAACCTGACAATTCTTAATAATTAAAGGAAAATAAAGGTATGATTCCAGCAAACCCTCAATTTCCAGCAGAAGGTGCAAAAGCTAAAAAGCTTACAACACCTATGGGTACTTGGGTTGGGGTACAAAATGGAACTGATGAACATGGGTTTCCTAAAGGAGTTGCTGTAGGAGTTTCCCCCGGTTCATGGGGTCCACCTAATTTAGATGAGCATGGGGATATGACGGAACTATTCCACTATAACCATCCTAAAATGCACACCCTATTTGCTACTGAAGGTGACCCACATGTTGGTGCAGCTATTCAAGCAGCATCAGATGAATCTAAAAGATTATATGGATCTGTTCCTGAAGCAGACACTAGCCTTTCTGAGACTAGCTTGCCTTTAATGAAAGGGCTTGCTGAGTCTGGAGTTGTTCGTGCTCCTGAAGGAGGATTCCCTGAAAATCCTACCAATGACTATACACATGAAGACTCTAGGCAAATTGTTCCCGAGAAACTTCAGCAAGTTATGGGAGCTAAAGAATCTGAAGAAATTTCAAGTGAAGACTTAGCAGCAGCCCGTAAAAAATTGCATGCTAGTAAAAAGTCAGAAAAGAAAAGATTATCTTTAGTATGAATGAATTTGGCCCTATTAAAAAGTTTGGTGAATCACCTGGTAATCAAATAGCCAGAGTAGAAACACTATCTAAAATGCATGCTATTTTGCATGGCGGAGAAAAAGACTCCGGGATTACATCAGAAAGAGCCAAAGAGTTCATTCAGGGAAAGACTGGAGAACCAGCTGTAGATGATATGGGGTTCTGTAACCTGTGCAGTAAGCACGAACTGGCTGATGGTGGAAAATACTCACACCCGGACGGTGACTAATGTCTGAAGAAACTACTTATCAGTGTAATAACTGTAGTCAAAAAGTAACTGGTCAATCGGCAGCGGCTCTCCATGTTCAAAAAGAACATCCAGAACCAGGATTACAACCTTTACATGAAACAAGTATTAAATTAGTACCCATCCCACACGTTCCAGTTTCAGTTGAAAATGGAAAACTTAAAGTAGGTGACCCAACACATGCTCATATTATTTCTCACGGTGGTGGCGGCAGAAAAATGGTTGTAGTTAAGCATAATGGCGTTCATGTACCTTTTTACTGCTCTACCGGACTTGCTGGAAAAGATACTGGAAAACCAGGTGGCGTACCTTCAGGTAAATGGTACCCGTTTTTTGGAGTTGGTAGCGGTGGTTGGCTTAATAAAGGTAATTCAGATGGAATTAATAATCATTACGGAAGCCCAGAACTAGAGCATATTGCTAAAACATTAGATGAACATCTTGGTGATGTACGAAATGACAAAACTATTCCACAAGCTTCAGGTAGAGATGAAAGACATGTAGATTTTATTAATAGTGTACTTCCTCATGAGCCTTCCTCAGAAGCCGATGATTTTGAGGGGCACGAGAACCGTTTTTATCCAAACATCCGGCATATTGTAAAAGCTTTAAAAGACAGTAGGAGAACGAGTGCCTAGTTCACATCAAAACTGGCAATACCTTGGTGGTAATGGTTTCGTAGGTTCTTACACCACCACAGGTGGAGGTGGCACGCCCGTAACTGGACGTAGCGAGATGGACTTTGCCCGCATGGGTGTTGGCAAAACTCCTAATGCAGAGTACCCAGATGGATACCTAGGAACTATTAGATCACGTCGTGACGACCGTGGTAATGGTACAGACACAGTCTTAGACTCTCTCAAGAATCGGCAGAACCAAAGAGCTTACCAGCGTGGAGTTCATAAGGGTGAGCGTATTGATCCAGGACAATACTACTGGCCGGAGGGATTAGACCCAGACCGAAGCCTTTTAAATCGTCCAAAAATAATAGATAATAATGGAGCATTAAATATGATGATGCCCCGTTATGCACCAGAATCAGTATTAGCTCCACCACCTTCTCTTATCAATGATGGTAAAGCTAATATTAAGGGCAATGACCCAGTCCAAATCAACCAGCCAAGAGCTCACGTTCTAGCTCATTTAACCCCAAAGTGGTAATCTGATGTCCAGATCCCAAGAGTTCTTCGATTCTTTACACTCACACCAACCCTACGCACCTATTGTCGTAAATAGTGCGGGAGAAGCTACTCTTCCAAAAGGAAGGCTAAGTGAAAGCGGAAAAAAGATTTTATCTGAAGGGCACAAAGCAGGTCAGCATGACCTATCTAATACTGGAATTAGGTTTAAAGACAGCTCAGAACTAAGCTCAGATGATAAACTTGCAGTACGAGCACTATGCCCAGATTGCCAAAAAGAGGATAACTAATGCCACTTCGTACTGAAAATTTTACACACGGCAAAACAGAAAGCAATCGTGCCGTAGTATTCCCTAACATGAGCGGTTCCAGTATAGAGACAAAGTGGGATACGCCTCCAACAGGGACTCCTATCCGTACTGCTAGTGCTGTAGGGAATGAACCGTATAAAAATGATGAGTACTTTGCCACAGGAAAAGGCAAAGACTACGGGATGGATAAATTAGTTAACTTTATAAAAGACCCGTCTAATTTTGGAAAACTACCTCCCGTGATTGACACCCGCCATCCTGAAGATCCCTCAAAGAGCCTAATACTTGACGGTAATCATAGAACATTTGCGCATAAACAGGCTGGAGCCCCTCTTATTATGTCTCATCCATTTACGCATGACCAAGTTCATTTATCAGTGAATGATTATGACCCAAATTCAAGTACCCACGAAACCGTACCATTATCCGCGTTACGGGAAGAGGACGGCAGTTATAATATGGATAAAAAACACTCACAACTAAAGGGAAGAACACTTCGTAGTTACTTTGCTTCGGCAGGAGATAGCTAATGGATCCAGCAGATACAGTATATAACCGGAGACCTTGGAACAGAGGTCCGGAGGATAAAGAGTCTGA